>Ga0180007_10001781_pt1 | contig 27410 bp, 24 predicted proteins | sample MM_PC_MetaG_FD_121122 | JGI IMG/M metagenome (GOLD analysis project Ga0180007, IMG submission 121122) | Groundwater microbial communities from the Aspo Hard Rock Laboratory (HRL) deep subsurface site, Sweden - MM_PC_MetaG | ecosystem: Environmental > Aquatic > Deep subsurface > Groundwater... | reverse complement strand
TGGTCCATTCGCTGAAGATGACCATTTTGCGGCGGTTCTGGATGACAATCTCATCAATGATGCTTGCAAGCTCCGAAAGCTTGGGAGAGATGTGGGTGTCCCGGTCAATGAGATAGGTGGAATCGCAGACCATTCTCATGCGCAGCAGCAGGGTCTGGATTCTTCTCATGTCCATGGGGGTTAAAAATTTTTTATTGAGCAGGGGAATCAGGGATCTGCCGAATCCTGCGTGCCACTCTTTTTGCTCCCGGGAAAGCTCGATATAATAATTGTTCACCACTTCTTTCGGCAGGTCCTTGAGCACCTCTTCCTTTTTGCGCCGGATCAGGATAGGGCCCAGTTTTTTCTTGAGCAGGTCCAGGTTTTTATACCCGGCAATGCTGTTTTTTTTGTCCCTGGGGAGCATGAAATGGTCTGCGGCAAATTTCCACAAGGGGGTCAGCATGTAAGGATCCAGAAACTGGACAATGGAATAGACATCCTCCAATTTGTTTTCCAGGGGGGTTCCCGTAAGAACAATGGCGTGCTTTTTGGGAAGCCGCTTGACCGCATCGGCTGTTTTGGTGGAAAAATTTTTGATGCGCTGGGCTTCGTCCAGGATGATGATATCCGGGTTGAATTCGGACAGGATGGTCACATCCCGCAGCACCGCCTCGTAGTTGGTGATTTTGAACAAATGGGGGTCTTCCTGGTATAGGGTCTTGCGCTGGAGGGGGCCCCCTTCGATGATGCAGGCCTTTTCCAGGGAAAAGCGTTCAATTTCCCGCTTCCATTGCTCTTTTAGGGAGGCCAGGGTGATCACCAGTATCCGTGAAAACCCGAAGATTTCTTTTTTCAGGATTCCCAGGGAAATGGCCTGGATGGTTTTTCCCAGGCCCATTTCATCTCCGATGAGCACACCGGGTTTGAGCACGCCGAACTTCACGCCTTCTTTCTGGTAGGGATATAGCCGGGTGTTCAGGCCGATCCTGGGAAGGGGCCGGTCCAAAAGGGTTTCCTGCTGAAGGATCTGGAGGCGGTGGTCCACCCGTTTGAGCAGGTTTTCTCTGATTTTTACCCGCTTGTCTCCATGGAGTTTGGCCATCATCCCCATGATGGAGGAAAGGTCCTTTGCAATGAACTTTCCTTTTTGATCAAAATATTTGTTTAAAACCGGTTTTAAATCCGCGCCTTCCGTGTCAAGGCGCTGGGAAAACAAGCGGGGTTCTTCGGACACACAATCCCAGTAAATGTCTGTAAAGGGAAAAATTTCCCCGGAAGCCTGTTGCTTAAAGTCCGGCGCTTTTTTTAAAAAATCAGCCATGAACTGGATATGTTTGCAGGAACCCAGGCCGTTGGTCAGATAATCCGGGCAGGAGCAGTGGCCGGCCGCCTTTCCCGGATCATGGAGGGTGACGGTATAGCGGCGCTTCTCCTGGTTGATCACCTGGTGGTCTCCTTTGAACATGTCGCCCCGGACAGGGGTAAATGGTTCGGATGCGGCTCTTTTTTTCCGGTCTGCCAGGGCCTGGGACTTGATTTCAGCCCGGGTCATGTAGGGTCCTGCCGGGTCCTGGAACAATTCTTTTTGAATCTCTTTTCTGGCCAGAAGGTCGGTGGCATTGAGGCAGGCCGCAATCACGTGCCGGCATCCCTGGCGGGGGTAGGGGCAATTGCAGGAGGTCTCCACCTCATCGGCCTTGATGCGGATGCAGGTGGTGTAGTTTCCAAGGGTGCCGTCAAATTCATAGACAAATGATTTCTGGACCAGATCTTTCTGGGCCAGAAAATAGGACCCGTGCTCATAGGTGTTCAACCCCCGGTAATAAATGAGCTGGGTGTCGGCAATCTTATTTTTGATATGGTCTTGGGTAAGCGTCAGCATGGCGGTTCCTTTTGTTTGAATACAACCTGGGACTCACCCTAATATAGCTTTTCCCGGGTGACAATGGTTTTTTTGTACAAATGCAAATGTCTAGCACAATTGGAGACATGGCATGGGGCCGGTTGCCATTCAATACCCGGATGAGGTCCAGCTCCTGATGTGATTTTATCAGGGGCAGGCTTTTCGGCGGGAAGCTGTGTGGCCGTCCTCGGCCTATTGAATGATTTGAAACAATTCAATATTTCCAGGGGATACGTTTTGACGGATCTTCCGGCATGGTTTCGGCCCCGTGCGCTTATCCAGATGGCAACCGGTTCGGGCAAAACCGTTGCCGGCAGACGGGTTGGTTCCCCAGATCAATGGGGATGAATCCCTGGAAAATTCACAGAAACAATTCGCCTGAGTATAGTTTATGCGCTTAAATTCACTTAATGGTTGAACTATAGCGCATGAGATATAGCTTGACAGCCAAAAACAGTATATGATATGCGTAATTATTCATACAATAAGTGAATAAAATCGTTTTGGGTATACCATGGACATACTGACAGGCATCGGAAAAGCAGACCGGGAAAGAATGGCGGCCATCATCCGCAATACAAAAGGCACCATATCTGTCCCGGATGCGGCAGGGATCTTGAATGTTTCCGCTTCAGATGCCGCCAAGATGCTTTCCCGGTGGTCAAAAAATGGGTGGATGTCCCGGGTCCGCCGGGGCCTTTATGTGGCCGTGCCCCTGGAATCTTCGACCACGGATGTGCCCCTTGAAGATCCCTGGCTGATTGCCGACCGTCTCTTTTCACCCTGTTATATCGGCGGCTGGAGCGCGGCGGAATATTTTGACCTGACAGAGCAGATTTTCAGCACCATTGTGGTCATGACCGTTCAAAAGCCAAGGGACCGCAGGCCTGACATTAAAGGCACAAAGTTTTTACTGCGCACCATTCCTGAAAAAGCCCTGTTTGGATTGAAGCCTGTTTGGAGAGGCCAGGTAAAAATATGGGTATCCGATCCTGCACGCACCCTCCTTGATTTGCTGGTGGAACCTTTGTTTGGCGGCGGCATCCGGTCTGTAAGCGATATGTTGGCAACTTTTCTGCGATCTGAAAACAAGAACCTGGAATGTTTGATAGGCTATGGTGAGAAGTTGGGAAACGGGTCTGTTTTTAAACGCCTCGGGTTTTTGCTTGAGAAGATGGCCCCTGATGAAACCCGGGCAATTGAAGAGTGCCGTATAAGAATGACCGCAGGAAATGCCAGGCTTGATCCGAAATTGAACAACAGCAGGCTTGTCACCCGATGGCGGCTGTGGGTTCCGGAAAACTGGAAGGAGAAGCAATTTTTTGATTGATAAGACTGAAATAATGGCGTTCTCAAAAAAATTTGGACTCAGGGCAAATGTGATTGAAAAAGACTATGTGCTTGGCTGGGTGCTTGCCGGCATATTCAACCATGGAAGGATAGGCCCAGACTGGATTTTTAAGGGGGGAACCTGTCTTAAGAAATGCTATTATGACACCCTTCGGTTTTCTGAAAATCTTGATTTTACTTTGATTAAACCCGAACATCTGGATCAGGCGTTTCTGGTCAATTGTTTTAACGATATTTCCCAATGGGTCTATGATGCAACCGGTGTTGAAATCATAAAAGACCTTATCCGGTTCGATGTGTATGAGAATCACCGCGGCGGCCTGTCTGTCCAGGGGCGTATCGGATACCGCGGGCCCTTGCAGCCGAGAGGGGATCTTCCCCGCCTGAAGCTGGATTTAACGATTGATGAAATCCTGGTGGAAAATCCTGTGGTAAGGGATGTCCACCACCCCTATTCAGACTGCCCGGATGACGGCATACAGATCAATTGTTATTGTTTTGAGGAAGTTTTTGCAGAAAAAATAAGAGCCCTGGCAGAGCGGGAAAGCCCAAGGGACGTGTATGATGTGGTCCTTTTGTATCGCCATGAGAAATTGAGAGCCCCAAAAGACATTATTTTAAGTGCGCTTGAGAAAAAATGCGCGTTTAAAAACATACCTGTTCCCACCATGGAGACCCTGAGAAATCGTCCGGAACGCGAAGAGCTGGAAGCGGAATGGGCGACATGCTTGCCCATCAAATGACGTCTCTTCCTGCTTTTGAACTGTTCTGGACAGAGGTTTTACAGGTAATGGACTGGCTTGGGAGTTCAGAAATGAAAAAAAGGGAGAATAAATGAGTCCGGCAGATATTGTACAAAAATTATGGAACTATTGTAATGTCCTGCGGGAGGACGGGATGAACTGTTTGATCATTACCGTCATGTTTTGGAAGATTTGGGAAATTGTCAATGATCTTTCCCGGTTTGTGAAAAAAGACGGCCGCTGGTATTCTTGCGACGGCCAGATGCTTCCCCCGGTGGTCTGGGGCAGGAATCAACCCTGTTGGTGCAAAAGCCATAAAAAATACCAGGTACTACAACAGGGAGGGCTATGATTCATTTTCTTGTCATGGGCAGTTTGCTGGGGCTGTCCGCCGGCATGGCCCCGGGGCCCCTTTTGACCCTTGTGGTGTCGGAAACCCTTGCCCGGGACGTCCGATCCGGTATCCGGGTGGCCCTTGCCCCAATTTTCAGTGACCTGCCCATTGTGCTGTTGACCCTGTTTGTTTTGTCGAAATTGTCGGATTTCCAACCTGTTCTGGGGGCAATTTCCCTTGTGGGCGGGGGCATGATTTTTTATATGGGGATCCAGGGAATTGCCAGCACAGGCGTGGTGCTGGATCTGGAGAATACGGCATCCCGGTCCCTGGCAAAGGGCATCTGGGTCAATATCCTAAGTCCCCATCCCTATCTTTTCTGGATCAGCGTGGGCGGTCCGGCCATGACCCGGGCCATGGAAGTAAATTTCTGGGCAGCCCTCTTTTTTATGACAAGCTTTTATCTGCTTTTGGTGGGCTCAAAGGTTTGTCTGGCAGTTATCGTGGGCCGATCCAAAGCCTTTTTAAAGGGGAAAATTTATGTAGTTACCCTCAAATGCCTGGGGGCAATGCTCTGCGGTTTGGCCCTCCTTTTGTTCAAGGAGGGCCTGGTTTTGCTGGGCTTTCTTTAGGCGCGGCCCGGCAAAAGGATTGGCCCGCAGCCCGTAAAAGTTCTATCTGTCGACACCCTTGCCTCGGGTTGAAATGATCCCGTATAAATTAAGATTGACAAATTGGGGAGGGTGGATTATTTGTTCGTATACAAAGGAGTTTGATATGGAAAATTTGCCGGGCAATATTCCCGATTGTACATTTTTCTTTCTGGCCAAAGCCCATCAAAAGGCCCATGGCCTGTTAAAAAAAAAGTTGGCCCCCTATGGGCTGACCAATATGCAGCACCTTATTCTTGAAGGTATCTGGTATCAGGAAGGGGCCACGGCTGCTGAATTGGGCAAGATGCTGATTCTGGATAAGGCGACATTGTCCGGTATTATCGATCGCCTGGACGAGGGGGGATGGATAGAAAAACGGCCGGATGAGGCGGACAAGCGCATTTTCAGGCTCTATCCGTCCGACAGGGCCAATGCGCTCAAAGAAGAATTGATTGCGGTGAGGATAAAAGGCAATGATTCCTTATTGGCAGATTTTACCATGGAAGAGAAGATAATTTTCAAGCGGTTGCTGCGAAGTCTGTTTTTGGCAGAATAACCCGGAAAACAGATGGACATCCGGGCATTGTCATCGAAATTAATAGTTTGTATACTGACTTAAAAAGGGGGGCACAATGTTGCTGTTTAATCCGAAAAAATACCAGGACAGAAACTATCCGGATGAAAGATCCAGGGAGATTATGTTGAAAACCATTGAATGGTTTGAAAACAAAGGGCTTAAAAAACTGAATGAAGATTATCATGCCCGTGAATTCACCTATGACTTTGCCCAGTTCGTCAAAGAGGAAAAAATTTTTGAAACCCTTTTTCTGCCAAAGGGGTATGGGGCCAAAGGTCAGTATTACAGCACCTACAGGATGTTTGAATTCTCAGAAATCTGTGGCTTTTACGGTTCAGCCTATTGGTATATGTACCATGTGTCCACCCTGGGCCTGGACCCGGTATTTCTGGGGGACAACGAAGCATTTAAGCACAAAGCCGTGGAAACCTTAAAGGAAAATCCCCTTTGCGGATTCGGGCTTTCGGAAAAAGACCACGGGGCGGATATCTACTCCTCTTCCATGAAGCTTTTTCCCTGCGATGACGGAACCTATGTGGCCCGGGGAACCAAGTATTACATCGGCAACGGAAATGAAGCCGGGATCATCACTGTTTTCGGAAAGATTGCAGACACGGAGGAGTATGTTTTTTTTGTGGTTGACTCAAAACACGAGAAATATGAGTGCGTTAAGAATGTGATTGATGCCCAGAACTACGTGGCTGAGTTTGTCCTTCATGATTATCCCATTACCGATGACCTGATCCTTTCCCGGGGCCCCAAGGCATGGGATGACATGCTCAACACCATCAATATCTGTAAATTCAATATCGGTTCCGGTGCCATCGGCATCGTCACCCATTCCTTTTACGAATCCCTGAACCATGCAGCCCATCGCAATCTTTACGGCAAGAATGTGACCGAGTTCGCCCACGTCAAACGCCTTTTTCTGGATTCCTATTGCCGCCTTGCCGCCATGAAATTATTCGGCCTGAGGGCAACCGATTACATGCGGTGTGCCTCAAAGGAGGATAAGCGTTACCTGCTGTACAATCCGATCATGAAGATGAAAGTGGCCATCCAGGGAGAAGCGGTCCATGAAATGCTCTGGGATATCATTGCAGCAAAGGGATTTGAAAAAGACAATTTTTTTAGCCAGGCGGTGGTTGACCTGCGGGGATATCCCAAGCTCGAAGGAACCCGGCATGTGAATATGGCCCTCATTGTCAAGCTGATCCCAAGTTTCATGTTCAATCCCGGAAAATTTCCCGAGATCCCCAAAATGAACGGGGCGCAAAACGACGACTATCTTTTCAACCAGGGACCCACGAGGGGGTATGCAAAAATACAATTCCATGATTTCCGTAACGCCTATGCCTCAAAAAGCTTGCCCAATATCCTGATTTTCCAGGAGCAGATCAAAGCCTATGAAGCATATCTGATGGTTTCGGGCATGGAATTGAAAGACCAGATGATGAACGATTTTGATTATCTGCTGTGTGTGGGGGAAATATTTACCCTGGTGGCATATGGACAGCTGATTATCGAGAGCGCTGCAATTGAAAAGATCGACGACGATCTATTGGATCTGATTTTTGATTTTATGGTCAGGGATTTTTCAAAATTCGGCCTTGAACTTTATGAAAAGGGCTTGTCCACAGAGCCCCAGCAGGCCGCCTGTCTGAAAATGATCAAACGGCCGGCAGTCGACGATGCAAAGTTCGAAAGGGTTTTGAAAGAGCATGTATATTCCCTGGTGGATGCCTATGAAATGACGCCCTAAATAAAAAACCTCCAAACGGTCAATCAGATGCATGGACAAGTCTGTGGTTGACCGTTTGGGGCATTTGATCGGGTTGGCTCAGATCCGGGGGATCATTCAGCCACAAACAGATTCAACACATCGATATATTCAGGGTCTTCCTCATCAATAATACGGACAAGCTCCTTATACATTCGTTTTTTCAATTCCTTGAAAATCCCTCTTTTCTTGGCAAAACTGCCTGCAAAACCAATTGCCTCTGACATTAATTGTTCCTGGTCGTCGCAGGCCTTGACAATGACATTGGCGGTCTCAAGTTCCACGGCTGTCACCCGACGGCCGGACAACAGCATCTGGTTGAACTGGTATTCGGGAATGGCCTTGCGCACAAATCCGATCATTCCGGGTAAAAACGGGATGGACACATCCACTTCGGGAAAGCAGAAAAAGCCTTTGTCTTTTCTCATGAACCGAAAATCGCAGGCACAGGACAGGATGGCACCATTGCCGAAAGCGTGGCCGTTAATGGCCGCAATCACCGGAACGGGAAAAAGCAGCAGCCGTTTGAAAATCGTGTTCATGCCATACATGAACGAAATAACCTCCTGGTTTTCAGACGACTGGAGCTTCCCCCCGATCCATTCCACATCAATGCCCTGGGAAAAATTTTTTTCATCTGTCGAGGTCAGGACCATTGCCCGGATATCGGTATCCCCGAGAATTTCATCCAGGCACTGGTTCATACGTTCCGCAAAGGCTTGGTTCATTTTGTTGGGGCCGTTGCACATTTTTACAATTGCCACCCCGTTTTCTTTATTCCACTCAATGATTGCCATGGGTTTCTCCTGTATTTAATATCCATTCCAACAAGTAAACAATGTTATTGGACAATAAATCAAATGCGCTCATATTTCAAGGTTCCGGAAATAAAAAGCCCTGCCCTTGAGCGATTTGAACCGAAAATACACAAAAAACACCCCAACGGATTCTGGATCAATTGGGGTGTTTTTTTGTGCGCACGCCGGCTCTTTTATGGGAGGATGGGGGCAATGGGTTCCATTACAGCTCAAATTCCCGGGAGGTCACCGTGTGTTCCATTCTCTGTATTCTGCGGTCAATGTTGTCAAATTTGCGTTTGACCCGCTGGATGGCAGATTCTCTGGAGTTTGTATAGGATTGATAAAATTCCTGGTCTTCGTCATTTTTAAGGGGAATGACCGGCTCCATTTTCAGGACCAGGCCGGCAACGATGTACATCACTCCCACGGGCCAGAACCCGGTGAACAGAAAGAGGCAAACGACAATTACCCTCAGCCAGGCCACACTGAAATTAAAGTGTTCGGCCACACCCCGGCAGACGCCCATCAGGACGCCCTTCCGGGAGCGATATACCCCGCGGCTTGAGGTGATGACATCCACCTGGTCCCTGAAGCGTCCGTACTGGCGGCGGCATCGGTCAAAACCTGCCCGGGCTTTGTGTTTATAATGGGATCTCATTTTGTGTTATCCTTATTTTTATCTGTCTTTTTTTTGGCGTTCGATCAAGATGGTTTCAAGTGCTTCTATCCGCTCTTCCATTTTTGACAGCCCGTTGAAAATATCCTGGATCATTCTGGTTTCCTCGGCATGGGTTTGCTTTTCCTTTTTTGAGATACCGCCGGTTTTGGCAGCCCGGATAATGCCGATGAGAACCAATCCCAGTGTTGCAATCAGGAGGATCGCCCCTCCGATAAAAAACCCTACGAACATTATGCCATGCATGATAGTGTCACTCCTTCCCGATGTGTGCGGCCAAAAGTAATCATTGAATTTATCTTTCGGTTGTACCATCATTTTTTGAGGATTGGGAGGATTTTAAATGGCTGAGCTGCCGTTCGATTTCATCGTCGGCCGCCAGACCCTCAAACTCTTCTTCAAGGCTGTTTTTACGGCCGAAATTCACCAGGTCTGCCTCTGCTTCCATCCGTTCGATCTGGGATTCAATCTCATCAAATTTTTGCATGACCTCGGCAGAGTCCACCCGCCGGATTTCCTGCTGGGCTTTCTTCTTTCGTGTGGCCCGGATATGGCGCTGGACCAGCAGGCGCTGTTTTTCCCGGGCAGATCCGAGCTTGGTTTCAAGCTCCTGGATATCGTCCCGGTACTGTTCTACGATGGCGCCCAATTCCGTATATTCCTGGTCAACGGCATCCACCCGCTGGGTAAACCGTCTTTTTTCCAGAAGGGCCTGGCGGGCCAGGTCATCTCTTCCTTTGGTAACCGCCAGCTCTGCTTTTTTCCCCCAGAACAATTCCCGCTCCCGTGTCTCTTCCAGAAGCCGCTCAACCTTTTTCCGGCTGGCAATGGTGTTGGCACAGGAGGATTTGATTTCGATGAGGGTATCTTCCATTTCCCTGATCATGAGTTTGATGAGTTTTTCCGGATTTTCTGCCTGGTCCAGCATGTCGTTAATGTTTGAGGAAACAATATCTCTAAAGCGTGTAAAAATTCCCATGTGATTTCTCCTAAATAAAGGGTGTTGTTTATCTGGTGTAACCTGGCAATTTAGGATTGCTAAAAGCGTGCCAAGTCGAAAAATAAAAAAAATACCTATCATTTCAGGGGGTTAGTCTGGTTGACATGCAAGACGGGCTTGTGGTAATATTAACCAATTAATGGCTTATATAGCCATAATATGGTTTTTTAAGATCAAAAGAAGCTCAAGGGGGAAAGGATGGCATTTTCAAGTCAGGGCAGCAGAGAAGGGGGGCATGTTTACCTGTCCGAAGCCCTGGGGCAGTCCGAGGCGTTCATTGAATTCCAGGAGCAGATTTCCCAGGTGGCACCCATAGACCGGCCTGTCCTGATCCTGGGGGAACGGGGAACGGGCAAGGAGCTGGCAGCGGCCCGGGTCCATTTTTTATCCAAACGCTGGCAAAAACCCATGGTAACCTTAAATTGCGCCGCCCTGACCCCCACCCTTATCGGATCTGAATTGTTCGGGTATGAAAAAGGGGCCTTTACCGGTGCCGGGTCCCGGCAGATCGGCCGGTTTGAACAGGCGGCAGACGGGACCCTTTTTCTGGATGAAATCGGCACCATTCCCATGGAGGTCCAGGAAAAAATCCTTCGGGTGGTGGAATACGGAACCTTTGAACGGGTGGGGTCTTCCCGGCCGGTCCGGGTGGATGTCCGGATTGTGGCGGCCACCAATGCGGATCTGCCCAGGCTGGCGGGTCTGGGGCGCTTCAAGCAGGACCTTTTGGACCGGCTTTCCTTTGAGGTGATTTATGCGCCGCCCCTGCGGTATCGAAAAGAGGATATCCTCTTGCTGGCCACCCATTTTGCGTCAAGGATGGCCTATGAACTGGGTTGGGAAAAGGCTCCCCACCTCACCTCCGGGGCAGTTAAAACCCTCGAGGCGTATTCCTGGCCCGGCAATATCCGGGAGTTAAAGAATGTGATTGAGCGGGCTGTTTACAAATCAGCCTCCCACATGATCGGAAAGATTTCCTTTGATCCCTTCCAGTCCCGGTATGGGGAAGATTTGGAACCTGACCTGGTCCAGGAGTGTTTGGAACCTGACCCGGAATCTTTTGCTTCAAGGGGGGCAGGGGGGGGAGGGAAAAGACAACTTCTGGCAGCTCTGTTTGAAAAACCCCTGAAGGAATCCCTCCTGGCCCTGGAATCTTACAGGCTTCGTGCGGCTCTTTTTGCCTGTCAGTTCAACCAAAAAAAAGCCGCAGCCCTGCTGGGGATCTCCTATGACCAGTTCCGGGGCCTAAAGAAAAAACATGGCCCCGGCATCAGCTAAAACAGGGGTATAGGGAAAAAAGCCGTTTTTATAGGTTTATTTTTGTTTGAAAAACAGATCCAAAAATGCCCGAAACCCTTTTCTTTCCGCCACGATCGCTTTTTCAAATGAGGCGGTATTCCGGTATTCAATAAGGTGTTTTACCGAGAGCATCATCTGCCGGTTGACGGATGCAATTGAACCTGCAATCTCTTTTGCCCGGTCAATCAACCGATCTTCGGGAACAATTTCATTTACAAGTCCTATTTGAAGGGCTTTGCCTGCGGTTATGAATTCACAGGTAAGCGACATCTGTTTGGCCATTCTCTGGCCGACAGCCTGCTGGAGAAGCTGGGTCATACCCCAGCCCGGATGAATGCCCACCCTGGAATGGGTATCGGCAAAGCATGCATTTTCAGAGGCAATCAGAAAGTCGCAATTGAGGGCCAGTTCAAATCCCCCTGTAATGGCATGGCCGTTGACAGCTCCGATGATGGGTTTTTGACAGCCGTTAAACACATCCACCATGTCCCGGCCGTCTCCCCTTGGATCAAAAAGGTTGTCCGTGTCGAGGGCCCCAAGGTCAATACCCGAACAAAAGGACTTGCCATTGCCGGTAATGATGATGGTGCAGATATCATCATCCTTTGCCGCTGACTCTATCCCGTTGTAGAGGCCGCAAAGAAGGTCCTGGTTTATGGCGTTTCTTCTCTCCGGTCTGTTGAGTGTGATGATCGCTGTTTGATTTTCCCTGGTGTAGACCACGGATCTGTCCATTGTGAACTCCTTTTGATCCTTGTTTTATCAGCTGCGGATGTTCTTTCGGCTGCTGACAATGGGGTATACCAGTTTATTCCGGGGCTGCAATCGGCCGAAATCCATGGCAGGGTTGTATTTTTTGAGCAGCCATAGGGGTATTTCCAGATCATTGAGGCACAGGGACCAGATGGTATCTCCGTTTTTTATTTCATAGGTTTCAACACTGGAAATGGAAAAGGATTCAAAAAAATCTTCTTCCATTTCCTTGTGATACTCATACCGGAGTTCCTCAAATTGGTCCCTATCTTTTTTTGCCAGGGGAATCTGGATCTTCTGGTCAATGGAAATGGTATCGCCGTGGGGAAGCCGGTTCAGGGTACGGATTTTATGGGTGGGTATCTGGAGCCAGTCTGCATAGTGACCCAGGGTCTCTTCCGGTGCAACCTGGATAAGTCCCACCAGCTGGTTTGACCGGGTAAATGTTTTTTGTATTTTCAGGTCACTGGTGATAATTTTTAAATTGACAGCAGGTTTTTCGGAAACAGGTTTTGCAAGGGCTTCCGCGGTTTCAGGCAAGCCGGCTTCCGGTATCGGGGGTGCTTCTGGCAAGGCGGCGGCTACTTTTGTCGGTAATGCTGTGGGTGGTATTGGTTCGGCGATCCTCCCTTTCATTTTTACGGGTGGCGCTTGTTCGGGCGTTGCCGGCAGGGCTGGGGCTGTTTTTATTGGTTCTTTTTGTTCTGCCGGTTTCTGGGGTTTGGCCTGGGCCAGTTTGATGGGGGGAACCATTTCACCCGGCACCGGGATCCTCAGGTTTTGGCCGATATAGATTGTGGCTTTGCGGCCCAGTCCGTTTGCCATGGCCAGGTCATTTAAGGAAACGGCGTGGGTCCTGGCAATGCTGCCGGCCGTATCCCCTTTCCGAACCACATGAAATTTGCTGGGTTTTTGTGTTTTCTGGAGCAGGCTGGCGGTAACCCGGGAGATGGTTTTATGATCCATATGTTTGGGCAGGCGCAGTTCAAACCCCTGGGGAATGTGTTTTCGGCCGTCGAATACCGGGGTTCTCAGGGAGGGATTCAGCTCCTGCAATGTCTGGATATCCAGATTAAGGCCTCTGGCCAGGGCCGAGGCCGACACATATCCTTTGGTGGTGAACCGGGTGACTTGAACCGGTTTCTGGAAAGGGATATCCCCAAAGTATTGTTTGTAATTTTTGGCCACGTGCCGGGCAGCCAGGAACTCGGGATAAAAATTTCTTGAGGCAAATTTAAAGGAAGCACTCTGGTAAGTGTTAAAGATATTTTCATAGGAGCCCTTTTGCTGCTGGGCCCGGAGCATGCCGTTTAATCCATGGTTATAGGCAGTGACGGCCAGGGGCCAGTCTTTCAAGTGTGCATAATTTTTTTTTAAAAGGCGGGCAGCCGCGTCGGCGGAGATGAAAGGGTCCCGTCGCTGGTCCACCACATACCCGATTTCCATGTACATTTTCCCTGTTCCCTGGGTGAACTGCCAGACGCCGGCGGCCCCGAATTTTGAATAGGCGGTAAAATCAAAGGAAGATTCCACACAGGGCAGATAGACCAGGTCAGTGGGCAGGCCATGGGAGTGAAAAATTCTTTTAAATTCCGCTATCACAGAGCCGGACCGGATCAGTCCTTCCTTAAACTGCTGGCTTATTCCGGTCTGGCATCTCACCTCCCGGGCTGCCCGGTTATATTCAGCCGGTCCTGCCTTGGCGCTGAATAATTTTGCCACCTTTTTTTCCGTTGCGGTGGCAGGCGGGGTTCCGGCCCCAAGGGCCAGGAGAATTCTTTCGTATTTTTCCAGGGCCAATTGTTTGTTTCTTTTGTTCTTCTTTTCCGCTGTCACGGTTCTGGCCGTGTCCAGGGAAATGACCTCGTAAATGCGGCCCAGATGCCGGGCATCATGGATTATGCCATGGGATTGGGTGTAGCGGCTGAACACATCTGTCCAGAACGCCACATTGGGCGCAATGGAAGGGTTGACCGGAAAGACATCAGCAACGGGTTTTTCCGTTCCCTGTACTGGTGTCGCATGGGAGGCGCCTGCCATCAGAAACAGCCCCATTGCCATGACCATGAGGATACGCTTACCAGATAATTGCCTTACAAAATCCATTATGTTTTTCCTCTGATTTTTTAATTTTAAAATGATTGGGCTCGCTAAAATCGTGATTCTATGGAGGATTCAGTTTTTTAACAAGAAAAATCGTACACGGTTCCGGCAGTCCTTTAATATTTTCTACCAATATTGTTATGGAACTAGTATGATTTGTTCAATTTTAAGAAAGGCGTTTATTTTTGAACACCAGAAGAAGTTTCATAAAAAAAAGCATCCTGGCAACGGCAGCCTTGACGGTCCCAGCATTCCCGGCCTGTGTGACCCTCAGTACCACAACGGCAAAAGTTCCCATGAGATCGGGCCGGGTGGACCGCGCACTGGTCCTATGGTACAGCCAGACCGGCCACACCCGCCGATGCGGGAAGGTCCTTGCAGCAGCATTGGCAGACAAAGAAATAAAGGTCCAGGCCCAGGACATGAGAGAATTTAAAAAACAGGAAAAATTTGATTTTGACCTTCTGGTTTTAGGGTCGCCTGTTTTTTATTACGATATCCCTGGTTTTGTGAAAAACTTTATCCGGTCCCTGCCGGATTTAAAGGGGATACCCGTGGCATCCTATGTTAGTTTCGGGGGGCCCGAAGGGAACCAGGACAATGCAAACTATTCCATCCTCCACTTGTTATCTGAAAAAAACGGGGTGCCGGTGGGGCAAAAGTCATTCAGGAGTCTGAGTTCCTTTCCCCTGGCCTGGTCAGAGGACAAGGTACATGAAAAAACCTGGGATGCCCGGCATCTGCCGGATGAACAGACCTTTCAATCGGTTCGCAATTATGCCGGGTTTGTCCTTGGCCAAATTAAAGGGAACCACCCGGGAACCTTTGTTAAAAAACTGACCTTGAGGGAGGCGTCCACCCTGTTCGGGCCTGAGTGGTGGACAAAACTTTTGATTAAAAATCATCATATCATTGAGGAAAACTGTGTCCGATGCAATGCCTGTGTGCAATTGTGTCCGGTCAACGCCATTGATCCCGGGCAATATCAGGTTAACACCCATGCCTGCGTCATGTGTTTTGGCTGTATCAATACCTGTGAATACCAGGCAATTCATATGGAATACGGCAAAGAGCGGGTGTTCGGGTTTAAGCAATTTTTAGAGCAGCATGGTATCCAACCCTACCTGCCCCGGGAAGTAACCCTCTGATCTGGGGGGTGCTTATTTCTCCCCCCGGCGCTGCATGTCCCGGATGGCATCACAAAGCTTTTCAACGGCAATTTCAATGGTGGCCTCGTCGGCCATGGTGTAATTGAGGCGCATGGTTTCAAGGCCCTGTTCCGGGTCGGTATAAAAAAAATGTCCCGGAACAAAGGCCACCCCCTTTTCAATGGCTTTGTCATAGAGGGACAGGGCATTAAATCCTTTGGGGCCCGATACCCATAAAAACATACCCCCGTCGGAAGGCGCACAGGAAAACCCTTGGGGCAGCATGCGCTCCAGGGCATCTGTCATGGCCCTTTGCCGGGGTTTATAGATGTCGATGATCCGGGGCAGGTGGACGTCCAGGTGTTTACCCGCAAGGTATTCGGCTGCCAGGGCCTGGTTAAAGGTGGAGGTGTGAAGGTCCACCCCCTGCTTGACCAGGACAAGCCATTGTCGAATAAATCTAGGGGCGGCATAAAATCCGATGCGCAGCCCTGGGGCAAACACCTTGGAAAGGGTGGAAATATAGATGACATGGTCCGGGGCAAGGGTTTTGATGGCCGGCACCGGATCTGCCTTGTAGCGAAGGGAAGAATAGGGGTCATCTTCCACCAGCAGCACATTGTGCCGCTGGATGATGTCGGCAATCTTGACCCGCCTTTCCAGGGTGAGGCTCCGGCCTGTGGGGTTCTGAAAGGTGGGGACAAGATATATAAATTTAATCGCATGGGTATTGAGGACACGTTCCAGGGATTCCGGAACAAGCCCTTCATCGTCCATCTCCATGGGGACATAACAGGGTTCATAGGGGTTGAAAGCCGACAGGGCGCCCAGGTAGGTGGGAGATTCCAGGGCGATCTTGTCTCCCTTTGATATGGTCAGTTTGGCAATGGCGTCCAGGACGCCCTGGGAACCCGAAGTGATATGGACGGCATCGGGTGGGATGTTGATCCCCCTTTCCCCGAGGAGAATGGATATCTGTTCTCTTAACGGGAAAAACCCTTCGGTCAGGTCATATTGGAAGGCGCTGGATTTATATTTTTCCAACACCTGCTGGGTAAGGGTCTGGATGATGTCCATGGGAAAACTTTCAGGCGAGGGGATGCCGCCTGCCAGCGAGATGATGCCGGGGGTGGCCACCACTTTTAAGATTTCACGGATGGCATTGGCCTGCATGCGGTTTGTTCTGTCTGCCAGAAGGCATTTATAGTCCATTTTTCTCTCCCCTTCTTTCTTGAATTTTGATGTCTCCCCAATGGCCAGGGTCTGCATCAGAGTAACAGGGGGAATGGACAATTAACAGATACAGATTATAAAAAATTCAATCATAACAGATCCGGAATAACCGCCACAGGCTATAGCCTGTTAACCGGTACATTGGCCAGCTGCTCCTCAAGATAGTCGTCCATGAGCTCTTTGTATTTGTCTTGGGGGAAATTTTTGCCGCAGGCCCTGCAGCACAGACTTACCTTTGTTCAGGTCTTTTTGATGTATAATTTGCCGCCGCAGTCAAGGCAGGCATTGTTGATTTCATTCACACTATTTTTCCTTTGTATCTTTTCTTTTATTGCCAGATAAAATAAAACAGGCAGATGAAAAGTCAAAACTTAAATTCATCAACCCTGTTTACAACGATCACTGCCAAGGAGAAACACCCATGGATAAAATAAAAGATCGATATACGAGAAGCTATCCCATTTCCTGGGACCAGCTCCACCGGGACGCCAAGGCGCTGTCATGGCGGCTCCATGACCGGGAAACGCCTTGGAAGGGCATTGTTGCCGTCACCCGGGGGGGGCTTGTGCCGGCGGCCATTATTGCAAGGGAGCTGGGGATTCACCACATTGATACGGTGTGCATCACCAGTTATGACTGGCAGAACCAGGGGGAGGCAACTATTCTCAAAGGGATAGAAGGGGATGGAGAGGGTCTGCTCATTATTGACGATCTGGTGGATACGGGCTCCACGGCAAGGGTGGTCAGGCGTATGCTTCCCAAAGCCTATTTTGCAACGGTCTATGCCAAACCTGCCGGTAAACCCCTGGTGGATGCCCATGTGACCGAGGTCAGCCAGGACACCTGGATTCTGTTTCCCTGGGATTCCGAGGCCCAGTTTGTGGAACCCATTGTGGGCCGATAAAAGAATGTGGCATCCCCCTGAAGGGCGGGAAGCAAAATTTTATTTATTCGTGCTCTCCATGATCATCAGGGGGACCGACAGCCAGGGCTTTATTTTTTGTCGATAATCTTTCTGTGGGCCATGAGCCGGATGGCATTGATTTTAATGAACCCTTCGGCATCTTCCTGGTTGTAGCCGCCCGCAATATCCATTGAGGAAAGATCCTGGTTATACAGGGAAGAAGGGCTAGTCCTGGCAATGGGGTAGGCCACGCCCTTGTAGAGCTTCAGGGTGACTTCACCGTCAATGACTTCCTGGCTCTTGTCCATGGCGGCCATGAGAAATTCCATTTCCGGGCTGAACCAGAACCCGTTGTAGACAAGTTCTGCATATTTGCCTGCCAGCATGTCCCTGATCCGCATGACTTCCCGGTCCATGGCAATGCCTTCAATGTCCTTGTGGGCTTCATGGAGGATGGTACCGCCGGGTGTTTCATAAACCCCCCGGGACTTGATGCCCACAAATCTGTTTTCCACCATGTCCAGGCGGCCGATCCCGTTTTCCCGTCCCAGCTGGTTCAGGTATTCAAACAATTCCAGGGGATCTGTTTTCACGGTCTGGTCTTCCAGGTTGGTGACCTTTACGGGAATACCGTCCTTGAATTCCAGTATGATCCGGGTGGCCTTGTTCGGCGCATTTTCCGGGGAGACGGTGTGGGAATAGATGCTTTCATCGCATACATGGCCGGGATCTTCCAGGATACCGGCTTCATGGGAAATGTGGAGCAGATTGTCATCTTCGCTGTAGGGTTTGGACGCAGACTGTTTGGTGGGGATTCCGTGTTTTTCGGCATAGGCCAATAGATCGGTCCGGCCCTTGAAGGCGTTGAGAAATTCCTTGTTTTTCCAGGGCGCAATGACCTTGATCTGGGGGTTTAAGGCATAATAGGACAGCTCAAACCGCACCTGGTCATTTCCCTTGCCCGTGGCGCCGTGGGAGACAAACTGGGCGCCCACCTCCCGGGCAATTTCAATCTGCTTTTTGGCGATAATGGGCCTGGCAATGGCCGTGCCCAGAAGGTAGCGGCCTTCATAAACCGTATTGGCTTTGTACACCGGAAAAATATAATCCGTGACAAACTCTTTTTTCATGTCTTCGATAAATACCTGGGATGCCCCGATCTGCAAGGCTTTTTTCCGGGCCGCATCAAAATCCTCCTGCTGGCCGATGTTGGCCATGTAGGCAATGACTTCATATCCCTGCTCCAGCAGCCACTTTAAGATAACCGAGGTGTCCAGTCCGCCTGAATAGGCCAGAACTACTTTTCCCTTTGACATACTATCTCCTTAAACGTTGGTTTTATATGTATTTATAAATATGTGACATTGTATCATGACCGTTATTAATGCAGAAAAATCTTGAAATAGTCAAGGGTTTATGTATAAAATGCAGATAATGCGTAAGTTTATGCATAAATATGAATGAATTGGGGCGTTTTTACATAAATATAAAAAAAATGAACAATTGCCATGACCATTTCTGCTGAATTAAACCGGCTGCTCTCCCAGGGAGTTTCCGGGAACCAGGCCCAGCTTGTCCGGGCCCTGGGAGAAAAAGGGATACACACCACCCAGTCTTCTGTTTCCCGGGCATTGAAAAAGATCAATGCCGTAAAAGGCCAGGACAGGGAGGGCAATGTGGTGTATTCCCCGGCCCCGCCTGAACCCGGGCTCAAGGACATGGGTTTTTTTGATTCCCTGGTCAACAAAATTGCGGACAACGGCTATCAGATCGTGATCCAGACCCGGCCGGGGACCGCCAACACCGTTGCAAAATTCATTGATGACCATGGGTTTGACCAGGTCCTGGGGACTGTGGCCGGAGATGACACCATTTTCATTGTTCCGGCTGATGTGGCGTTGATCCGGCAGACCGTCCGGGAGATCACTGCCTATATGACGCAAATCGGTATCTTCGAGACCTGAACCCCATGAAACTGGTTGCAGACAATATCCGGATCACAAAATCCATTGTCCGGGAGGGGCTCAGGAAAAAGGAAACAGCTGGCATTGCAGCCCTTGCCCAGGCGTGCGCCCGAAACGGGGCCCATGCCATTGATATCAACACCGGCCCTTTGGGAAAGGGGTATGAAAAAGACATGGTCTTTTTGGTCAGGACCATTGAGCACGTCACAGACCTTCCCCTGCTCATCGACACTGCAAATCCCCTGGCCATGGCAGCCGGGCTGGCAGCCGCCCGAAACCGGACCCTCATCAACGGAATTTCCCTGGAGCCGTCAAAACTTGAAGCGATTCTGCCCCTGGCCAAAAAATATGGAACCGATGTCATCGGGTTTCTGCTCTATCCGGACAGCCGGGTCCCCAGGGACAGCAGTGAGCGGTGTGAGATTGCCCTGGAACTTTTAGCCCGGGTTGAAGAAGCCGGGGTGGCAAAGGAACATTTGATCATTGATCCGGTGGTGCCCCCCCTGTCCTGGGATGACGGACTTTTCAGGGCCAGGGAGCTGTTAAAAACCATTTTTCTGCTGCCCGAACTTCTGGGGTTTCCGGTGCGGACCATTGCAGGGATTTCCAATCTGACCACAGGTGCTGCAGACCCTTCCCGGAAGACGCTTATGGAGGCGAGTTTTCTTTCCATGCTGGCCGCGGCGGGCCTGGACTATCTGATGCTGGATATCTTAAATCCCCTTACAAGGGATGCCGCCCTGGCAGCCACGATACTGACCCGGGGAGAAATTTTTTCCTGGGAGTCTCTTCCCTAGAACCAAACAGGTGCCGATGCCACCCGTTTGTCCCTAAATATCAGGACAAGATCAGGATTTCAGGCCGTATGCATGGGTGCCTGCATTTTTTTTTGCCGGGCCGGGATTTTGGGGTCGCAGTTCCGGACCCGCTGGGTTGCCGGTAGAATGGTTTTTTTAAATCGGTGTTTGAGCCGTATGCGGTGAAAATAGGTAAAGGGGGCAGCAGCCACCCTTGGCCCGCCATTGAGGCTTTTTTTCGTATCAAAGATCAGGTCGGCCAGGTGAAGTGTGGGGGTGACCCGGTTGAGGAATCCGGCACATCCGGCGCAATAGGTCACCATCCGGCTGCCCTTGGCCTCTTTTTGACGGACCAGTCCCCATGTTTTGGCCAGATCTGGCCGCACACATCCCACACTTCCCCCCTCGCCGCAGCAGAGGGTCTGTCTTCCCTGGTGGTGCATCAGGGTCTGGGCCATGCCCATCCGGTCCACCAGACTGCGGACGGCTGTTTGGGCTGCTGTGTTCAGGCGCAGGGGGCAGGGGTCATGTACCACAAGTTTTCCCTTTCCCACCGCTTGTGCGGGCAGGTCGTGACCATCCATGATTTCGTACACGGTTGTCACCTGGAGCCCCTTTCCATGGGATGCAAAAATCTTGTAGCAATTGGGGCAGGCCACCCATACTTTTTTAATATGGTTTTTTTTCAGATAGGAAAGCATTTCAGAAAACATGAAGTCAAAGTGGCCCTGCCGGCCAAGGTCATGGCTGATTTTGGTGCAGCAGTCCAGAACAATGCCCAGGGAGGGTACAAGGGTCTGCAGGTGCAGGAACATCTTCCAGGTGGTTTCAGGCCGTGTGCCGGGCAGGGTGCAGCCCGGGAAAAAAACAGTATCGCATCCATGGGGCAGGCCGTACCAGGAAAACAGAGGAGAACTGCCCTTTTGTTCATAGGCGAGAATCCCCTTGTATGTGGACAGATCCACCCTTCCGTTTGCCATGGCCTGTTTCCGGGCCAGAAAAAACAGGTGGCCGGGATCCAGTTGTTCAGGGCAGACCGCAGAACACAGGTTGCACAGGCTGCATTCAAATGCCTTGGCCTGGTCCCGGCTCATGTCAAAGGATTCCAAAAGCTGTTTGGGGGTACCGTAACATTCAAGAAAGGCGCATTGCTGCTTACAGGCTTCGCAGTCTGTGCAGGAGGCCTTCATTCCCTCCAGGGCCTGGGCAAACTCGGATCGGGCAAATTCCGGGCAATTGGCACTTGCCTCGGGTGCTGCCAGCGTTTTGACATTCTCAAAGTGATTCTGGAAAGCATTGAGCAGTTTTCGGGTCATCAGGGGGAAAAGTCCCAGCAGGGCCAGGGCCCCGATGAATCCCGGGGAGATGATCCCTGCCAGGGAATCGATCCGGGCGATCTGGCTGCCGGCATTCACATAGATAAAGGTTCCGGGCAGCATGCCCAGCTGGGAGACCCAGTAAAAGGTCCGCAGCCGCATGGGGGTAAGCCCCATGGCCATGTTGATCACAAAAAACGGAATCACCGGGATAAGGCGCATGGAAAACAGGTAAAACGCCCCTTCCTTCTGGATGCCGTTGTTGATCCGCTCCAGGCGGTCTGAAAATTTTTTCTGGATCCAGTCGCGCAAAAGATACCGGGACAAAAGACAGGCCAGGGTCGCCCCGATGGCGGAGGCAAAGGAAATGATCAAAGTTCCGGGCAGGGCTCCGAACAGGGCACCGGCCCCAAGTCCCAGGATGGCGGCTCCCGGCAGGTTCAGGGCAATCGCCGGTATGTAGACGGCCAGAAAATGGCTGATGACAAAAAAGGGACGCTGGGTATACATCTCCTGAAACTTATCCCTGGAGTCTTTTATAAATTCCAGGGTCAGATATTTCTGGAGTCCCAGGACAAAAAACAAGGCAACCAGGCCTGCAATCAGGGCCAGGAGCAGGATTTTTTTAAAGGTTTTGGATTTCATGATCTGCCTCTTGGAAAAAAATGAGTGTATCCCAGGGCAAAACCCTTCGTCCAATGGATAGTTTTGATGCATTTCCCGGATCTGTATTGGAAATATGAATAGAATGGAAAATGGTGCTGGCATTTGGAGTTGCGTTTTGTTCATGCCATTGATGTCAATTGTGTTATAATGAATGCCATGAACAGAAAAATTGAATTATTGGCACCCGGTGGAGACATCGATTCCATAAAAGCGGCCATTCTGGCAGGGGCAGATGCGGTGTACTGCGGTCTGAACAGATTTAACGCGAGAAACCGGGCCACCAACCTGACGTTTGAGGCCTTAAACGGTATTTTACACCTTGCCCATAAACATGGCTGCCAGGTTTTTCTAACCCTTAATATCCTCCTGGTGGAAAGTGAAATCCCCGCCCTTGTAGGCTTGCTGAACAAATTAATCCATACCTCCATTGACGGCATCATTGTCCAGGATTTAGGGGTGTTGTATCTTGTATCAACCTATTTTAAAGGCCTTAAAATTCATGGGTCAACCCAGCTGAATACCCACAATGAAGGTCAGATAAAATTTTTGGCCAAATTGTCGGCCAAGCGGGTGAACCTGTCAAGGGAGCTCAGTATTGATGAGATAAAAGCATTAACCCGGGCCGGGCATGAAAATGATATTTTGATAGAAATATTTGTCCATGGCTCCTATTGCATCTCCTTTTCAGGCATCTGTTATATGAGTTCGGTCCTTGGCGGAAAATCCGGAAATCGCGGTATGTGCAGCCAACCCTGCCGGAATCGATACCTCACAACCCCTGAAGGTAAAAATTATCCCCTGAACCTCAAAGACAACTCAGCCTATTTTGATCTGGAAAAACTCGCTGGTGCAGGGGTTGACGCCTTAAAGATCGAAGGCAGAATCAAGAAGTTTGACTATGTATTCACGGTGGTGAACAGCTGGAAAAAACAGCTCCGACGATTTGATGCCCAAGACAGGCTTGGCAGCGACCGTTCCGATCTTTACAAGGTGTTTAACCGGGATTTTTCAAATGCCTATTTAAAGGCAGATATCAGCAAACACATGTTTATTGACCATCCCCGGGACAATTCGATCGCCCATCTTTCCGATATCCATACCTATTCCACCCATGAGAAAATGGAAGCGGGCAAAACAGCACTTTATGAAGAAAAACAAGAAACGGCACTTCGTGTTAGAGAGAAGATCGACCGGTTGAGCATCGCTAAAGTCCCTTTAACCATCAGTATTTCTGGAGAACACGGCAGGCCCTTAACCATGTCTGTAGAAACGCCGGACACTTCTTTTGTTGTCCTTTCAGACACACCGCTTGTCGAAAAAACCGGGGCCGACAGGGCCGGGTGCCTGAATCACACTTTTTTATTGGAAAGGCTCAAAGCCTTAAATGACACGCAATTTTATATTGCCCATCTTGAATTGGAAAGGCTTCCAAGCAACCTGTTCATCTCTTTTAAGTCCCTTACCGCAATCAAAAAAAAAATTTTATCCCTTTTAACCGGATCAAAAGAAATCATGGCCCCAATTGCGGTTCCGCTCTTAAAAACAGAAAAGACAATCCAGAGTCCCCCGGCGCTTTGTGTTTTGATTTCTTCTGCCAAGGATGTGTATTTATGCCAGGAAAGCGGGCCGGATATTTTTTTTCAACTTCCCAATTGTTTTGAAAATCAAGGGGCCGGGCTGGTCGCGCTTTTTTTGAACAATAAAAAATTAATGCCCTGGTTCCCGGCTGTTTTGATAGGCGAAAACTATCGGGCGGCCCTGGAGTTTCTGCAACAGGTGAATCCCAAAAGGATCGTAACAAACAATACCGGTATTGCCTATGAAGCTTATAAAAGAGGGATTCCGTGGATAGCCGGGCCCTATCTTAATCTGGCCAATTCCTTTGGCCTTTTGTGTTTAAAGGAACGGTTTGCGTGTTACGGCGCATTTATTTCAAATGAACTCAATAATTATCAGATAAAAACCATTGTTTCTCCTGAAAACTTTAAGCGCTATTATCGGATCTATCATCCGATTTTGCTCATGACCAGCCGGCAATGTTTATTTCACCAGGTTACCGGGTGTGAAAAAAATGCAATTGATGGGGATTGTATTCAAACCTGTCACAAATCTTCATCCATTACAAACTTAAAAAATCTTCCTCTTTTCATTGAAAAAACACAGGGGAACTATCATTGTATCTATAACCATATCAATTTTCTGAACACGGATATTGTTACGGATTTACCGGGTTTTTTTACCGGGTTTTTCATTGATTTAAGGCAGATAAAAACCCAGACCCGATCAGGGACGGATAAACCCGGCATCATGGCCTTGTTTGAACGGCTTCTCAAAGGAGATCCGGATTCAAAAAAAGAGATCACCCAAATGATTCATCCCTCAACCAACCTGCAATATCAGAAAGGAATCTAAAAAAAGATTAAATGCGTCTTGTCAGACGTTGCCGGGTGATTTTTTTGCACCCAGGGCCAGCAGCAATTGGGCAAGATAATAGGTTGTCATCACCCAAAAACTGGAAAGATACACCGGAGAAACAAACAATGTGTAGGCAATGATGGAATCGGAAATTATAAAGAGAAACGCCCCTGCCATTACCAGGGGATGGTTGGATTCTCCTGTGCAAGCACTGATTCCCATGACGCAGATAACACCCAGGTACAGGTATATGGGCAGCACCATGGTGCCCAGGGTCGGAAAAAGGAAGATCCCAAAAGAGATTGAATAGAGAAAAATAACACCCAGGGCAAGTTTTCTTCCGGCATTCAGTTTCGGCTTGCCCAGGAAGACAGCAATATAAAACAGATGGGCCATGGTAAAAAAGCCCATGCCGGTCATAAAGAAGCCCTGGGAAGGGAACTCAAGAAAAATGTCTCCAAAACCAGACAGCAAGAATCCCAGGAAAAGCAGTTTCCCTTTTTTCCCGGGAATCCTGCGCCATGCAAAAATACAAAGGCAGAAGATGGGGATGGATTTAACCAGATAGCTCAGCGGATAAGGCCGCAAATGCAGCGTCAGTATATAGGCGGCTGCAAAACCGAAAAAGATCCATTGCAAGGCTTTGTTAATGGAATTTGTGATCATTTGGCTCCTTTCAATGGCGAAAGTCAGAACCGGGACAAAACCTTTTTTGCCCCATGACGATCTTTATTATTGTTAAGGCCATGGGGGTGATAACATTTATTAGGATCACCCTGCATCGTTTTCCACGTTTAATCGATTCACCGTCGCCGGTCAAGGAAGAAAAAAGTTCCTTTTCCTGTTTCTCTGCCCGCTGGACCGAATTTATCATGGCAATTGTATTTTTATGGCATCATTTGTGCTAAGTCTTCCATGGGGAATAGGGCTGCCACGTCAGCCAAATCAATATAAGGAGCTGGAACGGAAGATGACAGATGATGACTACCAGGCATTGGCTGATTTTTTTGACGGGTATAGCTCAGGGTTTATTACCCGGAATGCCAATGCCCACCCCCATATAACCAAAAAAGAGCATACGGCCCGGGTGGTCGAAAACACGGTGTTCCTGGGAAAAAGCCTGGGCCTTGCCCGCCAACAGATGCGAACGGCACAGGCTGCGGCCCTTCTTCATGACATCGGGCGCTTTTATCAGTTTGAGACCTTTGGTACTTTTTCAGATTTTGCCTCAAAAAATCACGGGGCCTTGGGTGTGGGGGTGATCCGGGAACACAGGCTTCTGGCCTCCTGTCCCCGGGTGGAAAAAAGACGGATTCTCCGGGCCATTGCCCTGCACAATGCGTATCAACTGCCCTTTGGGATGGATGGGGAAACCCGCTTTCTGACAAAATTGCTGCGGGATGCGGACAAACTGGATATTTTCAATGTGGTGACCCGAAAATACCGTGCGCCAGACCCGGCGGAAAACGGGTATCTCACCCACAATCTTAAGGATGATGGCCAGATTTCCAAGACACTCATGGACCAAATTTTTAAAAAACAATTGATAAACAACCACCAGGTTCGGTCCCTGAACGATCTGAAACTGCTTCAGATCAGCTGGGTGTTTGACCTGAATTTCAAAGAAACGATACAGCAGGTGGACGATCTTGGGTATATCCCTTTGATCCTTTCCACCATGAAGGATCCGGTGCATTTGGCCGGCCTGCTTGATTTCATGAAGGCCCATATGACTGCAAATTAGGGGACCCGGATCGGCCCGGGTTTTCAGGTGAAGATGGTCAAACAGGCCCCGGCCAGGGCAAGGAGGATGGCCACGGCTTTGTTGGTGGTGATTTTTTCTTTCAGGAAGATGGCTGCCAGGATAAAGATAAAAATGGTGGACATCTGGTTTAAGATGGCGGCCTGGGAGGCACTGGTGTACTTCATGCCCGCAACCCAGCACAAAAGGGCGATGTAGTTTCCGCATACCGAGGCAGGAAAGGCCGTGAGCCAGGCCCTGGAGAATTTGAGTTCATTGAAATAGTGCCGGCGGTTGGGATGACAGACCACAATGACCAGAAGGGAGATACAGCCGGCTGTGACCCGGACAAGGGTTGCCCAGAACACATTGGATTGTTCCAAAACTTCCTTGACCATGACAATGCCCAAGGCAACGAAGACCATTGCCAGAATGCCGGAAACAATTCCCCCAAGATCATTCTCGGAACCCTTGTTCCGGCCGGCCATTTGTCTTTTTCCCATGGACCCCACCAAAATTGCCGACAATACCAGAAGAGTGCCCATGGTTCCCCCCAAACCCAGTTTTTCCCCCAGAAGGAGATGGGAAAAGAACAGAACACTTGGCAGGTAGAGGCATTCCACAATGGCCACAAGGCCTGCCCCCAGCTTGTTCAAAGCCATGAAAAAGAAAATGTCTGCCAGGGTAATCCCCAATATCCCGGACAGGGACAAAAGCAGCCAGTCCTTCAGGGGGGCTGCCGGGAAAAAGGGAATCCTTAATGCCAGCATGGTCCCAAGGATCAGCACCAGGGCCACACAGCTTTTGTAGATATTCAGGGACAGGGGGGAAAAAACATCCCCGCTTTTTTTAAATAAAATTACGGCCAAGGCCCAGAAAAAGGCGGAACTGATGGCAAACAGGGATCCCAGCACGCGTTATGGCTCGGCCCGAAAGGCAAATTGGCCTTTGAGGTGGGGGAGACCTTTTTTGGCATCCCGGAGCTCAAAGTTGATCCGGGTTTTGTCCGGGGGGGTCTGATCGGCCGGCGTTTTTACCGGCTCATACCCAAGGGTTATGGTTGCGGGCATGAAGATGGGAAGCTTGAATGCCGCATTCGCGCTTAAGGGATAATGGGTGCCAAAGGCTTTTTCCATGCTTGCCATCACCCGGGCAAAGCTCCACATGCCATGGGCAATGGGGTGTTTAAACCCCAGCAGCCTGGCGGTAACCCCGTAGAGGTGGTGGGGGTTGTAATCTCCTGAAACCCTTGCATATTTCCGGCCCGTATCCC
>Ga0180007_10001780_pt1 | contig 27419 bp, 29 predicted proteins | sample MM_PC_MetaG_FD_121122 | JGI IMG/M metagenome (GOLD analysis project Ga0180007, IMG submission 121122) | Groundwater microbial communities from the Aspo Hard Rock Laboratory (HRL) deep subsurface site, Sweden - MM_PC_MetaG | ecosystem: Environmental > Aquatic > Deep subsurface > Groundwater... | reverse complement strand
TGATACGCCTTGCAAAAACAAATCTCCTTTCCCAAGATTCCACATAAACAACACCTCATAAGTTGATAAGATTCCTAAGAAGCACTACTATATAAAAGTTCCGAAATTAAAGAGATTAGCTATCACCCTCTATCAGAACGATTGTTTCAGCTTGCTTATGGGCATGATCAGAGCTTATAGTGCCCTTTTTCCTTACAACGAGGTTGAAGTTGCAGCAGTCATATATCACTCCACGTTCGTCCTGCTTTAGGATGGGTAATTCTTTGGAAGCCATGGGACATCCATAATATTGTGCAGTTAAATATTTTACTGTCTAAATATCCTTCAGATGCTTCCTATACTTCTTCAAGACCTCGTCCTCGATGAGCTCAGTGCCGAGCTCGAACAGAAAAAGGATGTCCTGCTTAGGGAGCATCTTCACTAGTTCCATGGTCGAGAAATGCTCATGCACCTTCTTCCAGCTGTTCTTCAGGACTAACGCGTTGAACTTGTTGCGCATGAGGTATTTGCCGAACTTGGCATGCGATTCGTTCAAGACCACCAAGAACTCATTCAGCCTCTCAGGCTTGTCCTTGAAGGAGAGTACGATGTTCTCAAAACACCTCAAGAGATGCAGCATCCTCTTCTCCTGGGTCAAGGGCCTTATCTCTGAGAGAAACCCTGCTGATAACCTGTCTTCTTTGATCAATCTGCTCAATTCTTTCCCGACTGCCTGATGGTCCATCAGTATCTGGTTCACTCCGGCTCCTGTGAACCTAGGGCTCCAAAGGCCAGCCTCTCCGAAGAAGAAGATGTTGTCTAGGGCGTTCTTCTTCAACTCCCCCATGAGGATCGTCCCTCGAGTCCGGGATACTTTTTTTGCGCCCTTTAATCCCGGATAGGAGCTCATAAATGTTTTCAGATATTTTTCAAGGGAGCTGGATTGCATGGTCTTGTTCTTCAGATAAGGGAAAACATGCACCTGGGCCATCTTATCAGAATATGGCATGACACCTCCGACCATGATCTCATCCAGACCAGGGATTTTCATGACATCCCAGATGAATTTCGTCGGATCAACCTTGATCCCTTTCAAATTGTACCCGAGTATAGGGAAGGAAGAATAATTATCGATCAGCCTGTATTTCTTTATGATGGGTGAGCTGGCTCCTGTGCAATCAATCAATAGCTTGGCCCACAACGTCTTTTTTCCTGTTTTTATTGATATTCCTCCATCTTTCCTCCTGAAATCCCTGACATATGAGTTCTGTATGAATGTAGTATCCTTGTCGCATCTATTGATGAACTCTCTCAACAGTTTATTTTCATAAAGCTGGCAGTAAGTGTCCTTGAACAGCCACTTTGCGCCGAGGTAATGGTTGAACTGGAGGAAGTTTATCTTGTCGTTAGCGACACAATCATTCAGCTTGAGTTTCCTTATGAGGTCCCTGAAAGATCCCCAGGATTTGGTCGTGAAGCCTATCCTTCTTTTTTCGATGACGCAGACCTTGTTCTGCCGGCTCAGGACAGAAGCGAGAGACAGTCCTGCAGGGCCGGCTCCGAGGATAATCACGTCATAGTTGCCTTTACCCATGAAACCTTTATCGCCACCTGCTTTTTATATATTTTTCTAAGCCAAAACCTTTATTAACACTCTTTGGCTCCGGGTTGTCATGCACGTCGCCATAATCATGGACGGGAACAGGAGGTATGCCAGGAAGAGGGGGCTTCCGCCTGAGAGGGGGCATCAGCTCGGCGTCAAGAAGGTAGAAGACCTGATAAGATGGTGCCCAGAGCTCGGCATAAAAGAACTCACCCTATACGCATTCTCCATGGAGAACTTCAACCGGAACCAGAAAGAGAAGGATCACCTCATGAAGATCTTCAAGAAGAGGTTCGAAGAGCTGATCGACCATCCTGAGATTGAGAAGAACAGGGTAAGAGTCAGGGTGATCGGCAGGATAAGCATGTTCCCGGAGGACGTACAGGAAAAGATGCAGAATGTCGTCAAGAAGACCGCTGGAAATGACAACTACACTGTCAACTTCGCCATGGCCTACGGCGGCAGGCAGGAGATAGTCGACATGGCCAAGGCGCTGGCGAAAGAAGTGAAAGAAGGGAAGCTCTCGCCGGATGAGATCGACGAGAAGGTTGTCGGCGAGCACATGTACCTCGACTCTGACCCCGACATAGTCATCCGGACTGGCGGCGAGAGGAGAGTATCAAATTTCATGTTGTGGCAGGCCAACTACAGCGAATGGTTCTTCCTGGACAAGATGTGGCCCGAGCTGGGGAAGGAAGACCTGGCCGAGGCGATCAGCGAATACAAGAAGAGGGAGAGACGGTTCGGAAAGTGACGGTCGCTTCGCATTAATATGATACTAAGGCCCCCTTTCAATATCCACCCAATACCCCACCTGCCCCCATGTAGTTTGCCTTTATTGCAGGCAGGTTAAGGCTCAATTGCCCCGTTCCCATACAGAATGTCTTTGAAGCCGTCTTGATGAGGCTGGCGGTCAATCCTATTTCTTCCTGTCAGCGAGGTGTTCAGCCAGGGCTTTGAGGTTGTCCTTGGCCTCCTGGTCAGCTTCCAGCTTGTCGATCTTGGTAAGGGCGTCACCAGTATAAGTGCTGATGAGGCCCTCAGAATAAGCCAGTGAGCCCGAGTCCTTGACTATCTTCCGGATCCTGTTGAGCGTCTTGGCCTGGAAGTTCTTGCCGAAGTTCTTCTTGAGAAACTCACTGTCCTGGGCCTTCCGCAGGGTCTTTATCACAAGCAGGTTCATCCTTCCCTGCCTAAGGTCGGTGCCAGCGGGCTTGCCAGTGCTGGTTCCGTACAAGCCAAGGATGTCATCCCGCAGCTGGAAGGCAAGGCCGAGAGGAAGCGCTATATGAGAAAGTCTCCATAGCCTGCCGGCCCCTGCGCAGACAGCGCCGAGATGCAACGGCCCCTCGAAAGTGTACCTGGCAGTCTTCATCATGTGCAGGTCCATCACATCCTGCGGGGAAGCATCGATGCCCAGGTTGAGGTCTAGCCATTGGCCGTGACCGGTCAAGATTATGACCTCGTTGAACTTCTTCAGGAGCTTGACTCTTACGGGTTCGGGAAAATCTGAGTCAACTATCAGCCTGTAGGCCTCGGCCTGCAGAAGGTCGCCAGCCAGGATGGCAGCATTGAGTCCTTCCTGATTGTCCTTGTACAGCCTGTGGAACGTGGGCTTGCCCCTGCGCTTGTCGTCACCGTCCATTATGTCGTCGTGGATGAGGAAATATGAATGCATGAGCTCAACAGCTGCGGCTATGTCAAGGACAGGAGCGGGGTCAGCATTGCTGAACAGCCTGAAGCCGGTCATGACAAGATACGGCCTGATGCGCTTGCCCGGCCGGAGGACGAACTCCTGCAGGTTCTTATAGATGCCCTTGGATGATTCAGGGATCTCAATCTCCTGGAAGAACTTATTTAGCCTGTCCTCTATCTCCTTCTGGATCGCCTGGTTGAGCATAGAAGGGGGTAGTCAGGTGAGAAATATAAAGGTTGTGCCCTTACTGCGTCTCTTCCTCGACCCATTTGAGGTAATCATTGTCCCCCTGGACTTCCCAGGATAGGATGCAGGGCAGCTCGAAGCTGTGTAGCCTTCTGACTTCTTCAGTCACCTTATGGAAGAGCTCCTTCCTGGTCTTCGCCAACAGGGCAACCTCCTTGTCCTCGTTGAGCTTGCCCTTCCAGGTGTAGAAAGACTTATGGGCAGAGCAGTTGGCGCAAGCGATAAGCTTCTTGCCGAGCAGCTCTGTAGCAATCGCCTTGGCTTCCTTCTCGTCCTTGCAGGTTATATACACCATTATTGCTTCCATGGGATTCGCCTGATGGCTTTGTTGGCAAAGTATTATTTAAAACTAGTGGAATCTGGTACACTTTGGCACGCTGTCAAAACTTTTGCCTGGATACTACATTCTCGGCTAAACACGATTGTTCCATATATGAATCGTAAATTAAGCATAAACTATTTAAAGGAACAAGTGTTCCATAGGTGATATGATTACTAAATACGCACTCTTCAAGGTCTTTGAAGCATTGAGAAATTCCAGTGAGGCAGAGTCTGTAAGATCGCTTGCGAGGAAGGCGAAGGTGGGGGTCGCAACATCCAAGAGATGTCTTGATTACCTATTAAGCAAGAGGTTGGTGGAAAAGAAAGTGTTGGCAAGGCTTTATCAATACAGCTTGAACGAAGATAACATCCTGACCCGCCAGCTGAAGGTGACGATGTCCATCTCTGAACTTGAAAATTCCGGTCTGGCCGGAGAGATCAGGGAAATATATCCACAAACCTTATCAATAACCTTGTTCGGTTCGGTAGCCACAGGACATGACAACCCAAAAAGTGATGTTGATATCTTGTTAATAACGAGAAAAGAGGTCAAGATGAGACCATTGAACGCTGAAAAGAGGCTTAAGAGAGAGCTGTCAATAGTCAACTATTCGCATAACGGCTGGAAGAAGGCAGACAAGGCTTTCTATGAGGGGGTGATCGTCGACGGCCTCCAGTTGTTTGGTGAAGTCCCTGCGGTGAGATGATGGATGTCCATGATTGTTATGACAAGGGCTTATTGAAAAAAGGGATTCCGGACATGGAGATATCAAGAAAATCGATCAGCATAGCATTGAAGAAATTGAAGCGTGCAAAGAAGCTGATTAAGCTGAAGGTGTATGAAGAAACGATCACAAATTCTTATTCCGCGATGTTCCATGCATCTAGAGCACTTCTCTTCAAGGATGGTGTCAGAGAGAAGAGCCATTATGGGCTTTTCCTTTACATAAAGGAAAATTATTCAGACAAGCTTGAGAAGAGATTCATCAATGAGCTCAACGCCTTGAGGATGGAAAGGCACGAGATCAATTATGGTCTTGATGAACCTGAGATTGAGGAAGAGGATGCGAGGCATGCGGTCAAGACAGCAGAGGACTTCCTTGGGACGATTAATAAGATGATCTGTGGGGTGGGCAGCCGTTAAAATGACAAAACCACTATATCTCGAAGACAGCTACATGAAGGAATTCACGGCGAAGGTCACATCGGTCGATGGATGCAAAGTTGAGCTGGACCAGAGCGCGTTCTACCCTGAATCAGGAGGGCAGCCAGGAGACCAAGGGAAGATTTTCATAGGGGATGACGAGTTCAATGTGAAGCTGGCCAGGAAGGACAAGGGCAGGACAGTGCACGAAGTGGAAAAGGAAGGGCTTGCTCCTTGTGATGAGGTCACGGGTGAGATCGACTGGGAGCGAAGGTATAGGCTGATGCGCATGCACACAGCTGCCCACGTGCTTTCAGGTATAATAAGCCAAGAGACAGGAGCAGACATAACCGGGAACCAGCTCGGCATAGAAAGGAGCAGGATAGACTTCTCGCTGCAGGACTTCGATAGGGAGCAGCTGCAGAGCTATGAGGGCGAGGCCAACGAGCTGATAGCCAAGGAACTCCCGGTGAACATGGTCACGTTGCCGAGGGAAGAGGCCTTCAAGATACCGTCCATAGTCAAGCTCAGGATGATGCTGCCGGAAAGCGTCAAGCAGATAAGGATAGTCGACATCGAAGGCTTTGACAAGCAGGCGTGCGGCGGCACACACGTCAAGAACATCAAGGAGATCGGGAATGTCTCCATCACTGGCGCAGAGAACAAGGGCAAAGATAACAGGAGGATATATTTCACAATCGGATGAGAATCAAGCAGATGCAGCAGGAAATGAGAAAGTCAGGCATCGGAGCATGCGCGTTCTTCAACACAGGACTGGCGAAGAAAGATGCCATGGTGCAGTATCTTGCAGACCTGGATCCGGAGTATGGCCTGGTCGTCGTCAAGCAGCAAGGCAGCTATGTCGCGCTCACGAAGATGGAGCGGTTGAGATATGATGGGAAGCTGCGTCTGAAAAACCTGAAAACAGATTTCTATAAAGAATTTCCACGGGTCAAGAAGCTCGGCCTGAATTTCTCAATGGTCAGCATGAAGGAGAAGGCGCATCTGAAGAAACATGTCAAGTCAAGGCTGGTCGATGCCACCGACATGGTAAATTCTTTGAGGGCTGTGAAGACCCAGGAAGAGCTTGTCAGGATAAAGAAAGCATGTGCGATAGGGGATAAGATATATCAAGGGCTTTTCTCAAGGAAGTACAGGACTGAGGCAGAGGTCAAGGCCAGGATAATATCTGAGACATATGCTAACGGCTGCACGCCGAGCTTCGAGCCTATTGTGGCGTCAGGCAGGAATTCTGCCTTGCCCCATTATGCTGAAAGCAGTAAGTTACGGCAAGGTCCTGTGATAATCGATTTCGGTGTCAGGCATAAGGGCTATTGCTCAGACATGACCCGGACAGCATATGTCGGCAGGATTACGAAGAAGGTGAAAGAAGCCCATTCTAAAGTGTTGCAGGTCTTGGATGACAGCATTACCATGGCAAAGCCTGGCGTCGAGGTCAGCCTGATGGCAAAACATGCAAAGAAGCAGCTCGGAAAAAGATTGTTGCACAACCTCGGCCATGGGATCGGCCTTGAGGTGCATGAACTGCCTAAATTCACAGAGAATAATGAAGCAAGGCTGGAAAAAGGCAATGTGGTCGCGATCGAACCGGGATATTACACGAAGGATTTCGGCATACGCATCGAGGACGATGTCGTTGTCGGCGGAAAGGTGCTGACAAGGGCGCCGAGAGAGATGGTCCATTTAAACAGGAAATAGAAAGATTTATATATTACCTAGATTCATATGTCACTATTAAATAGTAAGGGATAATGAGGGTGAATAATATGGGAACTGATGCAACTGCAGGAATGGGTTATGAGACTCATATCGGAGTAAGACTATTAGGCATGCCTCAGAGTGTGGATAAGAATCAACCGCTCTATGAGATGCTTGGCGTCACTGACCAAAGGCTTGATGACTTTGAACAGGGGTCAAGGAATCCTGAGGGGCTTTATGTCAGGATAGCCAATTTCGAGCTCTGGCAGGTGAGGTTCGCGATGGAGCTAACAAAACTGCACAGCAGCGCCGGTCCAGTAACCACAGATGCCGCAATCGATCTTGCTGCGCTATTAAGACCGAAAGAAGCCTTACTGATGCTTAACGAAATCAGGGCTGGCAACACCGATATCGATAAAATTGCCGGGAGTTTTTATAAGCCGCATCTCCCAGGAGCAGGCATATGCGAGGAACGTGCGGAGGATCTTGTGGACCATTACGCTCACCTAGAAAGTCGGAGTCAGGCCGATGATGAGATGGACATTCTAGAGCAAAGCCCTGAGGACGATCCTGAAGACGCCATGAGGCTTGCTGTAGCGCTTGAGAAGTGGAATCCATTGTTATTCGAAGGCTACAGGATGGACCCCGCAGATACGAAAGAGCTTAGAGGCTGATCTTCCATCTCGTGCCCTGCTTGGTGTCGTCGAGCAGGACGCCTTTTTTCTTCAATCTTTCTCTTAAGACATCTGCCTTCTTGAAGTCTTTCTGCTTCCGTGCCTCTTCCCGCTCCTTGATCAGGTTCAACAGTTCCTTGGGCAGGGTCTGCTCTTCGACGTCGAGGATCCCGAGGACAGAGTCAATCTTCTCCATGAACTCCAGCACAGCCTGATTGTCGGCAGGAGTGAGCTCAGAGCTGTTGATCTTGTTCGTGAACTCATGCATCACTGCGAGGGCCTCGCTCATGTTCAGGTCGTCATCCATGACCTTCCTAAACCTATCTTCTGCCCGGCCGATGACCGATAAGATGCCTGCTGTGGCCTGGCCGGCTCCTGCTCCTTCCTTCGTCCTGCGCATGAAGTCTTCCAATCTCTCGAGGGTGTTCTTGGCATAGTCGAGGCCATTGAAGGTGAAGTTGAGCTGCTGCCTGTAATGGGTCGCCATCAGGAGGAATCTTACTGCCTTGGCAGGGTAGCCCTTGTCGATGGCATCCTCAAGGGTGAGGAAGTTGCCCAGGCTCTTGGACATCTTCTTGCCCTCAACGATAAGGTGTTCGCAGTGCACCCAATAATTGACGAACTTTCTTCCGGTCGCTGCCTCGCTCTGCGCGATCTCGTTCTGGTGGTGCGGGAAGACCAGGTCAACGCCGCCCGTATGGATGTCAACCTGTCCTAACAGCTTCAGGCTCATAGCGCTGCACTCCATGTGCCATCCTGGCCTGCCTTTTCCGAACGGGCTGTCCCAGAATACATCCCCGTCGTCTTCGGTGTGAGCCTTCCAGAGAGCGAAGTCTCTCGCGCTGCGCTTCTCGTACTCGTCCTGGGATACACGGGCACCTGCTTTCAGGTCTTTCACTTTCAGGTTTGCCAGCTTCCCATAGTCCTTGAACCTGCTGATGGAGAAATATGTGGAGCCGTCGTCAGCCTGGTAGGCATAGCCCTTTTTCATGAGTTTGTTGATGAGCTGCTGCATCTCCCCGATGAACTCGGTCGCCCGGGGGAAACGGTCTGCCGGCAGGATATTGAGCTGCTTCAGGTCGTCGAAGAAGAGCTTCTCGTAGCGCTCGGTGAACTCCTTCAGGGCGATGCCTTCCTGCCTCGCGCCCTTGATGGTCTTGTCGTCCACGTCGGTGAGGTTCATGACATGGGTGACTTTGTAGCCGCTGAAGATCAGGTAGCGCTTCAGGATGTCTGAGAAGATGAAGCTGCGCCAGTTGCCGATGTGCGGCACGTTGTATACGGTCGGGCCGCAGGAATACATGGAGACCTTGCCTGCGCGGATGGGCTTGAAGACCTCTTTCTTCCTTGAGAGCGTGTTGTAGAGCTTTAGCATGGATGAAAGGGCTGATTTGTGGTATTTAAGGGTTTTGATTGGAGATGGCAAATGTTAAAAATCATCCTTGATTACCCCTTCTTTGTGAAAGAAGGACCGTTGTTGGGGGAGGATGAATGGATCGGATTCCAGATAAAGGAAGGGCCGTGCAACCAGGGCTGTGATTACTGCTATGAGCGGGCTACGGCATTCGACATCTTGAGTCGAATGGTCGGCCAATCTGAAATGAGCAGATATGAAGGAATGGACAACAGACGGCTTGCCGAAGCCTTGAAAGAATTTCCCGGCAGGCGGCTTGAGATGAGAGTAGACGAACTCCAGAGGTGGTTCTCGATACTTGAGGATGCCGGGATCAAGAGGGCCTTTCTCATCGGCTCAGAGCCGACCGAACATTCCGGATTCGAATCAATCGTCGACAAGGCGTCTGAATCAGGGTTGGAGCTGCTGGTCTATACATCTGGGAAAGATCTTCGTGCCTTGTTCCACCCTTCTGTCAAATACATAGTATTGCACATGGATCATGGGAAAGACGTTGATAGGCATGAAGCTTACTTCGCACAATTCATGGACTCCGTAAATCAGTTGCTCAATGACGGAAAGGAGATACACATGCGAATGAATTTTTCTGATGAGGGATTGTCAGGCCAAGACCTGGTTTTCAATTTCTTTGATGGGATTGATGAGAGATATCGGCCAGACGTCATGCTCAAATATTCATTCAGTTCAAGAGTGCGGGGTGCTAAGGATATAAAATATTTCAATCCGGGCACGATGAAGGAGACAGTCCCGAACCTCTTGGTATTCATCGACGAATTCAAGGAAAGATATCCTGATTCCCCCATGTATGCAGAGAGGCCCCTGTTCCCCTGCACTTTCGGTGATGGGGTGTGGGACGAATACAAAGAAAAAGGAGGGTTGACATCGACATGCAGGATGGAGTTCGTGGTCTATTCGGACCGAGGCATCACATTATGCCCCCCGGCAAAGCACATGATTGATGCCAAAGATGTCCGGACAGGCGAAGGATTGAAAGTTGCGATACAGCGCATGAAAGAAAGGATATACGGTGTGGCCATGAAACCCTCTTTCCATGAGTGCGGGCCATGCGAGAGAAGGGTTGACCTCTCATGCCAGGGAGGGTGTCTGGGATATAAGGACGCTTAAATCTTTCAAGAATTTTCTTTAGCCAATGCTTCAGCCACCCGTCGGGTGAGTTCCCAGTCATGGATACGAGTCGTTATGTCTTCGCGGGTCCGCTCAAAATATGCGTTCTGCCTCTCTTCGGCGAGCTCGTTAGGAGTCATCTCCCTGGATATCTGCGGGAAGACGGCGCTGTCGTCTTTGTATTTTGGGTGCTGCTCAAGGAATGATCAGTAAGCCTTGACCAACTCCTCTGAGTCGTCTATATGCGTGGGGCAGAAGCCGCCCACAGTCCCGATTATCATGGACATCATGCCGAAGGCAAGATCATGATCAGTGCCCTTTCCGCAGACTATGCATTCGTATTCTTTCATGGAACATCTAATGAGTAGAGTCGTTGCTTGCACCTGAAATTATGTTGCCGATGGCCTTGCCCGGGTCGTAGTGGAGCTTGATGCCCAAGAACTTTATCCTGTCGATGATGGTGCCGTACTTCACCTTCTCCCCTTCTTTCACTGCAGCCATGAGGTTGCCCATCTGGGCGACCATCTCCTGCTTGGCAGCAGCATCCCTGGCAGCGTAGGTCTCCTCGGCCATGCCCATCTCTGGTACGGGCTGGAGCACGCCCATTATTGCACCCACAAACCGATTTCCGACGAGGTCTGTGTTGTATTTCGCGTGCTCCTCATTGGGTTGGATGGAATCATATGCGTGCTTGACCACTCCCTCGAGCCTCACCAGGTCATCGAAGATGGCTTTGGCATCAGTTCCCTTGAACTTCATGATATACTGGATATATTCCAGCTCGCTGTCAGCGTCTATCCTTCGGAACCCGAAGCCATTCTCGAGCATCAATACAATGAAATCGTCCTCTATCAGCCGGAGGTCTCTCCAGCCCTGGTAGAAATGGTACTCACCCACCACGTAATCGTCGCCGACATAGAAGTTGAAGCTGTCCTTGGCTATCTGTGTGCTGCCGGCGACCTCGTAATGGAGCACCTCCCATGGGCATACCTCAAAGCCCCGGCTTACTAAGGCATCGATATTGCCTTGTCTGTCTGGCATGTGAAAGGGGGAATCCGTCATAGTATATAAATCTGATTTATTTACAATATTGAAAATAATTATTGTTTCAACTCAGTTCGAACAAAAAGCAACGTTTATAAACTTCTATAGGGTTCTTTGAGAGACAATGGTACTATGCATGCTCGCGCTGCCGGTGTTCGCTGTCTTAGCTATTTTCAGCGTCAAGTACAGGCGGCTGACACTGGACGCATTGGACTGCCTGTTCAGGACTGTCCAGCTGAAGAAATGCGACACAGGCCTGGACCAGAAGATAAAAGCGAGCCTGACCGGAAAGGTGTTCAAGTTCTCCCCAAGCCTGGGGGGATTCTTCTACAAGCACTACAAGATTATATCTTGGGTCATACTGATACTCTTCATCTGGAGCTTCTTCACAGGCTCTGTAGGGTTATACAACTACATCCAGTACGGCAACTGCAACGGCCCGGGATCGACAGGGATATGCATATTTGACCCCACAGGGGAGCACAGCGGGATATCTGAGTGCGAAGACCTTGAGATCGACACGCATGAAGGTAAGAACATCACATTGCCCATACTCAAGGACGATGACCCGATAATCGGTCCAGAGGGTGCGGAACTGACAGTCATATGGTTCGGATGCTACAGCTGCAAATACACCAAGATTGCAGAACCGATTGTCAAAGAAGTGATAGAGCATTACAATGGCAGGGTAAATTTCCAGTTCAAGACCTTCTTCCTGCCGAGCCATGAGCTGAGCTATGAGAGCTCATTGGCAGCAGACTGCGCACAGGAACAGGGAAGATACTTTGAGTACCATGACAAGCTGTTCGAGAACCAGGAGGAACTCAACGCTGTCACATTGGTCAGGCTGGCATCCGATATCGGCCTTGACGTCCAGCAATTCGAAGCATGCATGCGGAGCGAGAAGTACAAGTCAGAGGTCGAAGGCGACACCCTGATGGGCATAAACGCCGGCATACCGGGAACGCCCACATTCTTCGTGAACGGCCAGAAGATAGTGGGGCCGAAGCCCGCAAAGACATTCATAAAAATCATCGATGACGAGCTTGAACACTCTCAATGATATTTTCCAAAACACATAAGTATCATCAATTTATACAATCAGATATGTCACCAATAAGGTGTATCCATCCATGAAGATCTATTTCGCGAGCCAATCCTTTTATCCGCACATCGGCGGCGTGTCGACATACCTGCTGAACCTGGCGAAAGAGCTCAAAGCCAGGGGCAACGAGGTCATCGAGCTGCACCTCAGGCCGTCTCATGCACCGAGCAATGAAGTGATAGAGAAGATTGACATAATAAGAGTGCCGAGGGAGCCCCTGGACAGGAAGATGCTCAAGGGATACGCCAAGTTCAAGGAGGCCATATACAAGGAGAGCCACGGCCTCGGCGGCTTCAGCAGGACGCCCATCGAGATGGAAGGATATGACGACTACGTCCAGATAAACGAGGCATTCGGCCAAGAGGTAAGAGAGTTGCTAAACAAGGACCCGGCAGACGTCATAAACATCCACGACTTCCAGCTTCTCTACCTATACAAGTATGTGCCAAGGGGCACCCCACTGGTCCTGACATGGCACATACCCCTCGCCAAGTCGATGTCCACGCCCCTGAAGAAATACCTGGTCAAGCACCTCAACATGTACGACAAGGTAGTGTTCTCATCGCCCGAATACATAGAGGCAGCGATAAGGATGGGCATAAAGAGGGAGAAGTGCGAGCTCATACACCCTATATGCAACACGAACATCTTTAAAAAAATGGATGTCGACAGGGAGGCGGTGCTGAAGAGGTACAAGATACCAGTCGGCAGCAAGACGGTCATGAGCGTCCAGCGCATAGACCCGAAAAGCGGGCACGAGCAGCTCATAAAGGCATGGTCTGCGGTGATGAGAGCGGTTGCGGGGGCGAAGCTGGTCTTCGTCGGCGGCCAGTCCATGAGCAACAAGCTCTCGAAGGACAGGCAGGTCTACCAGGACAGGGTAATGGCGATGATTGCCAAGTCGGGCCTCAAGGAAGACATAATCTTCACGGGCAACATCGATTATACCAAGCTGCCAGAGCTCTATAATGCTGTCGATGCCATAGCCTTATGCTCGCAGAACGAGGGCTTCGGCCTCTCGGTAACAGAAGGGATGAGCTGCGGCAGGCCGATAATCGGCACGAACGTCGGCGGCATACCTCTCCAGGTGCAGGACAAACAAAACGGCTTCATCGTCGAGCGCGGCGACATAAAGGCGACATCAGACAGCATCATCAGGCTGCTCAAGGACGAGAAGCTGCGCAGGAGGTTCGGCAAGCGCAGCCTCGAGCTGGTGGAGGAGAGCTTCAAGCTCGACATCGGCGTGGACAAGTACATCCACCTGTTCAACAGCCTCATGCGCGAGAAGGATGAAGGCAGGTGCCTCGAGAAGATGGACGCTGATGACGTCAACGCACTGGTGACAGACTTCGACAGGACAATCACCGACAGGCCGGGAGTCTTGAGCAGGAATGTCATGAAAGAGCTCAAGAAGCTGAAGACCATGCACATCCTCGCAACCGGAAGGCCATTCGAATTTGTGAAACGGCTGGCGAGGTCGCATAGGATATGGGACGCCATCGTATGCGAGAACGGCGCAGTGGTATACTTTCCCAACTCGAAGAAGACCATCATCATAAACTCGGTTTTCATGGACAAGGCCAGGAAGACGCTTGAAGAAAAGAGGATAGCCGGACAGTACGGCGAAGTGGTCATCAGCCTTTCCTTGGACACATTCGAGAAGGCCAGGCCGCTGCTGGCGAAGCTCAGCAAGAACCTCAACTATGTCAGAAACGTAGATGTGATGATGATACTTCCAAAATTTGTGGACAAGGGCAGGAGCGTCAAGGTCGTGCTAGACTATTTTGGAATCGACAGCGACAAGATAATCGTCGTGGGCGACGCCGAGAACGACCTGGACCTCTTCAGGATACCAGGATACAAGGTGGCTGTAGCGAACGCACACCCCAAGCTCAAGATCATCGCTGATGAGACAACAGAGAACCCCTCATCAAGAGGGGTGATCGAGCTCGTGGAGAAGCTGCTGAGGAAATGATGGACTACGGACTAATAGGCAACTGCAGGACCTGCGCGCTCATAGGCAAAGACGCATCCATAGACTGGATGTGCTATCCAGACTTCAGCAGCCCGAGTATCTTCGGACGGATACTCGATAGGAGGAAGGGCGGCAGCCTCTCGATAAGGCCCACGGGAAAATATTCTGTAAGCCAGCAATACATCGAAAAAACAGCCATCCTGGAGACTGTCTTCCAATCAAGAAACCATGCCTTTAAGGTCATAGACTTCTTCCCGCGCTACAAGAGACTGATCGCAGGCAAATTCTCGAGGCTGATAACTAACAACTATCTTGTGCGGATAATCCAGCCCATAAGGGGACAGCCGAGGTTGAGAGTGAAGTACGATCCGAGGCCGGATTATGCGCGGAACACACCTGAAGGTGGAACGGAACAATTCAAGCTGGAATCCAACCTGAATATAGAAACCATTATGAAAAGCGGCCTTTTCATGCTCGACCATTCCTTCTATTTTGCCATGGGAAATCCCAATGCGCTTACCATGAAGAAGTGCAAAGGCCTCCTCGCCTCAACCAGGAACTATTGGAGGAGATGGGTCGAGACACTTGTTCTTCCGGAAACCAACAAGGAGATCATCATCCGGTCCGCAATAACACTCAAGCTGCTGACCTTCAGCGAAACAGGCGCGATAATAGCTGCGCCGACGACATCATTGCCTGAAGAGGTGGGCAATGTCAGGAACTATGACTACAGGTATTGCTGGGTGAGGGATGCGGCATTCTGTGCTGATGCGTTTAAGAAGATCGGCCGGGACTACGAGGCGAAGAAGCTGATGGAATTCATCATAAAGGTGGCGCTGAGGGACGACCACATACAGGTGATGTATGGTATCCGCGGTGAGACAAGGCTGGAAGAGAAAATGCTTTCTCATCTTTCCGGCTTCAAGGGATCGAGGCCTGTGAGGATAGGGAATGCAGCCAATAGGCAGAGACAGCACGACATCTACGGTTCGATAATCGACATCTTCTACCTCTATTTCGTCTACTATGAGTATGAAAGGGTGGTAAGGAGCAGATACTGGGGGATCCTCAAGTATGCGGTCAACCAGATCAAGTTCAACTGGGACAGCAAGGACAATGGCATCTGGGAGTTCAGGGAAAAGCTGGAGCACTTCACATATTCGAAGCTGATGTGCTATATCGGGGTGGACAGGGCGATAAAGATTGCGCAGCATTTCGGCAAGGACGAGTCAATAGGCGAATGGACCGGGCTGCGGGAAGAGATACGGGAGGACTTACTGAGGAACGGGTGGAGCAAGGCAAGGAATGCGTTCACGATGCATTACGGCAGCAGATATCTCGATGCGTCATTGCTGCTGATGACATATCATGAGTTCCTTGAGAAGAATGACCCCCGGCTCATTGACACCATCAAGGCGATATACACGAACCTGAGGAGGGACGACCTCGTAATGAGGTATAAGGTAAGGGATGATTTCGGGATTTCGAAGAGCGCGTTCACGGTGTGCTCTTTCTGGTTAATCGACGCCCTGTATTATATCGGCGAGGTCGAGAAGGCCAGGAGGATATTCGATAGGATAATCGCACGGGCGAACCATCTCGGGCTGTTTTCTGAGGACATGGACCTGAAAACAAAAGCTTTATTAGGGAACTTTCCGCAGGCATACACGCACATTGCACTGATCAACTCCTCGATACTGCTCAGCGAGTGGTCAGCCAAGAGGAAGAAGATAGACTGGAGCAAGGTGCAGAGAAAGAAGTGGTTTTGATGAAAAGACTTGTCAAGTATCTACCAATAATCGGGGAAAGGCAGCTTGAGCGCATAAGGAAAGAGGCAAAGCCGCTGGAAGGGAAGCACATCATCCATATCAATTCCACGTATTACGGCGGCGGGGTCGCAGAGATGCTCAACAGCCTTGTTCCGTTGTTCAATGACCTCGGAATAAACATGGGCTGGAGGCTGCTGAAAGGGAGTCCTGATTTCTTCTCCATCACCAAGAAGTTCCACAACGCGCTGCAAGGCGAGGACATCAACCTGACAGCGATGAAGAAGAAGATTTACCTCGAGGTCAACCGCACCAATTCTGAAATCACGCACATAGCGCACCACGACGCGGTCATCGTCCACGACCCGCAGCCATTGCCCCTGATAAACTACTACAAGAAGACCCAGCCATGGATATGGCGATGCCATATAGACCTGTCGAGGCCGAACAGGGTGCTCATGAACTACCTCAAGACCTTCATCGAGCGCTATGACAAGATAATCATATCCAAGAGCACGTTTAAGCACAACTTCAAGGTGCCGCAAGAGGTCATCTACCCCTCGATAGACCCGCTGTCGACCAAGAATATTGAAATGGCGGACTGGAAGGTCCACAAGTACATGAAGAAGTACGGCTGCGACACCGACAAGCCCATAATCAGCCAGATATCGAGGTTCGACAAGTGGAAAGACCCCCTTGGGGTGATAAGGGCCTTCAGGATGATCCGTGAGAAGGTGGACTGCAGGCTGGTGCTGCTCGGGTCGATGGCAACGGATGATCCAGAAGGCCAGAAGCTCTATGAGCAGGTCTTGGAGGCCGCAAAAGGGGACAAGGACATAAAGGTCATCAACTTTGAGAACGACACCCTTGTGAATGCGCTGCAGAGGGCATCAGCAGTCGTGATACAGAAATCATTGAAGGAAGGCTTCGGGCTCACAGTTTCTGAAGCGTTATGGAAGAAGAAACCTGTGGTCGCGATGAACGTGGGAGGGATACACCTGCAGATAAAGAACGGATACAACGGCTACTTGGTCAACTCTGAGGAAAGCACAGCGAGGGCAGTCGTCGCGTTGCTCAAGAACCCGAAGAGGGCGGAGCAGATGGGTGAGCGCGGCCACAACGTGGTGAAGAAAAACTTCCTGATAACAAGGCACCTGATGGATTATATAACCCTGCTCAAGAAGCACATAATACACTACAAGGTTTAGGGGGGATTACGAATGGTGGACTTATACACAAACTATGGGGGGAATACCGTCGTGCAATACATGGTGTTCCTCGGGATTGTCCTGGTGGCTGTCCTGGCCATCAAGATATTCAAGATATACATCATCAGGGTGCTGAAGCACGTGGCCAAGAGGTCGAAGAACGACGTGGATGACCTGGCCGTGGGGATAGTGGACGCGCTCCCTTGGTATATCTACGCGATAATCTCAATCCACTTAGTTTCCAGGATGCTCGCCATCCCGCCGATCGCATCAACAATAATCAAGCTGGTCACAATAGTGGCATTGGGCTTCTTCACGGTGAGAGCGGCAGGAAGGGTCGTGGACTATTTCGTGGACAAGGAGGTCAAGAAGCGGCAGAAGGAGACTGGTGTCGAGGCAAGGTCTGTCGTGGTGCTGCTGGGAAGGATAGTCAAGGCGGTGCTGTGGCTGCTCGCAATTCTTGTGATGCTCTCGAACATGGGCGTGCAGATAACGCCGTTGATAGCAGGCATAGGCGTGGGAGGCATAGCGATAGCATTCGCGCTGCAGAACATACTTGAGGACCTGTTCAGCTCGTTCTCTATCTACTTCGACAAGCCGTTCGAGGAGGGCGACTTCATAATCATCGGCGCAGACATGGGCATCGTGAAGTACATCGGCCTCAAGACCACGAGGATACAGACCCTGCAGGGCCAGGAGCTGGTGGTGTCCAACAGGGAGCTGACATCCTCGCGGATAAACAACTACAAGAAGATGGAGAAGAGGCGCATCGTATTCTCTTTTGGGGTGGAATACAGCACTCCGGTAACCAAGCTGCGGGGAATAAAGAAGATAGTCAAGGAGATCATCAGCAAGAACAAGCTCGCTTCCCTGGACAGGGTGCATTTCAAGGAGTTCGGCAACTTCTCCCTGAACTACGAGGTCGTCTATTACATAGACTCCAAGGAATACAACGTCTACATGGACATCCAAGAGAGGATAAACCTGGAGCTGAAGGGGCGCTTCGAGAAGGAAGGAATCGGGTTCGCCTACCCCACGCAGACGCTGTTCGTGAAGAAGGAATGATTTATTTTTTCCCGGTCTTCCAGAGCAGGTCGAAGAATATCCTGTAAGAGTCAGCGACATCTGAGGACCTTATGACGAACGCCATCGGGACTTCAGACCAGAGGATCAATGCGACCTTGTCGTTGTAGATGAAGGTAGTCGAGGGGGGCATCTGACGTTCTCTTAAGTATCTGATCTCGGCATGCTTCAGGGTCTTCTCCCTCTTATGCTTCCTGACTGTGTCCGAGTAGATGATCCTCTGCTTGATCCTCTTCTTCTCCCTCCTGTCCTGCCAGTGCAAGTAATAGGCGCCGAATATCTCCTTGAATCTGCCAGTCGCACCCAAGACAAGAAAATCTGTATTGCATGTCAGGATGTCCTCGAACACAGATTTCAGGCCTTTCTTCCCCTTATAGACAGTGCCTTCCTGGCTCTCTTTTGAGAGCTCCCTTCTCAGCTCAAGCTCAGGAAGGAGCTTTTTCAGCTGGTTTTCCTGAGCTTCAAGTTTGTTTTTCTTTGATCCGATCAGCTCGAACAATCTTTTTGCAGGCTGGGCCTCGAAGTTTTTCCGATTGGCCTGGATGACATAATGCACAAGGCCCTTGTCGATGAGAAGGTCGAGGAGGTTGTAGACTGCGGCGCGGTGCATCCCCAAGCGCTTGATCAACAGGCCTGCTGGCACAGAGCCGAGCTCCATCAATGCCAGGTAGGTCTTGACCTCGTTGTTCGTGAGGCCGAGCTCTCTTAAGAGGGTGTTGATGTCCATGGCCATCAGGCTGGTTTAAATGTTTATAAAAGTTGTCATAATATAATGTTATTACAATAATTTATATATGGTTTACTACTTAGTGATAACAATAAGGTGGGAATTGTGGGTGAACAAACATCTGTAATCATCAAGGATTTCAACAAGGTCTACTCACAAAGAGCTATATTCGATGGCATCGACCTGAAGATCCGTAAGGGGGAGTTCGTGTGCATCCTCGGGCCGAACGGCTGCGGGAAGACCACTTTATTGAAGGCCATTGCCGGCCTGGAGGGGCATTCCGGCAGGATCAAGAGGAACTTCTCCACGATAGGCTATGTCGGGCAGCACCCGGAAGAGATGCTGTTGCCCTGGCTGAGCGTAAGGTCAAACATGACCTTTCCAGGCAAGAACGCTGACAGCAGGATAGTCTCAGCATTGATGGAGATCACCAAGCTCAAAGATTACCAGCACAATTTTCCGTACCAGCTCTCGGGGGGCATGTGCCAGCTCCTGCTGATCGCCCGGGCGCTGACGAACAGGTCTGACATGATCCTGCTCGACGAACCGTTCAAGGAGCTGGATTTCCACATGGCAAGAAAGATGCAAAATACTGTATTGAAGCTGTGGAGAAGGTATAGGCCGACCATGGTCATGATCTCTCATTCCATTGACGAGGCAATATACATGGCCGACAAGGTCATCATACTGTCTGACAAGCCGACGAGAGTGAAAAGGATAATCGATGTAAATCTGCCGAGCGACAGGAATCATGGCATCATGACACATGAGAGATTCATCGGCATCAAGAGGCGGATACTGAATGAGTTCTAGATATCACGGATTCATCGGATTCGGCATCGCACTCCTGATCTGGCTGGTGTTCTCGATGATATATGACCCGCTCGTCGTGCCACCTATACAGGATGTGGCTGAGGCCTTTGCAGATTTCGGCTATGAATTCTTGGGTAGCCTGGGCATGACCTTCATGAGAATATCGATAGCATTCCTGATATCATTGGTCCTCGGGACCATAATCGGCATCCTGATAGGCTATTACCGGATACTGGACACATCCAGCGAGGCGTTGATCGATTTCATGCGCTCCATACCAGGGATAACACTGTTCCCCCTTTTCATATTGCTGTTCGGCGTGTCCGACATCTCAAGGGTTCTCGTCGCCATCTACGTCGGGATCCCAATAATCATAATCAACACCAAATACGGCGTGATAAACTCGTCAAAGCTGAGGAAGAACATGGCGGAATTGTACAGGATGACCAGGCTTGATTTCTTCACCAAGGTGATCATACCCGAAGCCAGCCCTTACATATTCACCGGTCTGAGGATCGCTATCTCTTTCTCCATACTGGTGATAGTAGTGACAGAGATGCTATTGGGCACAGGCCACGGCCTGGGCAGCATGATCGTCACCAGCCAGTTCCAGTTCGACACAGCCTCGATGTTCGCCATACTCATCGTACTCGGCCTCATCGGTTTCACTCTCAACCTAGGCTTTGACCGATTAGAAAAAAGGATATTTCACTGGAGGTGAAATGCATGAAGACAAAAACGAAATTTTTTCTCTTATGGGCGGTCCTGATATTTGCGGCTGCCTTGGTATTCTTCTTGGGGATGCCGGAAGACAACGCTGGAGTAAGCATAGGCTACAAGAAACACCTCGGCTACATCCCGTTCTTCGTCGCGATGGAGAACGGATATTATGAGGCTGAAGGACTTGAAGTGAGGTCTGTGGTGTTCGACTCCACCAACCAGATGCTCGGGGCGGTCGTGTCAGGGCACATCGACGCTGCGATCGGAGCAGCCAACCTGCAGACTGTATACAGCATGGAGGAACAGTCACCAGGGAGCATCAAGATATTCAACACAGTCGACATAGCCAAAGGGAACCTGTTCAGCTGCGTAATGGTCAAAGAAGGTTCTGGTATCCATGGACTGGAGGACTTGGAGGATGCATCGATAGGTACGATGCCAGGCTCTTTCCCACCCCTATGGATCGAAGCGACTATCGCAATCGCAGGCCTCGGATTGGAAGACATAACAGTGATGCAGATCGCACCGAACCTCCAGCTTCCTGCACTGGAGTCAGGCCAGGTAGATGCTTTAGTCACCGTAGAGCCAGTCTGCACATTCGGCCTGAACAAGGGGATAGGAAGGATCATCTACGAGGAACCACTGGCTAATTTCGCAAAGACCTTCGGCTCCAGCGTGATCTCAGCAGAGTTCGCAGGCATGAATCCCTGGGCGGCCAAGAGGATTATGTCGGCGACAGACAAGGCCATTGATTTCATCCAGACAAATCCTGAAGAGTCGATGCTGATAATGGCAAAATGGACAGGATACAAGCCCGAGCTTATAACCGGGATGAAACCACCGGTCTACTCAAAGTCTGATGATATCAACGTCGAGGACCTGGAAAATGTTGCAGAGATACTATACCATAAGGGTGTGCTGGACAGAAGGATAGACTCCAGGGCGATGGTCTACAGATGAAGGTCCCTGGTCTTCTTGCAGATGAAGATGCAATGATCCTTTTCGAAAGGATCCAGCTCGCGGTAGTCGATTATAGTGAGGTGCTTCTCCAGCTCCTTCCTGGTCTCTAAGAAGATGTCTTTCGGCCGCCTGGCGACGTCGACCGAGCGTGCCTTGACGCAGAGAGCGGCGAAGCCACCCTTCTCGAGGAAGCGGGAGCAGTTCAGCAGGAAGATCCTGAGCTGGTCGCGCTGGGCGATGTCCTGATAGACATAATCCACCATGGTGATCCTGTCCTGGTAGGTGTCCGGCTCTGATGCATTTGCGAGCAGGGGCGCCATGTTCTTGCGCTGCTCGCACAGGAAGACAAGCTTCCTGACCATCCTCGGAGCGAAGTCCAGCGCGAAGACAAATCCCCGGTTGCCGACGATGTCGGAGATGTGAGATGGGGTCGTGCCGGTCGAGGCACCCAAGTAGAGCACGACGTGATGCTCCCTTAGTCCTATTTGCGAAGCGCCCTTCATTATCGCGGCAGAGAGCTTGCTCCGCTTCGGATCCCACTCACGGTACTCATGCTTGCCTTCCTTGAAGAGTCTCTCGCCATAAACGCTGCCTCTGACCAGGTTCTTAGTGTAAAGCCTGTTCCCATTCTCGAATATCCCGTCGAACTTCTTCTGTTTCATCTTATCATCTTCAGGAGCTTGTCTCCCATGAACTTCCCGCCGAAATAATCCACTTTTGCAGCGATGGCAAGCTTGTCAGCCAATGTCCGTGCAATCTTCCCTCTCCTATTCCGGTCAGCCTTCTGCACCAGAGGATGCTCATGGAGGACGCCGTGTTTCGGAGGTTTTACCTTCTTGTTGATCAGGTGGCGGAACAAGGCTTTCTCAGCGCCGAGCAGCTGTATGGTCGATGCAGGCATCCGGGCGAGCTTCTTGGATGACCCAGCCATGGAAAGCAGTCTCGCACCGAGCTTCCCTCCGACGAGGACGAAGACATTCGGCATATGTCTCTTCATCAAGGTGTCGATGTATATTATCAGCTTCTCCTGTTCCTGAAATATGCTCAGGCATGACTTTGCCAGCTCCTTGAGCTGCTTCATGTCAGGATCAGAGAACCTGGCGCCCATGGCACTCTTGGTCTCCTTCTCCAGCACCTGCTCCACGAAGGCCCGGTTGTCGCTGATCCTGTGCTCCAGTTCGGGATTTGTGAGCGAGAACCAGCCGCGGATGCGGCCAGCCAGGTTATGGGCTATCTTGGTCAGCTCGTCATAGCTGTAGAGCGCCTGGATGATCATCTGATCCGGGGTCACGGACTCGCGGATGTCCTTCTTGGTGAGCGCGATGTTCCTGTCCCTTAAGCTTGCGGCTTTGGATTTTGGGAGCATGGCATCAACTAATCCTGTCCGCTTTTTAAATATTGCCCCGAAAGCAGCCGTTGAGCCCAATAACAAACTTTATATACCCGAAGACCAGGATTTTACTCATGGACCAACGCATAGCCAAGGCTGCGAAGACGCTTGTGGATTATTCTACTAAAGTGAAGAAGGGAGAGAGGGTGATAATCTATTCAGACGTGGCAGCCAAGGACATGGCGCTGGAATGCTACAGGCTCTGCCTGCTGAGGGGTGCGCTGCCGAAGCTGAAGTTCTCAGTGTCAGGACATGGATACACATATTATAAATATGCGAATAAGGATCAGCTCAGCCATTTTCCAGAGGAAGAGTTCTTTGAGATAAAACGCACAGACGCAGTCATATACATCGGCGCACCAGAAAACACGAGAGAGCTCACCAACACGGACCCGAAGAAGCTCAGCCTGAGAAGGAAGACCATCAAGAGGATATCAGACTGGCGCGTAGAGAAGACCAGGTGGGTGATATTCCATTTTCCCACAAATGCTTCGGCCCAAGAAGCCGACATGTCCTTGTCAGAGTTCGAGGACTTCGTCTTCAAGTCAGTGGACCTGGACTGGAAGCAACTATCCAAGAGGTACGAGAAGCTGAGGGCGATCCTGGACAAGGGCTCGGAAGTGAGGATAACCGGAGAGGACACCGACATAACCCTGGACATAACCGGCAGGAAAGCGATAAACAGTGCAGGCAGCCACAACATGCCGGACGGAGAGGTCTTCACAGCCCCTGTCGAGACCAAGACCGAAGGGAGGATACGCTATACTTTCCCAGCCATCTATGCCGGAAGGGAGGTGGACGACGTCATTCTTGAGTTCAAGAAGGGCAAGGTGGTGAAGGCGACGGCAGCCAAGAACGAGAAGTTCCTGAAGACATTGATAGCCACAGACAATGGATCGGGCTATCTCGGCGAGCTGGGCATCGGCACCAACTACAACATAAAGACTCATGTCAAGCAGATACTATTCGACGAGAAGATCGGCGGCACCATACACCTCGCCTTGGGCATGGCCTATAAGGAGTGTGGCGGAACAAATCAGTCCGCCATCCACTGGGACATGATAAAGGACCTGAGAAATGGCGGGAAGGTCACCGTCGACGGTAAAGTGATACAGAAAGATGGGAAATTCTTAGTCTAATCTTTTCTTACATAATCTGTTCAGTATCCTAATCATGTTCTCTATCTTGCCACGGTTCATCCTTATGAAATTGGGACTGATCTCTTGCCCGTCATACACCACCTTGTTCCGAAGGATGCGGAGCCTGTCCATCAGGAAGATTTCTCCTGTCGAGAAATCATCTCCATGTTCCTGTTTAATGTAATCAATCAGAGCCTTATGGCTGAGGGACTTGTAACCTTTTATGAACATTAGAGCATTGATGGTCTCTTTAATCACTTCATAATATTATTCAACGATAAGCTGTGATTCTTTCTCGATATCATATGTGTCTAATCTATCGTATCTAAGTCTGATTAATCTCAGGAGCCCTTTCGCCCTTTCCTTGTCCGGTGTGATCCTGATGAGGTCGTCCATTGTATGGATCCGCTCAATGTGATGCCTCTTAATATGTTTATCTGCAATTCTTTCGGATATCTTTCGATATCTTCGGAAAAAAATGTCTGGATTTCCCGACCTAGCTTATTTTCAAATTTTTCTAGGTCTAATTCGGTCTTTCGGCTTTGGATGTACAAGTCAATGTCACTTTTTTCCAGGTCTTCACCACGGGAATAAGAGCCGAAAAGGACAATTGAATTGGGTGTCGTTTTCTCATCTAGGTAATCTATCAAGCCGGATTCTTTCAGCTCAATCAGATTATGGATCTTCTTGTAGAACCGGAAATCCTCGCTGTCGAACTCTGCCAGGTAAGCCTGATACACGCCTACCTTCTGCCTCTTGACAAGTTTCTTACTCTCCAACACATCCAGGTGCAGCTTGACAGAGGTAGGCGCTAGTTTAATCTTCCTCGAGATCTCCCTGATCTGGAATGAGGTCAAGGGGTGCTTCGCAAAGAGCTGGAACACCCGCCATAGGCCGTAATTCTTAATCATGTAACATTAATGTTACAAGTGATATAAAAATGTGTCGGTTATAAAGAAATCGTGATCTTCAGCCCCTCACCGATCTCCATCTCGGCCTCGCCGAACTCAATCTTCTCTGCTTTAGTGATAGCCTGGATGTCTTTCAGGACAGGCTTGAGGGCTTTCTCGTCTGCTTCGATCGTCAGCTTCTTGACAGGAGCATTCAGGGAGAGGCTCTTCTCAGACTTGGCCTTCCGGACAGCAGAGGTCATCGCGACCACCAGGTCTCCTGTCTTCTCAGCATTCTCATCATGCAGCTTCTTATCGTGCTCGGGCCAGCCCGATATGTGGATTGACTTCTTCCCCTCAAACCCTGCGAAATAGACCTGATATATCCCCTCAGTGAAGAACGGCGTTATCGGCGCGAAAAGCTTGAGCATGGTGAGCAAGGAATGGGAAAGGGTGTATTTCGCTGAGATGACTGCATCATCGCCGTAATCATCCTGGTTGTAGAGCCGGTCCTTGACCAGCTCCAGGTAGTTGTCGCAGAAGACCTGCCAGAAGAACTTCTCGACTTCCGCTTTAGTGCGGCTGTACTCATATCTCTCAAATGTCTCTGTGGCGACCTTGACGATGGTGTTGAGCTTGGACAGCAGCCACCTGTCGAGAGGGTGGAGCTCTTTCGGCTTCTCTCCCTGGAAGCCCTCAAGGTGCATCAATACGAACCTGGAGGCGTTCCACATCTTGGTGATGAACTTCTTTCCGGTAACCAGGTCTTTCTCCATGAACGGCAGGTCATCGCCTAGTTTCGAGCCGGCTGCCCAGAAGCGCAGGCAGTCAGCGGAATAATTCTCCATCATCTTCATAGGATCGATAGCGTTGCCCTTGCTCTTGGACATCTTCTTGCCCTTGGGGTCAAGTGCGTGACCGGAAATCATGATATCTTTCCAGGGGACCTTCTTCTCGTGCAGCCAGGCCTTGACAACGGTGTTGAAGGCCCAGAACGTGATTATGTCATGCGCCTGCGGCCTCAGCGACATGGGGAACATCTTCGAGAAGAACTTCTTGTCCTCTCTCCACTTCAAGGCTATCTCAGGCGTCAGCGACGACGTCGCCCAAGTATCAAGAACATCCTTCTCAGGCTCAAAGATGTCAGACCCGCATTTGCACTTATCCTTAGGCTTGTCCTTCAACGGGTCCACTGGCAGTTGTGTATCGTCCGCAAGCACGACTTCCCCGCATTTGCAGCAATACCATACAGGGAAAGGAACCCCGAAATATCTCTGCCTAGAGATGCACCAGTCCCACTGCAGGCCCTGTATCCAGTGCTCATATCTTACGCGCATGTGGTCAGGGTACCACTTTATCTTCCTCCCTGCCTTGATGAAATCATCCTTCAGATCCAAGTACTTGATGAACCATTGCTTCGTCACCAAGAATTCGATGTCTGTGCCGCAGCGCTCATGCACGTTAACCGAGTGGGTGATGTCCTCCTGCTTGACCAAGAGCTTGCTGCCCTTGAGGTCATCTATTATCTCCTTCCTCGCATCCTTTATCGGCATGCCCTCATATTTCTCTGCGAGATCGTTCATCCTGCCGTCCTTGGTGATAGAGACCCTGAGCGGGAGCTTGTGCGCATACCACCAGTCGATGTCCATGAGATCCCCGAAGGTGCAGCACATCACGATGCCTGTGCCCTTCTCCATGTCGACCTTCTTGTCTGCGATGATCGGGACTTCCTGCTCGAATAGAGGCACTTTGGCCTTCTTGCCCACCAGGTCCTTGTATCTGCTGTCATCCGGGTGGACGAAGACCGCGACGCAGCTCGGCAACAGCTCCGGCCTTGTTGTCGCAATGATTATGTCATCACCGTTCTCCATCTTGAACACGATGTCGCTGAAATGGGAGCTCAGTTCCTTGTCCTGCAGCTCGACCTGGGCAATGGCTGTCTCACAGCGCGGGCACCATATCGTAGGGGCCTCCTTGCGGTATTCCCTTCCCTGATTGTACAGGTCGATGAATGATCTCTGGCTGGTCTTCCTGGCCCATTCGTCGATGGTGCGGTAGTTCCGGTCCCACTCCGGGCTGAGTCCCAGGCTGCCCCAGTCCTGCTTCAGCTTCTCCTCTACCTCCTTGGTCTCTTTCAGGCAGAGCTTGATGAACTCCTGGCGGTCCATCTTGGTTGCCTTGACATTACACTTCTTCTCAACATATCTCTCTGTTGCCAGGCCGTTATCGTCAAATCCCCAAGGGTAGAATATGTTCTTGCCCCGCATCCTCTGGAACCGAACGATGAAGTCCTGCTGGGCGTAGCTGAAGGCATGCCCCATGTGCATCACGCCGCTCACAGTGGGAGGAGGAGTGTCGACTGAGTAGACCTCGGCCTTGCTATCCGGGTCGAACCTGTACAGCTTCTCCTTGAGCCAGTAGCTGAGCCATCTCTTCTCGCATTCCTTAGCCTCATAGTGCTTGTCAAGCTCCATGTAACCTAGTGGCAAGGAGGCGTTTTTAAAGGTTTTGGAGAGAAATCTGATATCAATATGATTATACAGAGAAGGCGCAATACCCCTACCTTTAGGTAAGGGATATAGCGCCTTCTTGTACGCGAAATAATCGAAGATTATTTGCGCCCAAGAAATGCTACGCATTTCTTCGGGTCCTAAAAATCCGCCTGTCAAAGAAAGCGT
>Ga0180007_10001779_pt1 | contig 27426 bp, 31 predicted proteins | sample MM_PC_MetaG_FD_121122 | JGI IMG/M metagenome (GOLD analysis project Ga0180007, IMG submission 121122) | Groundwater microbial communities from the Aspo Hard Rock Laboratory (HRL) deep subsurface site, Sweden - MM_PC_MetaG | ecosystem: Environmental > Aquatic > Deep subsurface > Groundwater... | reverse complement strand
GGTGGCGTGAGACCAAGACCCAAGGCAAAAATTTGTTCAGCAAGCATGGTAGCCCTCCTGAAGGAAGGGCTACCCAAACTGGGTGAGGTCGGTCAATTCCACATCAAACGACGAAGAACCATAAAATTCTTCACTGGCCCTCTCACAGGCGTTCCCAAGAGTCCCGATCAGCCCCCTGGCCATCCTCAATTCGTTGAGGATGGGATTGCGGTCACATTCAAGATCATGTGCCCGTAATGCCTGAAGCGCGGCCTTCAGCTCGGCCTGGTCCGGCTTGTCACACGAAAATTGAAAAAGTTTCTTGCCGCACCACGAGCACATAGTCGCCCGACGATGTTTGTAGCTGTCAATCGGACGGCCTCGCTTGATCAGCTTCATAATGAGCACAACCAAAAAGACCAGCGTGATCAGATGGGCGGGCGTTGTCTGTGAGGACTCCACCCAGCTTCGCTGGTAGAGACTGAGGCACGCCTCCTTTCCAAGATAATCCTCGAAGAGCCAAACCAAGTTTTTGCAAAGGAGCATTCCAATGCCAACAGCCAGCAAAACGGCCCGGGCCGGAGTATTTACCCACTTCAGCATACCTCTTCTCCTTCCTCCTGGGGCTGCCCAAGGCAGTCAACTGCCGAGCTACAACCCAGGCCCCGCCTGAGTATCTTCACTTGCAGCTCCAGATCTTCGACTCGAATTCGCAGGGCCGCATTCTGGACCTCAAGAGCTTCCGGACGCCCTTCGCCACGCCAATCCGCCACAAGCTGATACAGACGCCGCCGGGCTTCCGAAATCTTGGCATCGCTCCCTTCGCCACCTGCGTTTTCAGCCTGAAAAAGATCATCGACAGCCATTACAACGGCGCAGGCAAAACCCAGGGCATTCAATTCGTCATCAGGCGCAATATGCTTGCGCTTCTCACAAGGGACCCCAATGAACCGGGGACATTCTGTTTGATCGTCCACAGCCGCCCCTATGACGTGATGAGGGCCAGCATCGGCAGCCCCCCACCCTTTTTAGCTGTTTCCTTCCAACGATCCCAAACACCCTCGCCCAAGGCCTCGATGCCGCGGCGTAGAAATGGATCGTTCTGGGCCATCTTCACCAGGGCATAGACAACCTGGCCTCCGTCGCCCTGCTCGAAACAGGCATCAACGGCGCGGTGCCGATCATCCTGCTCGCGGATCCTGCTCGCGGCGAACCGCACCCGGTCATCGAAAGCCTCGGGGCAACTGACAACCTCATACTGGCCATGCTCCCTAGAGAACGTGGGGACAGATTCGCTCTGCCCGCCCCTGAGCCATCGAGCGCACTGGCCTAAATAGTTCAAATACCGCATCGCATCGGCCTGTGACCCGGTGAAAACCACAACCGGCTCACCGCAAGGCAAAACACCCACCACCTGTGCCCGGCTGAAACTCTGGCCGGTCAAAGAAAAGCTGGCGTCCATAACAAGCTCAATGAATCGGCTCATACGACCCCCTCCGGGCTTCGACGTATTCCATCATTCCTCAGCGCGGGGACTCAGACCTTCAGGTGGGAGGGGAAGCGCGGCTCTTGAATATCTGTATCCATCGGACTTAGATATGAGTCGACAATGCTTCCAGCCTACGTCCGTGACGGTTGTTGCCCCGACTTTGATGTTGAAATTACCCGAGGCCCTGACCGCAACTCGGCCGACATGGATCCCGGCATTCTTGCCCTTGGGCACGATCGCCCGCACCATGTCCCCGGTCTGGAAGCCTTGAACGGACTTTTTCCGCAGCATGTAGCCTCGTGGGAATCCGTACTTGTCTACGCGAGTGCGCTGATAGCTCCCGCGGCCCATAGCCGTAACAAGCAGCACGGGCTGCTTCCAGCCGTACAAGCCCTCTGTCTTGCCCGTACACGCAGCGTCCAGGCAGTGCGCCTTGGGCACCTGCAGGCGATGGCGGTTGTACTTGGTACGACCGCCCGTCGCGGCCTCAACTGGCAACCCGGTAGCAACCAGGGAAAAATAGAGGGCATTTCGGGTCGCATTGACCGCTGCCGCAGGCGCCAGTGACGGCCGCTTACCGGCCAACACCCGCTCCAGCCCCACCGCCCGCCTCTTGTCGATCTGGCTATTCGACTTGGAAAGGCACTCCAGCCACTCTTGCGGCTGCAAGTTGCCTTTGGCGAGGTTACATGTCCGGCAACCGAGGGTCAGATTCGAGAGCCTGTTCGAGCCGCGTGCCCCTGTCTTTGGGTTACGCGGGACAACATGCTCGATCTCAAGGACCGGATCCTTTGAAAGCCCGCCGCAATACTGGCAGGTGCGATTACACTTTTCGAGCACATACTCTTTGAGCTCGTACCCAAAAAGCGAGCCCTGCTGGTATTCGACTCCCGAGATGTCCGGATTTTCCATGAGCTGCATGTCAAACTTCACCCGCTCCACGGATATGGCCGATACCGGGCTCAGACGCCGAAACCGGCTGACCCAGGCCATGACGTTATCAACCCGGCACCGCAGGCTCGGCGGCAAACAGCCTGCCGGCTTGGTCCGATTGGCAAAGCGCGGCGCCCTGTACCTCAAGTTCGAACTTCTCCGCCTGCGCCTGTATGCCGCCCGCTGCCCCATGCTTTTCTGCACCTTCCAACCCCGATGGGTCAGTTCGGACAGGTGTAGAACGTACTGGCTGTCACGATCACCTCTGGTCACCGCCAGTCCGGTCGTGTTTGCGCCCGGGTCGATCTTGACCCGCAGATGCTGAACGGCCCCACCCTGCCTTTCCTTGAGCCGGATGGTGAACGGGAACCGTCTGGCCACAACGGCTTTCCCTTCCCGCAACAGTTTTCTGGCCCGTGCCGGGCGGCAAGGCATCAGCGGCTGCTGTTTCTTGTCCAAAACAAATACGCGGCTTACGCCGCACTCCGCTTTCGCGGGTAACGGTTCGGAGCTGGCGTGCTCCGATCTCTCCCCTTGGGCATGTTGCATGTCGGCATCACGCGCAGACCCGTTTCGTGCCGAACCCCGCAGCGTGTCTGCGGTCTGCGCTTCAAGAGGGCAGAGCTGAGGAAGCACCCTGCCGTTGGTCTTTAACTCTGCATGCAACATAGTTTTCTCATTGATTGCCAATCTCAAAAACTTGCCCTGGTCACCATGGAGCTTTTTCAAGCTCCGGCCTTCAGGCCGGGGTTAGTGACGCAGCCGCCATCACAAAGAGGCTCATCGCTGAGTTCACGAAGGATGTCGGCCAAAGGCCGGTCACGCCGAGATTCCCACCAGGCATCATCTCTGACTGTCCCATCCGCGATAGCCATGCCCACAATACTGGCGTTTAGGCTGTCACCTTTGCCTAAATACCTCTCAAGGCGTCCGCTCAGGATCTCCAGCATCTGGCATTTGAAACTGACATTCGCCATTCTTGCCTCTCAAATCCCAAAGATTCAGTTCAAATCGGCGAGGGGGACCGGTCGCTGGGGGGGGGTAGTGACCGGCCCCGCCTCTGCCGAACGAAAAGCCCAAAAACCGGGCTCACGTCTTGGATTGAAAAACTACTCTCAATCCAGATGCACCGTTATGCTGCAACAATTTCTGTATATCCAAAAGCGACACCATTGACAAGCAACAATCAAGGTACTTCAGCAATATTTGAGGAGAAAAACACGTTTTTCGCCGTTTTTCGGATGGCAAAAGCTAAACTGGTCCCATCTGGTCCAATTTAGCTTTCAACACGACTTGAGGTTTCGTCAAAAAACGGAAGACAAAGGGTGTTTATGGAAGGGCTGAAAAGGCTAGAAGTGTCAGGAAGCGATGTTGTGGAGAAATCGTTCTGGGTTTGAGAGGGAATCGGCCAAGGCACGCTGAAGTTGAAACAGACCCAGACCTTCAAAGGGGCAAACGGCACGCGCGTGGTGTTCCTGGGGTAGCATCTGGATGGCCCGTTGCCGGTATGCTTTGCCCCCCAGAATTAGGATCTTGGAGTACATACTCCAATCGATCAACCGGGCCTGGCTCGTCAGCTCTCCTTGCGAGATGGCCAGCCCGCAGAGGCGAGAAAAAGATGCGTCGTAATCAGCGATCAGCGCACGCCCTTCAAGAAGACCATACTTGGCAGACAAGATGCGAAATGCACCCCCAAATTTCTCCGCGAATTTCAAGTAGAGGCTAAAAAGCGAAGAGGTATAGGCAAAGCGAGCCTGGACCTGCGCCTGCGCACCCTCCCCCACGACAACCGCATCGGAGAGTTGTGCCAAGCGTCGAGGTTTGCCCCATATCTTGGATTTGCCGCATGGGATGACCACGAAAAAGGGGGAGGCTTCCCTCCCCCCCTGTGATTGCGCCCTAACCGTAGAGACTTTCTGCATCGTTCCCCAGGATCTCGTGGCCGGTCTGACGAATCCCATCCTCGGCGTCACTGACTGTGACCAGCATTAGGCGGCCTCCTCGGATCTGAATCCGGCGAAAAGTTCGTGGTTTTCCAGCTCCTCCTTGAAAGACTCAGTAGAAAAATCCGTGGTCAGCAAGGTGAGGCCCTCGCTGTGTTCGTAAGCACAAACCTGCATCCGGTGGCCGCGCATGATTCTCAGCTTGTGCCCTTCCACCCTGATCTGCACGGGTGTCTTCCCAAGTTCCCCTTTGCCTTCCATTGCCAAGCACAGGCCGGAAAGATGTCCTTCCATCTCCTGGCGAGTGACAAACACAAGGTCATCACCCCCAACAATGGCCTCAAAGAGAGCTTCTGGAATCGTTTGTGACCCATTGAAGAACATGACCTCTTCGCCTCCCTGGTATTCGACGGCCAGCACCTCAGTAGCCGCATGGCCCTTAGTAAGGGGAACGCTGTAGGCCGCCCATCGGTCCAGGGTCTTCATGTCGAAGGGAACCACGGCGAAATTGTCGGCCTCCTCGTCGGACGTGAACATGATGGCGTAGAGCTTGCCGTTGGCGACTTCGGCCTTTGCCTCCAACTCGGCCAACACGTCCTCGGCGATGACCAACTCTTCAGGCAGCCCTTCGCCGTTGCTCATCCGCACTTGGTCAACAAGCGTCTGCCAATCCATCTCGCCATCTAGAGCACGCTCCAAATCGCCAAGCCCAACCAAGGGCTCGCCATAGTCCGCCATGGCGACAGAATAGTAGAGCTTATCCTCGCCAGGGAAGTAGGCCACGGTTTCAGGCATGATTTCGCAAAAACCTTCGCTCCGGCGATGGTAGGCTACACCGAGACGGCAACATGTGGCCTCGATCAGGTCAAATACCCCATTTGGCACCGCTGAGTTATGGAAGCGTGCCTCCAGCCCTTTGGCGGAGCAATGCAGCAAATACTGCTCAATTTCGCTCAAGCCTGGATCGACAGAGACTTCGAAGGAGTCGTTTATATTCCCCCCGTCAGTTTCGATGTCCCTAGCCAAATCCTTGAATGCTACAAGGGAGGTGATTTTGCCGGTAATCGAGATATTTGCAGCCATGCGGTCAGACATTATGCAGCTCCTTTTTCAGTACAAAAGTGGGTGAGAATCTCGGGAGAGATGACGAGAGCCTTGGGCAACCGGGACCACTCCACAAGATCGGCCCTGGCTTTACGCTTACGCACCAGCTCGCCAAGGGCGGCCAAGCCCTGCTCTTCCAAAACATCCGCAGCGTCATCAACGCAGAGGTATGCTCCGCAGGTCGCTTGCAGCTCCTCGTGCAATCCCGTTTCAGGGCTGAAAAGAACCTGCTCGGGAGTGATGCCATGGGCGGCACTGGTCGACCGGCAGAACCAAATCCTGTGGGCCTTACAAACAGCTTCGATCCAGTTGAACTCTCCGTTGAAGACTTCAAAGCCATGCAGCTTGAGAGGCTGGTTGCGCTCGGCGACGTGGAGTAGCATCCGCTCAACATCCGCCCTGGAGTCGATCTGCACCGGAATCGTGATCTCCCTCTTATCGAACAGAGGGGCCTCGTTGAGGATAGCCTCCACCAGGTCGTTGAACGCCGCGACGGTACAAATTTCGCCCGCAATTCCGATGTGCGCGGGGCTATTGGGGTAACGCGCCATCATGCCACCTCTTCCCCAAAGTTGACTCTGGCCTCGAACATCTCCGAATCCAGCGGAAGCATACCCGCCAAGGCCGCCTCGAAATCGGAAAGTTCAACGCACTGCGTATGAACCCCATAATCTACACCCTCGAAGCAAGCTAAAAACTGAATTTTGCCCCCAACACGAAATAAATTATATTCCGTCGGGACATATGATTCACCACACTGAGTATATTCCTCCCAAAACGTAGGGAGCTTTAGTTGGAACTCTTCGTCGGTGAAAAATACCCCTGTCCCATCGCAAAAACTCTCGGAGAGGGCTTCAGGAATGGCGTCTGTATCGTTGAAAAACCTCACAGAATCGTCCCGCCAGCTAATTTCAAAAGGGCCATCGGAACCTTGCAGGCCGCGCAGCCCACCGAACAAATTCTTCTTTGCCTGCCAGTCTATCAACGTCTTCTGATCAAAAGGAACCACAGCAAATGTTACGGCATTATTGTATTCAGCATCTTCGTATGCGGCGATAAAAGCGTACATTACGCCACTCCCATGTCGCTCTTCGCGAGAAGCTCGGACAGGACATCATCCGACACAGTGAAGGCCGCAGGCATTCCGCTGCCGGTCGCCAAAGAGCATTCGGCGTCGCGCTTGCGAACAAATTCCGCGAGTCCCTCGGGGCCTGTCGTTTCGAGAACCTTCATGGCGTTGTAGAGGGGGATGTAATGTCCATCCTGGGCTTCCGGTTCTGAGTGCAGCTCGTGGGTGATTGGGTTGTAGGTGATATCCATCGCGTCGAGACCATAATCACTTGCGTTGTACCGCCAGAACCACAGACCGATCTCACGACAAACATCCTCGACATCGAGCTTGCCGTTGCGGGCCTCGTCGACACACAATTTGATTGTGTTCCCGGCCCGGACAACACACAGCAGAAAAGCACGAGCGGCCTCGCAATCGCAGATGGCTCCATCACTGATACCAATAATGGTTTCAAGGTAATCAGGACGGGCGTACTCATCAGCAAGAGCCTGGACGAGATTGTCAAAGTCAGCCTTAGCCTTGACCTCGCCAGAAATATTGATGCTGGCGTAGGCAGTAAGGGTCGTCATCATTGTTCTCCTTGGATTTGGATGGGAAAAGGTTGCGGCGTATATTTTGGGGTGCACCGCGTTTTTCCATTGCCTAAACACAAGTAGAATATACCAGGGAAGAACTATTAAGGCAAGCACGAAAGCGCAAAAGCGCCTGTACTGCCCTGCATTTGAGGGACAAAAAAATGCAGCCGTCCACCAGAGATAGACGGCTGCACACTGCAACAATTGAGAGCAGGATCGACGCTGCTATTCGGTATTGAAATTGGCGATCACGGGCCGATGGTCCGTCTTTTGGGCATCGTCTTCACACGCGGCCTGGCCCGTGTTCAAAATCCAGCTTTCATCAAGCCAACTCTTGGCCTGGCCGGTAACAAAAACAAAGTCGAGGATCGAGTTATATCGCCTGTTGCACTGCGTTCTCATGGGGTTTTTTGGAACAGCCCATTTGAAAACCCCATTCTCCAAAAGGACATTGAAGGAGCGATTACACTGTCCCATGTGATCAACATCGCAGTCGAAGTTGAAGTCGCCCACGGCAATGACAGGCCGATCTTGATCAGCCGCCCATCGACTGAGTAGCAATGACTGCTGCTCGCGGCGAGGTTCATCGAAAGACTTACCGCGATAGAAATGATTCACTACGAACAAAAAGTCCTTCCCGGTCGCCCTCTCGCGCATGAGTGCGACGAGGGGAGCCCTCACCGTGCCCCCGACGTTGATCTCGTCCAACTCCCAGGAGCCTTGGCAATCAAAGATACTGGAGGCGAAAACGATACCTAGCCGATCGGCGTTGCCGGTGGTGCCGAGGATGCCCATAAACTGAGCATTGGGGCTGGAATCGTTCAGGCCTGCGCCGAGGGTTTCCAGCACCCTCCCGTCCCTCACTTCGGAGAAGCCCCAGATGGCAACCTCGGGCCATTGGCGGATCTGTTTGGCGAGGAACTGTTCGTCCGAGTCGCCGGATTCGAGGTTCCAGGCTCCACAAACAAAATCGGCCTGGGCCGATGCGTTGGTCAAAACGACCAACGCAAGGCCCAAGCCCAGAAAGCGCAGAAAGTTGCGGTTCATCAAGATGCTCTCTCTAGCAGGGAGCCACTCTGCGGATCAGCGGACGCCCGTGCCTGTATGGACGATTCAATCGAATATTCCAATAAATCCTTGGGGAGAACTCGACGGCACATCAGGAGAAAATCCCGCAGGGTAATCCGAAGGGGCACAATTTTCTCTTGGATTATGCCGTCCACTTCCTCAAAATTTTCGACGCAAAGGTCGCCCTTTTCCGACATGCAATACCTTCTGCCGTCCAGCCCAATTTCGCCCCCTAAGTAGAGATGTCTCAGGATGATTTCGGCTGGGCTTCTTTCAATCGTTTTAAAACGTGAATCGAAAATTGCTCGAAACATGATTTCCCCTCGCGTTTCTAGCGGTTATTCCCCTCTGCTTGTCAAAAAAATCCAAATCTTTGTCAATTTTCGTGAGCAACTCGAAGTGGACTTGAGGTACAACAGTGTACTTCTTTGAACAAACCGAATTTCTCCTTAAAAGAGTTTTTGACGAAGTTCCAGAAGAAAATGAACCAGAATATACAAATATTTTGCGCAACAACCACCTTGCGTCGCAGTTGTTCTCTATCTGAGTAGGAAGGTAAATCATTTCCTATGCTAGCATCGCAATATCACGAATTTAGCCCGGGCCTCAGGGGGAAAAATCCGAAGCTAAACACTCGGGACTTGTTTTTCCCGGCGGAAGACCTCTCCTAACCAAAACCGATTCCATTGATAGAAATTTGAAAAAATTTCGCCGAGGAACCGAGAATTTTCCTCATTATTCAAATTTCCGGCATACCGTTTTACCACGTTTCTTTCCCGCTACGCATCAGCGTATGCAATACCACCAACGGCCATACTGTCCTACATTGATGTTACAGTGGACTTCATGTCCCGATAGTTGACCCCAGAGATCGTGACATGGCCGTTGTGGTTCATCTTCACCTTCGGGGAACGAGTTCTAGCGGTCGGCATTGCCTTACACCTCCTCGTCGCTGTCGAGCACACCGCCCGTGAACCCATAAACTTCAGGGACACCATTCTGCACATCCAAACGGTACAGGCCGTCCTCGTCTCCTTCTTTGAGGCGGTGGCGGCGTGCTTCGGCTACCCTGGCATCGTCGTCGGTAAATGGGCCTCGCAACTCAGGGTGGCAATCCCCTTCCATGACAAGCAGGTATTCCATGGGTTTCGTCTGGGCCAGGGCCAGGAGGGGACGCATCAGGTCCAATCCCTGGCCGGTGACCTCCCATTTGGGCTTGTATTTCAGAAGGAAAAGAACTTCGGAAACGCTCAACCCGAGTTCACCTTCGCGACCAGAATCGCTCAGCACGGGCACGGTCAGCATCAAGGTCTGCTCATCGATGGTCATTTCCATAGGCCGGGTGTCGTCCAGCCAGGACAACTGTGCTTCAGGATCGCCCTGCGAGGATGCGCCACACAGCGCAAACCGTCCGGTGTTCATATCCATCACCAGGCTGTAATCCGATGATTCCAGGCGCAAATCCACCATCTGATTCCAATTGAGCTTTGCCATTCTCTCTCTCCCTCTTTCAAGATATTCGAAAGGTGACCGGGAGATACCCTTCCCGGCGACCCCCATAACTAGATTTCGACCCCGGACATGGCATCATCCTCTGCGACGCGCCAATCCACGGACGACCCCCAGGTGACAATGCCAAAGCCAGCGTCACTGAAGACTTCATCCATCGCGGTGATCATGTCATCGTAATTGCCAGTGGCGACCTCGGCAGCGGCCTGACGCACCAGCCGCTCCGCAAGGGGCATGGCATCCTTGAAACTCATGCCTTCCGGAACGGTGCAGATGTAGTTGTCCGGCTGCCCATTGTCGTCGACGCTGGGGACCACCACCACGGCAGGAAGATGAGGCGCGGGCTTTGCTTCCTTGGGGAGGACCTGAGGTGCGGACTGCGCCTCCCGGAAATCTCCCACCACTAACGCAAAACCGCACTCCGGGCATCGGCACGAGGAGTTGTCATCCCAGGTTGTCCCTTCCGGACGCTCCTCAACTGTCCCGTCGTCCGACATAAGGACCTGAGCCGTAATAGTCGCCGCGATCCAGAAGGGGCCATCGCTTTGGCACTTGGGACAACGCATCCCCTCCAGACAATTTTCATTCTTGGTTACCATCGTGTTCTCTCCTTTGGCTTCTTTGAACATGGGTGTGGAAGGGATTCTTCTTTACGTCGCCCTTCGTTAACAAGAATATACCAAGGCAGAACTATTAAGGCAAGCAGAAGACGGCGGGCCATGAAAAAACCGGCACTGAAAATCAGTACCGGTTTCTTGTCGCTGTTCTATTTGAGAGTGAATTCTTTGAAATCCTCAAGGGCCTGTTTTGGGCCTTTCCGGAGCCTCTCTGTCCATTTCCCCTCTGAAAAAGTCCTCAGGATCACACTCCAAAGCCACAGCGAGCTTGAGGGCCACTTTCCAGGATAGCGGGCGCACGTCCTGCTCGAGGTATGAGACATCGGGCTGTTTCGACTCCAGGTCGGCGGCCAGGGTGACCTGCGAGATACCCATCGCCTCACGCTTGGCGCTTATGATTTTCCCCGCAAAAACGGGAGCATGAAGATGCTCGAGGTCGTCGATGTCGATATCCAGCGCCAGCGCCAACTTCTGGGCCATCTTGCAAGTGATCGGTTTCGTGCCAACCTCTAGCTTGGAATAATGCCCGGTCGACACCGAAACACGCTCTGCCACCTCCCGCTGTGTCAATCCGGCCAAGCGCCGGTGATCATTCAAGGAAAGATGTTTCTTTCTGCTTGGAGGCTTGGAGGGGGAAATCAGGTGGTCCAATACCCGAGTTTGCCCTGCAGGATGATTTTCCAAAAAATCGGTAACATCCACGGGCAACGTAAGGACCTTTCGATTGCGCTCTCCTTCACTAGGAAGAGGAAGCACGTCCGGAACGTCCCCTTTTTGGGCTGCCTTTCGAACCAGCTGGGTGACAAAGGCCGCCTGGCTGAGAGGTTGCGACTCCAGCTTTGCCAGAGCTTTATCCGACAACCAGAAGGTTTTGCTCTTTCGTTGAGGCTTCTTCCGCTCCATGTATCTCCTTTCTTGGGAGAGGCTAGCATTGGGCCAGCCCCTCCATCGGCAAGGGGATCAGGCTGCCTGTTCCAGGGCGGCCATGATCGGCCCGTCTTTTTCGTAAGTATAGTCGTTGGGAAGCCAATTCTTCCCCTTCGCGTATGTGATGCAAAAACGCTCTCGCAAACTTTCATCCTTGAACAAGAAATGGACCGTGCCCTTCTTGAAGTAGCGAAGGTGGAAAAACTCGCTCTCCGCCCTACCCTCATCTTCACTCTTGAAAGAGCGCTGGATTGCCGCGTCGATTGTCAGAATGTCCTCAATCTTCCGCCCTTCCAAACTGCACATGACACGATCAATGTCATTCAGCTCGTCATTGCGGTAATAGGACATTCCAAACCCGAAGTAATCATGACGGACGACCATCGGCAGAATGAATCTCTTTCCCACCTTGAAGCGATCGTTGGTCTTCCAACCCTCGACGTACTCACGATTTTCGTGATGAAATTTCGTCAAGTAATCGAATACTTCGTTGAGGGCGTCCTGCTGGATCTTCACGACGTTATGCCGCAGCCCGTCGAGGAGCGCATAGATATTCGCGCTGCTGAAGGCCATGGTTTTGCCGTTCTCGACTTCCTTCGTAAATTCGTTACGAACTTTGGCCGTCATCAACTGCCTCAGTCCTGCCATATTCACGATATGCTGCCAAGAGTCGATCGTCAGCTGTTCGACGAAGGCGTTGAATCCTGAGGAATAGTCTTTCGGGAAAACATTGTCGGTGATGAACCTGTCGGAGTCCGGGATATAGGATCCATCAATCCCGTGGCCACGAGCGCCTCTTAGGGCTGTATTCAAACGCGCCCCCAGAGCCAGCATCTTCCGGTAGATATCCAGGGCCTCCTGGAACTGCATCTCGGTGGTCTCCACCATTTGTCCGCGCTTGGCTGGCAGGAAGATTTCGCCCGGGCGCTCCAAGGCCTCATCCTCACGACGCTCGAAATGGGCGTTCTCAAACACGGATCGGAATTGATCCGAGCTGGTCTTGAAAAGTCTGACCAGGGCCACCCGCACGCCGGTCTTCCGATCGGCAGCATCAAAGCAAGCTCCAAGAAATTCGACCTGGCCGTGTTCCTCGATGATCCTCGCCAACACCTGGCGCCGCTTGGTGCTAGGGTTTGTGACCGTGGTTTCGTTGAGGAGACAGACAATATCGCCGCCATCGAGGATGTCCCAGGCATGAAGCAGATGCTCGTCACCGTTGGAGAAAGGGGGGTTCATGACAATCAGGTCGTACATTTTCGACGGCACAAAACTGAGAAAGTCATGTCCCACAATCCGGTGACGCTTTTCGCGCAGTATCGCCGCCAGCTCCAGACTTGCCTCGATGCAGTCGAGCTTGTTCCCTTGTGAAAACTGGTGCCGTTCAGGGGCATTGATCGCGTCGGCAATGTCACCGCGGCCGGCCGACGGCTCCAAAATTGTGCGAGAGAAAAGGCCGCCCTTCTCTTCCCTGTAGGGAGCCAACATCTTGGCCACAATCTCCGGCGGCGTCGGATAAAATTCATCACCAAACATCATGCGTTCTCCTTGGGTTTGGGCTACAGAGAGAAAATTGGGTGCTCTCGTGGCCTAAATATATCCGCACAGGATGTTAAAGGCAAGCGCAAAGGCAGAGACAAGGGAAAAGCAGAAGGGAATTACACGTCGTTGGAAGCGAAAAAGATGGGAGGTCCTCCCCACCCATAGGGATGACCTCCCGGGTTCAACACCAAGGAGAACAAAGCCCGGCGTTGAAGTCTCGACAGGTATCCTAACCTGTCCCCTTGTTGCAAATCCCCTTTGAGATCCGTGAAATCGTTTTTTGCCAATTTCCATCATTTTTTTGAAGGTATGAACAAAGTAAATTCTTGAATAATGCGTGAAAATATGAAATTTACACGTCAACATTAAAATTTTGTTGAAAATTGGAGTTCAGTTTTTTGGGGCACACGTTGCTTTTTTATAGAATCTGGATCCAAAGATCACCGTTCCAGACTTCACACGAGAGCTCGCAGAAAAAGTTGAACAGAGAGGATTATCATGACTAAAAAGGACCTTATAGACAAAGTGGCAATGGAGACGGACATCACAATCACCCTTGCCAAGCAGGTCGTTGAAAAAACTTTGGATCTCATCGGAAAGCAACTGAACGTCGGAGGATCCATCTGTTTGACCAATTTCGGGACATTCCAAGTGACAAAGCGGCGGGCACCAAAGACGGCCGAGGGACACCGGCCTCCGGCGCGTGTTGGGGTCAGTTTTAAACCCAGCCCAAACTTGAAAAACCAAATCACAACCTGAACTCCGAAGTGCCTGAGCACAATTTTGCCCCAGGCTCGCCCGGGGTTTTTTTGTGATAAAAATTGGCCCATCTGCCACCACTTGAGTGCCACATTTTGCCACATTTTTGCCGATTTACTTGACTGTATAAAAGGTATGCCGCTATTGACCCTTTGAAATACGGCCAAGACGAGGAAAAAATGACAAAAGTGCTGCCCTATTCTCAGGCATATTTTCTCGCGGGTGGATCAGGCTCCAACAATGAAGCCTCAGAATCGAGTCGATTCGACATGCTCTCCCGCGAAATTGAGCGCCTCATCTTTCATAAAGTAGCTCTTTCCAGTGAGCAGACGGCCCGGAGCTTCCGGCTGCAAACAATGATCGCTGCCAGCCGGAATAACGAAATTATCAAGGCCATCAGGGTAACCCCCTTGATATCTCAAATGCCAGACGAAGAGTTCAACCTCGCCATGTGCGCAATGAGGGATCGCCTCCAATCCCTCCTCTTCTCGGAACATACCTCTTCCAGGGCCCGGCCTTTCTTGGCCCCTTTCCTTTCCGGTGCAATCCTGGCCAGCGCAGTAACAGTCACCCTGCTTTACTGTGCATCCACGACCTCCCCTGGCATTTTCTCCCAGCTTCTTGGTACTCATTCAGAGAAAATTGCCATGAGTTCCGCCGAACAGGCTCGAAATACTGTTGAGCAGATTCTTCTCTCGTCACTGGCTACCCAACAGCCCCCTGCCCCGCAAATAAGCCATCCCAAGGTTTCTGCTTCTACAGAATCGACTCCCCCCACTGGGCTGCTTGTGTATGGCAAAGAAGACGCCCCAAACAGAGTTGATGCTTGGCTCAGCCTGGCCTGCTCGAATTGCCCGGCAGTATGGGCGAACCTTCGAGACAACATGGGGGAGGTTTTCAACCCCGATCAAGTTGCCGTCTATGTGCAGTTGATTGTTCCCGGCGACAGCACATATTTGACCCTTTCCTTCTATTATGAAGCCATTCTCGAGCAGGATCCCGACTTGGCCAAAGAATTCATGACGTGGGCATACGACCAACAGGCCCAACTGCGCACCAAAGGGCTTGGGGATTCGGACCTAGAATGGCTCAAGGGGCGCCTCGACTTTGCGAAGTTCCGTGCCGCTCTCCAGGGCCCTGCTCTCAAGGATCGCTTGACCGCCAGGTCGACCATGGCGAACCAGCAGGGTCTGGTTGGAACACCCACCCTCATGATCAACGGCAACCCCCTTGCCGGAAGCGAAATCACCCCGGAAAACATTCGTCAGCTCCTCAGCATGACAACGGCATCTCCCAAGGATCCTACTTCCGCGGACGACAACTAGGAGGGTTTGAGCATGGCCACAAACCATGTGATCCAGCGAGAACACTTTCCAGAAGGCACCAGCTGCTCAGCCACGCGATGTGCGAAGAAGCCTATTTTTTTAGTCAGGTATAACACATCAAAGGGGCCAGTTGAGAGGCGCTATTGCGGTAGCCATGGGTACGATTTCGCAAAGAAAAACTCCCTCCGCATCCCTCCTAAGGGAGTCGAGGACGTCAAGCACATGAGCCTTTCCATCTTCACCGACGACGCCCTGGAAGCGCTCAGAAATCGAATTCAGGAGGAGCTGGTCCTCAGAGGCAACCTTAAACAACACACTTTCACGTTTGACGAGATCGGCCCGAGCTCCTGCAAGCCGTATGTGGCCAGATTGAGAACTAAAGGCCCGGGCATCGCCCGTTACTTCTTCTCCATGCACCAGCAGAACCGCAGGCCGGACTTATCCAGGATCCATGGCACATACAGCACTTTCAGCGGTGCGGTGATCGAGAAAAGGCTTGGCGTCGTCGACAACGGTGAGACCCCCTGGCTTCGGTTCGTGGTGACTGCAGAAGGTGAAGAGATTTTGCTAGGCGCCAAGGGGAACCTGCAGCTGGAGGCAAAAATTCTAGCCTATCTGCAACAGCGAATTCCTTTGGTTGAGATGCTTGTCCAGGCCCAAGGGATAAACGACGCCGTTGCATACGGGCTTCCCGTAGACGCTTCCTAGACGCCCGAAATGTGTAGCTCGGCGTATTTTCAAATGGCAACCGTCTGGAGACTTCTCGTCATAGGTGGGGGGGGTTGCCTTTGTAAAAAATCCATTTCAAATGATGCCCCAGGCTATTCATCGGCGAGACCTCTTACATAAATATTTTTTACTCTGATACTTTCCGGACTAATCAGCTGGTTTTAAAAGAAAAAAAAGACTATTCTCCTTGCTCACAGGGTCTAAACACCAGCCGACCGAGCAATATTTTTATTTTAAAGCGTTGACAAAAACATGACATTTACCCAAGGGTCTATAGAAATAATCTAGACTATGGGAGGACTCATGGCCATAAAGATCGTATTCGCCAACCACAAGGGTGGTGTTGGTAAGACCGTCACCACGGTCAATACCGCCTATGGGTTGGCAAAACGCGGCTACAAAGTTCTTGTCGTTGACTGCGATCCGCAGGGAAACGCGACAATGACGTTAAGCGGTAAGGCGCCTTTCGATTTTGAGGATGAAGAATCTCTTACTGCAATTTTTACATCCGACGAAGTTCTCTCCTTTAGCAGCCTGGCAACACCAACCCAGCACGACAAACTTTGGCTTATCCCAAACAACGTCAACATCTTCAGTGCGCTCTCCTCCCTGAACCCGAACTCCGTCAAGCGCTTCTACGGGTTTATGAACGCATACCTGCAAGATCGAGATGGTTTTGACTTCATTCTCTTCGACACCCCCCCTACTCTGGAGGGGGCGCTCATTATGAACGCACTTGTCGTGACGGACTACGTGATTGTTCCAATCGAGTCCGAGTCCAGCTACGCATTGTCGGGAATTAGCAGCCTGATTAAAACCTTCAATGCTATTAAAAAGGAAGCCGGCACCAAATCAAAAATTCTTGGTTATCTCCTGACCCGATTTGACGGACGAACCAAGGCCGCCAAAATCATCCAGCAGGCATCCTACGAAACCTTCGGGAAAAAACTTGTTTTTGATATCGGCATCCCTGCAACAACGGTAGTAAACCAGGCCGTTATGGAAAATAGGCCTGTATGCGAACAGGATCCGGAGAGCAGTGCGTGCAAGGCATACACAAAATTTGTAAGCGAACTCCTGAAGCGCATCGAGGAAGAATTACATGGGCAGCAGCAATAGCAAGAGGCCCACACAGGCCCTAGCAGCACCGAGCCCTCAGAAGCCGGGAAAGCCCGCCAGGAAGAAAACTTTCACCCTTGCCGAGACGCTTGGGGCTCAATTGAAAATTGCACAGGGATCTATGTCTGACGAAGACATGGCTCTTGCGCGTGGTGAAACAATCCGAATGCCCTCTGTCCGTGCCGATGAGCCAGAAATCACAGATCCTCATCCTTCGGATCAGCAGGAAGAACGCCCTGCCGCGGTTATTGAATCTGAACTCGGCGACAATAATCATCATAATGATGATTTAATTTTTGCCGACCGCTCGCCCGAACGTCCGGACGAGCGGTCGGACGAGCGGTCGAGCACTCGCCCGGACGTTCGGGCGGTCGTCCGCCCGGTCGACCGGACAGACGGACAACCGGGCAACCGGACAACCGGGCAAGTGGACAACCGAGTGGACAACCGGACAACCGGACAACCGGACGAGCGGGTGGACAACCGGACAACCGGACAACCGGACGAGCGGGTGGACAACCGGACGAGCGGGCAACCGGACAACCGGGCAACCGGACGAGCGGGTGGACAACCGGACGAGCGGGTGGACAACCGGGCATTCGGCCAACCAGACATGTCTCGATTAGGCACTCCCTCTGATTCCTTTATGTATCAATGGGGTCATATTTTTTCCAATCCCCGCCAGGCCAAGATTGCATATCACTTCTATCTGCAGCGAGAGCTCCGGGGCTCGCAAGAATTCTTGGCAGAGACCATTGGCGTCCCTTACGCGACTCTAAGGAAGACCCTTAAAAAGTTCGAACATGTTGGCTTACTCCTCTCCTGGGACAACATCACCGCCCAGGGCCTAAGGGGTAAATGCTATCGCTGGAATGATGCCCCGGACGCTGGCCAGGTGGACGAGTGGACAACCGGGTGGACAACCGGACAACCGGGTGGGCAACCGGGCAGTCGGATAGGTGGACAACCGGGCAACCGGACGAGCGGACAACCGGGTGGGCAACCGGGCAACCGGGCAACCGGGCAACCGGGTGGGCAACCGGACAGGCGGGCAACCGGACGAGCGGGTGGACAACCGGGCAACCGGACGAGCGGACAACCGGGTGGGCAACCGGACGAGCGGACAACCCCTATCTTAGATCAAGATAGACAGAAAGAATCTATCTATCCTCGTAGTGGGGAAGACAGTGGAGTGAGGAATCAACTCTTGGCTTTGAAAACACCAGATGTGGAGTTCTTCTGGCCAAACCTTCAACGCCTTGGTTTTGGGCAGGATCAAATTGCACAAATTGTCGGCAAGTTGGATTTGGTGGGTAAGTCCTGTGATCGGATCCTGATGGCCCTGGACTACATCGAGTTCGAATTGGAACATGATCTGGCCAGGGACAAGAATGGTGAAAAATACGGCATAGGATATTTTTTCAACGGCTTGGCCAAAAATGGCTATTGGCGCAAGCCTGAGGGATACAAGACGCCAGATGAAGTGGCCCTCGAGGAACAGGTGGAGGAAGCCAAGCGCATGGAGGAATTGCGAAATCAACTCAAGGCTCAGCAAAAAGCCAATGAAGAGGCACAATTCCAGGAATGGAAAAACGCTTTGTCGGACAGTGAAAAGGCAAATATTTTAGCCGAACGAAAGGCCAAGAAATCAGGGACGCCCGAACCCGAGAATCTCAGTCTGAAATTTTATTGGCTCGAAAATTTCAAACCAAGCTGAGGGACTGGTGAAAATGTCGGCGAATCCCGGGGCTCGATTCAGGGTGTCTTCGGCTTCCACTCGTGTGCGAGTTTTTGGGCTTCGGCTATTTGGGCTAGTGTCATCAATTGGGCTACGAGGTCACGAGATTTGGCAGCATCTAGGTGACCCTTGGCCGCGGCCAGATTGAACCACTTATGGGCCTGCGCATAGTCCTGAGTGACACCGTGGCCTTTGACGTACATAAAACCAAGAAGGTTCTGTGCTAAAGCATCCCCTTGGTCAGCGGCTTTTTGGAACCACTCCACGGCTTGCTCGTAGTTCTGATCGACGCCAACGCCCTGTTTGTACATCACGCCAAGATTAGTCTGCGCTCTAGTGTCCCCTTGGTTAGCCGCCTTTAGAAACCACTTATTGGCTTGGGTGTAGTCCTGAGTGACCCCCAGGCCTTTGACGTACATAAAGCCAAGATCAGACTGAGCGCCAGCAGACCCTTGGTCAGCAGCTTTTTGATACCACTTCACAGCCTGTGCGTAGTCCTGAGTTACACCTTCACCCTTCTCATACATGAGCCCAAGAAGATTTTGGGCAAAAATATCCCCTTGATCGGCCTCAATCCTAGAGCATTTCGCAGCTGTTACGAAGTCTCCCTTCTCATAGGCTACAAGGCAATCATCAAATGACCCCGCTTCGGAAACGACAGGGGCTATAATTGTCGACAGGACAAGAAGGAGTGGGTAGACAATATTCCTGGAATTGCGGTTACAAAGAGTTTGAAACATCATGCTTGGCCCCCCGTGAAGGATGTCATTTTCAAGCCCTATCAAGTCTTCAGCAAATACTGCAAGCATTAAGCGTCTGCGCTGAACCGTGTTGTAACGACCTCGACTATGAATGCTCGTTAACACTATGTCTGGACACACCTCTAGCACCACCTTCTCGCTTTGCTGGCATGTTCGGTCGATTTTCGGGCTACTCGGGCTGTTTAGGAGGGTGTCCTGCTTACCGGGTAGGCAAATTCACTTTTACAGCCTCTCAGGGTCACGCAGAGGCCTCCAGCGCCCTCCTGAAAGTGACAAGGCCCCTGCCAGACATTCTCTAGCAGGGGCCTTGTCGTACATAACAACGAGGCGAAAGTGGACTACAACTTCAGTTTGGGATCAGCTCGGCGGGATCACAGGCCATTCCTGTTGGCGCCAACCGGAGCTCGGCACGCACAGCCTCAGATTCGAAACTGTCCAAGATGTCCTTGAACGATCTGGGGAAGGAATCTTCGGAGACGGCCCGGGGGCGGAAGGTTTCTTCATCGCGCCAGAATTCTTTGACAGGGATCTGTGCGAAGAGGGCTTCGAGGATCTTCCGTGGGTCGATCCGCAGTGCATCCTCACCCTGTATGAATTCGAGAAATATCCGGCGGTCGTAGAAGGCAGGGTCCTGAGACTCTTTGGACAGGAAGGCCATGAACTTGAGAAGGCTTTCTGGTTTGGCCTTTTGGTTTTCCTTCCTGAAGTCCGCCCGGCAGTCGTTAATACAGTTCTCAAGGCCAGACCGGCGGCAGGGGATGGCCCGGTCGTCGATGATGTCGGGCAGCGTTACGGTGTCGTCGGCAAAGACCACGATGCGGCGAACAGGGATGAATAGTCCTAAGGTTTTGAGGAGCCGAACCAAAATGCTGCTGGTTCTGCTTACCTGCATGAAAGGACTTCTGATGGATTTCTGGTTGTCGTTGTCGACGCGGATCCATTCGTCAGGGCGTTCGGCTTGCGCGAGGGCTTTCCAATGCCCTTTGAGGTTCTTTGTCTCCACGATAATCGCGCCTTCCGGAGTAAGGACCAGGTGGTCCACCTCGCAGCGGCTGCTGCCCACTCTTATGCCCATATTCCAGTAGACGATGAGCATTGGAATCCTCGTGAGGGCCTGCATGACGGCCTGCTCGCCCTGCATTCCATGTTTTTCGATCCTGATTTCATCCTGGGTGGTCCCCTGGGAGGAGGTGGCATTCCCGCAGGCGCGATCCATGGCCTGTTGCCCCCAAACGAGGTTGTGCAATTCTCCCAGCTTTGGAGGGGAGGGGGGGAGTTGAGAAGAGTCTGACTTGTCAGGCCAGAACTTTTTCCAAAGCAGGTAAGCGCCATAGGCCAGAGCAAGGCATACTAGAGCTTTGAGCACGGAGAAACCTCAATGAATGTTGGGGTGCGAGCTGCTAGATCTCGCGGTTGAAATGGCTGGCCAGCTGATAGCAGATGTAAAAAGAGGGTGTGGCCAGGATCATCAGTAGCAGCACAGGGCTTGAGTACCAAACGAAGAAATTGAACCCGAAAAAGGAGAGTGAAGTGTAGATGGGGATATAACCGATCATTGGAAAGTGTCCACCCAGGTGGAAGGCCATAAATAATCCAAAAAGCGAATAGACCAGGAATCTTGCCTGATACAGGATGTGTATGGCTGTCGGGCTGCAGTTGAGGAACAGTTCCCGTTTCCGTTGGTGGTTGACGCGCCCGGCGCAAAAAGCGGTCGCACAGAGGATAAACAGCTGAGGCAAAATCATCATGGCGCCGAAGGCGCGCAGGGCCATGAAGTCGAGGTATTGGGAGAATGGATAGAGCATACTCCGGATGATCTTGAGGTAGTGGGTGTTCAGCCAGGTGAGGTTGTACCCATGCGCCAAATACATTTGGATTTCAGAGGCCAAGGCGGGCCAAGGTTCAAGGTTTGCCCCCCGGGAGATTGCCTCAAGGAAAGATGGAGCGTGCTGAAAATCATAGAGATACAGGACGAACGACGCAATCGACCAGGCTGAAAGGAGCCCGGCGGCGGCACTGACAATATGGATGAGAAAAGCAAGAGGATTGCCTTTCGTGCGAACAGGGGCAGAGTGCCGCGCCGGGGATCCTTCAGACATCATTCTGTTCCTTTGTGGCTAAACAGCGGCTTCAGCCGCGGGTGTTTCCTGCGGGGTGTCAACCTTGGTTTCGGACTTCGTTTCGACTTTCTCCGGTTTCACTTCGTCCTTGGCCTTGGCCTCCACCTTGGGAGCTGCGTCAGCCTTCCCGCTGGCCTTGTCGGTCCCCTTCTTCTCCGAAGCCTGAGGGGTGGCCTTCTTTTGGGCGGCCTTGTCCTTGGCAGGGGTCTTCTTTTCCGCCCCCTTTGTCTTCTGTTCCTTCGCCTTGGATTCGGCCTTGGGCTCGGCCTTGGCCGTGTCGTGAGGGGCAGTAGGGCGGCTTCTGCGAGAGTTGAATGCAGGCTTGATCCAAGCCTTGTTGCAAGCTTCGAAAACATCATTTCGATGCTCGTTCAGTTTCATGATCATATCCTCGATGATACCGGGCTCTTCCCCAATGGGATTGTCGTTCTCGTCGCGAGGGCGGAAATAGGTGCTTTCGGCCAGCGCCGTGTAGATGGCGGGATTGCCGATGTCGATTCGACGTTGGGCGAGAAAATCGTAAGCCCGCTGTTGGGCGCTCATCAGCAGGGACATCGCAGGGATGGCCCGGCCAAGGACCATGGCATTGGACGGATAAATGTCTCTTCCCCTTTTGTGATCACGATGGAAGAAGGGAATGACTTCCACCCGACGGAAGAATTCCTTCTTGCCGGCATCATCCAGCTTGCGGAAGAAGGCGACGACCTGATCCATGTGCAGACCCTGTTTTTGGGGCGCGTTCGATTGCTCAGACATGATGATTCCTTGTTGTTTTAGATTGCAGTTGCAAGAAGGTGAGTGTTCCTGGGTTTGGTGTTTTGGGCACGCACGGCGATGCTGAGGGCTTTTTTCTCCCCAACCAGGACGCACATGCGCTTTGCGCGGGTTATGCCCGTGTAGATGAGATTCCGCTGCAGCATCATGTACTGAGCGGTTGTTACGGGCATGATGATGGCAGGAGACTCAGAGCCTTGGGCTTTGTGAATCGTGATCGCATAAGCCAGTGTCAGCTCGTCCGCGTCGTTAAAAGGGTAGGAAATTACCCTGCCATCGAACTCGACATCGATGTTTTTTTCCTGGTGGTTAATAAGGGCAACTCGGCCCTGGTCACCATTGAACACGTCTTTGTCGTAGTTATTGCGCAATTGCATCACTCGATCTCCGACTGAAAGTGTCTGTGCACCAATTTTCTCTCTGATCACCCCCGGGTTCAGGATGTCTTGAAGGATGGAATTGAGTTTATTGACGCCTGCCTCTCCGGCATAGGTCGGGGAGAGGACCTGGATGTCATTGGACGAATAGCCCACCTGCAGAAGCCTCAAAACGGCTCGCCTGATTTTGTCCTGGATGGCAGCCGTTCTTTCGAAGGGGGAAGAGTTTGGAGCGCAGCAATGATCAATGCCCATCCAAAAAAAGTCGTCGGTGTTGTTGGTCAGATTCATCTCGCCGATTTTGCCGCCGATGACGGCCTGGGCATTGACGGAGATGAAAGAGTTTGGACTCTGGCGATAAATTTTTGTGAGCCTTGTACGGGCGATCCTGGGACATGCCAGAAGATCTTTAAGGACGGCGCCCGCGGATACGCTGGGCAGCTGGTCAACGTCACCGAGAAGAACCAGACGAGCCCCGGGCTTCAGCGCGTCGGTCAAGGACTTGGCCAAGAAGACGTCTAACATGGACGCCTCGTCCACGATCACCAGATCCGCGGGCAAGCGGTTATCTTTGGTGTAGGTAAACCCATGGCCGCCCTGGACGCCAAGGAGCCGGTGGATGGTCTGGGCGGACTTGCCCGTGCTTTCGGCCATACGCTTGGCAGCTCTGCCCGTAGGAGCCGTGAGGCTGATTTCCCCAGCGTCCTTTCCAAGGATTGCCAGCAGTGCCTTGATGATAGTTGTCTTCCCTGTCCCTGGGCCGCCAGTGATCACGTACACGCCGCATTGGAGTGGCCCGAGAACGGCCGCGCGTTGCTGGTCGTGCAGCGTGATACCATTCTCCTGCTCATACTCACTGAGCTCCTTGGCAGGCTGTAGGGCAGGGGCAGGGGCAGAGAGTAGGGTGAGTAAATTTTGTTCAAGCCTGGATTCGGCAAAATAGACGGAGGACAGGTACATGCGGCCGCCCTCCTTCTCTACGACCTTTTGCTTGTCGATCAAGGTGGCGAGCTCGGCGTTGATAAGCCGCACGTCCTCAGGCTGGAAAACAGTGCGGTCGGGCAGCTCGGGATTCAGCAACATATTCACGTCCTCGAAAAGGACTTCTCGATGGAGGAAGCAGTGTCCATTCTTTTGGGCGGCTTCTTCGAGGGAATAGGCGATGGCAGCCTGAACACGCAGAGGGTGCTTTAGACCGAAACCCTTCTTCTGGGCGATTTCGTCGGCCTTGCGAAAACCCACGCCGCTGATTTTCCAGGCGAGCAGGTAGGGGTTGGTATTGAGCACCTTGATGGCGTCACGGGGGTTCTCCCAGCACTTTAGAATCTTCTGGATGGTCTGGCCGCCAATGCCGTACTGGCTGAATTCAGACAGAACCTCACGCTTACCGCTGTGCTCGCGCCAGCTTTCAACCATGGACTCGAGCTTCACCTTCCCGATGCCCTGGACCGTGAGGAGCTGCTCGGGATCGGTGTCGAAGATCTCCGCAGTTTTGTCCCCAAACTTTGCGAAGATGGCCTTGGCCAGGGCAGGGCCAACGCCCTTTATATAGCCGCTCTCCAGGAAGGGCAGGACGCCCCCGGCCTTGAAGTCCGGTAATTCAAATTGGGCTATCCGGAATTGGCGTCCAAATTTTGGGTGATCTCCCCATTCGCCCCGCAGAATGACACGCTCCTTGTCACGGAGCGTGCCCACGGACCCAACAGCCGTGAATCTATCGCGGGCAGGATTGGAAGATCCAGAGGGGTACGCGAAGAAGATCGAATAACCAGTCTCGCCATTGCTAAAAACGACCGAATGGACAGTGCTGGTGATCTCGATTTCAGGGCGAGGTGCAGACTGAGCCATTATGCGGCGTGCCTCTTTTGGCTGCCGGAGGCCTGACAACGAGCGGAGTCACGCTGACGCTGCATCTCAAGGTCAAGACCTTGCATCGCGATCTTCTCCACAATGTCCGCGACGCTGGAGGCGAAGTAGGGGGTCATGGGAAAGGTGTAATTCTCGCTATTCAGCTTCATCGTTAACATCACCTTCGGGCCGCTCTGGTTATTTTTCGGAGGAGTCATGAAGAGAGAGAGAGATTTCTGCCCAGAGTTGCTATTCTCACTCGTCTCGCCAGCCTTGCTGGTGTCGGTGAATGTGGTGAAGGGTCCGAGCCGGTCACCAAACCCACTCGCGAAGGCCCGTAGAGCTTTGGCAATTTCCAAAGTCCGGTCCAGGGAGAGCTTCATCGTGATATGCTTGTCGCTGATGAAGGTCCTGTTGTTGCCGTTTTTGCCACCAGGCAGCAGCTTCACAAAGCAAAAGAAATGCTTTTTCATTTCATTGTTCGGGACCTGGTGGATGAGGCTCACTTCCAGGAGATGGTTGCCAGGGAAGGAGTAGGAGCACACGTTGTTGGCCTTAGCCTGCAACCCTTGCCCTTGACGGTTGCCACGGCCCTGCATTTGGCTGTGCCCCTGAAAACCTTCGTCAAAAGGAGGCTCGCCGTAAGTATCGTCGTTTTGGCCGCTTCGATTTCGCTGTTGCTGAGTGTTCACTTTAACCCCCGTCGTTTTGGTAACGAAATTTCGGTTGATTTGTTGTGTTTTGTATGGGTATAGTGCCCAAAATTTGAGGGTAAGACAAGTTCAAAGACTATCGTTTTTGGCATTTTTTTGAAAAAACTGGAAAAGTGGATAAAATAAACGCCGAATTATGTCGAAAAACGGGCTTTCAGGCGGGGGCTTGAGGGCGCAATGTTTGAAAATGAAAATGAAAATGGGCAATCGGGCACAATTATCGTACCCAGCGCGGGCTACGGCCCGGGGCTTTCTGGCAAAGGGAGAACCTTTGATGCCGTCGAAGAGCTCCATCAGCTCGGGCGGCATCTTTGGGATGCCCTGAATATTATTGCCTTTAGCGAGAATACTGACCCAGACATTCTCTACGGTTTGCAACCCGACGACGTTTCAGACCTCCTGGCGAAGCACAACCCAAATCTGCACACAATTCTCGTGTCGAAATCAAAAACGGGTTTGCACCGATGGTCCAACATTGTGGAGACCATGCAACTTCTGACCCTTTCCGGTCCGCACCACCCCCATCACAAAATTTAGGACGAATTCATGCACCAAGAGGATCTTCAGCCTTGGATCGATAGGCTGTTTGAACGCAAACGCCAGATTGAGATTGAACGGATGGGGCTCTTGCGCGAATTCCAAGAAGAATTTCCGCCCCAGCGAGGAGCAAAAGGTGGGTATATGTTGGTGGGAGTGGATTGCGGGAAGAAGAGGCAGGGATGCCGAGAGTGCCCGCATAGTTTGAGGTGGCGTTGGTATTGGCGTCCCAAAATCAAGGTGTTCTGGGGGAAGCAGCGGCTAACCCGTTTGCCAGCCAAATTTTGGCAATCCAAACGCACGGAAAGAGTGACGGAACGGTTTAAATACTATGAAGAAGAGGTCTTGCGACTGAATAAGGTTTGGAAAGAAACGCAAAATCGAATAAAGGGTATACACCAAGCCGCGCTGAGTGCCGTGAAATTTCTGGAGAAAGGTTGAGTTTAGGCGGCCTGTGTGCGGTTTATTTGGGGACCATGGACGGCACGAGAGGGAATGCTCTGGGCGGGATGTGAACCGAGTCGGTGGCTAGGATTTTCGGAATTGGCAATTGGTTGCGGACCCTATATGTAGAGTGAACCGCTCGGGAATAGCCGGGGTATAAGGTTATTCTGGTAGCTTGCAGACTATGGGAATTAAGTGATATTTATTGATATCAATATTTGGAGATTTTCCTCAAAAGAGGGAAAAATAGAAAAAATCAGTTGGTGATGGGAGGATGTTAACTCTTAGAGAAACCAGCCGATATTATTTGATATCCTAGGCATTAAGATATGCGGCTTGATGAGCCGCAACCGTTGAGAATAATTATAGAAGAGGACGGGAACGTGGATCGTTATTGGCAAGCAGCCGCGAGAATTGTTGAAGCGCAGGCCGGTATGCGCGTAATGTCCGATGATGAAATCGTCCATTTAATTAGGAAGATTGCGGTTGCACTTCACCAGGTGTACGTAACGCCGGCTGAAGATCTTGTGGGCTTGCTTGGGGAACCTCTTGGATCAGGCCCATCTGTCAAGAGCAAGGCCTTAACTAAGGACGATGCTATTCAGCCTGGGCACATTACCTGTCTGGTTTGCGGTCAGGAGATGCGTTTGATTTCGAAAAAGCACCTCGCTTATCATGGACTGACACCTGAGGAATATAAAGAAAAATTTGGATATCCTCCAACCACACCTCTTCTATGCGGAGAATTGCAAGGTCGTCGCAGTGATCAAATGAAGGAGGGGCGGATTTGGGAAAAAGTCCGCCCTGCAGAGTCTCATTCAGAGACAACGGCACAACCGATTTCAAAGCCTCAACTCAAGCCAGTTATGGATCCTGCTGATGCCATCAACGAGGACAGGATAGTGTGCCTTATCTGTGGTAAAGAGCAACAATCTCTCACCCAGGCCCATTTCCGTAAACATAAAATCACTTCCGAGGAATACAGAGAGGCCTTTGGGTATGAAGATGATCGGCCGTTGATGAGCGGTCGACAACTGAAGAAGATGAAGGTGATCAGCCACAGTTCTCTTGCGAAGGCAAAGACGACGAAAAAAGCCAAGGCAAAACCCAAATCGGATGCCGCGGAGTAGGGTAAAAATCACTCCGAGTGCCATTATGAATTTCATGAAGTGAAGGCCGGTTTTGCCGGCCTTTTTCTTTGGCAAAAAGAGGCGCGGAGTTGTGGCGGGCAGGGTATCTCCCTTTTGATTTAAATAGGTGCGCCTGGAAGGCGACACCGTGGCCATGTCCTTCCATGGGACATGGCCACGGCTACGGCCAGGGGGTCCAGGGCCGCCGCCACCATCGCCGCCATCGCCGCCGCCGCCACCATCGCCGCCATCGCCGCCGCCGCCACCATCGCCGCCATCGCCACCATCGCCGCCGCC
>Ga0180007_10001778_pt1 | contig 27451 bp, 22 predicted proteins | sample MM_PC_MetaG_FD_121122 | JGI IMG/M metagenome (GOLD analysis project Ga0180007, IMG submission 121122) | Groundwater microbial communities from the Aspo Hard Rock Laboratory (HRL) deep subsurface site, Sweden - MM_PC_MetaG | ecosystem: Environmental > Aquatic > Deep subsurface > Groundwater... | reverse complement strand
GCGCTGCGCCCGCCCGCGTGGGACTCGGCGTACTGGCCGTGATAAGGCGAGAGGAAGCCGCACACGGTCTTGCTCATGAGCGGGAAGTAGCCCGTGAGCGGGCCGATGGCAAAGATCAGCGGCTGCTTGGGGTCGTTCCAGGGGGCCGCCATGTCGCCGTACTTCTCAAAAAGCATGGCCGCCAGGCCCGAGCCGCCGATGTAGGTCTCGCGGCCGGGAAGGTCGACGATGTGGGCCTTGCGGATGGTGAGGTCCACCAAGAGGATGCGGAAGTCGTTGCGTATCATTCCGCCACCTCCTGCACGAAATTCGCCTGGCCCTTTTCGGCCAGCTCCAGGCAATTGTGCGGGCAGAAGGAAACGCAGCGCCCGCAGTGGATGCACATGTACGGATTGTTCAGCTCGTCCTGGACGATGGCGTTCACCGGGCAGGCCGCCACGCATTTGCCGCAGCGGATGCACAGCTTGCGGTCCTGCTTGACGCCGCCGTCGCTCTTGCGCGGGGTAAGCGAGCCCGTGGGGCAGGCCGCGGCGCATGGAGGCGGATCGCAGGCCAGGCAGACGCGCGCTTCAAAGCCGGTGGATATGCCGCCGGAAGAGCCGATGCGGATGCCTGCGGTGTACCACGACAGGCGCTTGTGCACCAGCCGCGCGCAGGCCAGCGAGCAGCTCTGGCAGCCGATGCAGCGGTCCATGCGCGCCGCGAAGAAGGTCTTCATCTGGGGTTGCCTCCGAAATAGCTGAATACACGGGGATGGGGCTCTTGGCGGCCCCGGTACGTCGTCCTTTAAGCGGGCTTGGGCTGAAGGTCCAGCACCATGTCCACCAGCTCCTCGTCGGGGTTGACGCTGACCACGAAGCCGAACTTCTTACTCAGGCCCTGCATGGCCTTGTTCTCGATCATGGTCTGGCCCTTGATGTGGTGCGTGCCCCGGCCCTTGGTGTAGCTGATCATCTTCTGGAAGAGCACGCTGCCCAGACCCGTGCCCTTCTGGTCCGAGCGGACGACGATGGCGAACTCAGCCTCGGAGTTGTCCGGCTTGGTGGCCGTGCGCACCACGCCAAGGGTCTCCGGCAGGCCGCCCTCGCTCACCGCCGTGGCGATGAAGGCCATCTCGCGGTCGTAGTCGATCTGGGTGAAGCGGGCCATGTCCTTGTGGTCGAAGTCGCGCCGGACCACGCCGAAGAAGCGCAGGCGCAGGTCCTCGTCGGAGAGCTTGGCTATGAAATCGCGGTGGGCGGGCTCGTCCTCGGGGCGGATGGGCCGCAGCGTGACCTTGCGGCCATTCTTCAGCACCACGCACTCCTCAAGCTCCCTGGGGTAGGGGCGGATGGCCAGGCGCTCCGCCCCGGGACGCGACTCCGGCGCCACCTGCACCTTGGCCCCCAGCGAGAGCACGCCCGCGTCGTCGGCGTAGAGCGGGTTGATGTCCAGCGCGCAGATCTGCGGCACGTCGATGATCAGTTGCGAGATCTGGATGATGGTCAGGCAGATGTCGTCGATGTCCGCCGCCGGATGCTGGGGCGTGCCGTGCAGCAGATTGAAGATGCGTGTGCGGCTGATGAGCTCGCGGGCCAGGCTCATGTTCAGTGGCGGCAGGGTCACGGCGCGGTCGCGGATCATCTCGCGCGCCACGCCGCCGTGGCCAAAGGCGATGACCGGCCCGAAGACCTCGTCCAGGTGGGCCGAGACGAAGAGCTCGTGCGCGCCGATGCGCCGGCCCATCTTCTGCACCACGAAGCCCTCCACGTAGGCGTCGGGCCGCTGGCGCGAAACGCGCGCCAGGATGCTGGCCGCGGCCTCCCAGACCTTGTCCGGGCCCTCCAGGTCCAGGTACACCCCGCCCACCTCCTGGGGCTGGCTGATCTGCGGGCTTTTCAGCTTCAGCGCCACGGGGTAGCCCAGCTCGTCGGCGGCGATGACCGCCTCGCGCGCGCTGGTGGCGCTCTGGGTCTCGACCACGGGGATGCCGTAGGCCGTGAGCACGTCCTTGGCCTCGGCCGGGGTGAGCGCGCTTCTGCCCTCGGCCAGGGCCCGGGCGCACACGGCGCGCGCGCCGGTGGTGTCGGGGAAGAAGTCCGTGGGCAGGGAGTCCGGGGTCTGGATGAGCATTTCCTGGTTCTTCTGGAATTGCACCATGTAGAGGAACGCGCGGATGGCCTGCTCCGGGGTCTCGTAGGTGGGCACCCCGGCATCGGCGAACACCGTGCGGGCCTCCTGCGCCAGGTCCGAGCCGAGCCAGGAGGTGAGCACCATGCGCTTGGCCTTTTTGGCGGCCAGGGCCACGGCCTGGGCCGTTTCCACCCCGGTGAGCCCGGCAAAGGGCACGTGCAGCAGCAGCACCGCGTCCACGCCCGGGTCGGTGAGCACGGTCTTCAAGATCTCCGTCCAATCCATGGGCTTGGCCCCGAAGGGCAGGCCCAGGGGGTTGGCCACCAGGCCTCCGGCCAAAAGCTTGTCCAGGGCCTGGGCCGTTTCGTCGGAGAAGCGCGCCAGCCGCCCGCCGTGGGACAATAGCGCGTCCGCCGCCATGATGCCTGCCGAGGCCCCGTTGACCATGATGGCCAGGCGGTCGCCGCGCACCGGCTTGGCCCCGGCCAGGGTCTGGGCGGCGTCAAAGAGGCCGTCGATGTTCTCCACGCGCAACATGCCCGCGCGGCGGAAAGCCACGTCGTACACCTCGTCGGAGGTGGCGTTGAGCTCCCGGGGCAGGGAGCTTGCGCCATTGGCGGCGCCGGTGCCCTCCATGGCCGCCAGTTCGGCCAGGGCGCTTTGCAGGGCCTGGCCGGGCCGCAGCGCCAGCACGGGCTTGTTGCGCGAGGCGGCCCTGGCGGCGGAGACGAATCCGCGGGCGTCCTGGATGGACTCCACGTAAAGCAGGATCGAGCGCACCAGCGGATCGCTGCCCAGGTAGTCCATGATGTCGGCGAAGCTGATGTCGATCTGCGCGCCGAGCGAGATCATGTGCGAGAAGCCGATGCCGTGGCTCTTGGCCCAGTCCAGAACCGTGGTGAACAGGCTGTCGGACTGGGACAAAAAGGCCGTCTTGCCGGGCAGGCTGGCGGTGTGGGCCAGGCTGGCGTTCAGGTTCAGCGAGGGCACGATGAGGCCCATGCACTTGGGCCCCAGGATGCGCAAGGACGGCGACTGGGCCGCTTCAAGCAGCTCGGCCCGGAGCCGGGAGCGGCTCTTCTCGTCCAACCGGGCGTAGCCGGGGCCCATGAGCACCACCGAGCGGGTGCCGCGCTTGCGCAGGGCGTCCACGATGGCCGGGGCCTTCTGGAGCGGTCGGCAGACGATGGCCAGATCCGGGGTTTTGGGCAGGTCGGCCACGGTGGAGTAGGTCAGCACCCCGGCGATGGCCTCGGCCTCGAAGCTCACGGGCATCACCGGGCCGGAGAAGCCTCCGCCCATGAGGTTCTTCATGACCAGATGCCCGATGTTGCCGGGCTCGTTGGTCGCGCCGATGACCGCAACGGCCTTGGGGCTGAAAAGGGAATCAAGATTGGTCAGGCTCATGCGGCCCCCGCGTTGCGCGCCCTGGGCGGTAAGAATTCGTTACGTGTCTGGTTCTTTGTCCCTGATAGCCCAAAGGGGGCGCGTAGCGCAACACCGTTGCGCCCACGCAGGCGATTTGCCGCCGTCCAGAGGGGCGTTAAGATTTGCGTCATTTCCTCCGATAAGAGAGGATATGCTGTTGTCCCTCGTCCCAAGGAGATGGGCATGAACATCCTCACGACGTCCACCACGCAAACCGTTACTGCGGAAAGCAGCTCCTGGGCCGCCAGCCTCGCCACTGCGGCCCGGAAAACCCAGGGCAGCCTGAACCTGGCCGCCACTTCCTCCTCGTCCGATGGCGCCAGCGACTCCGGCGACACCGTCACCATCTCCGACGAGGCCAAGAACCTGGCCGCCCAGGCCAGCTCCACAGACTCGGAATCGACTGCCGAAACCACGGTTGAAAAGATCCAGAAGATGATCAAAGAAGTGCAGCAGCAGATCAAACAAGCCCAGAACGACCCCAGCCTGAGCAAGGACGAGCGCACGGCCAAGGTCCAACTGCTCCAGGCAGAGCTCCTGCTTCTGCAAACAGAACTCGCCAAGCAGGAGTCCGGCAGCAGCGTCCTCGGCGGCACCCCAGCCGCAGGCATGGCCAACAGCCTGACCTAGATCCGGACAGCCGAGACCACGCGTTGCGCGCGCGCCAGCAAGGGTATATGTTCCGGCCATACCTGGGAGGTCGCCATGAGCACGCTGTTCAGCCCCTTCGCCCTCGGCCCGCTGACCCTCGAAAACCGCATCGTCATCCCCCCCATGTGCCAGTACTCCTCAAAGGACGGCCAGGCCAACGACTGGCACCTGGCCCACTACGGCACGCTTTCCCTGTCCGGCGCAGGGCTTCTGATCATTGAGGCCACCGCAGTGACCCCGGAGGGCCGCATCTCCTGGGCGGACCTGGGCCTGTGGTCGGACGAGTGCGAAAACGCGCTCTCCCGCGTGCTCGCCTTCATCCGCGCGAACTCGCCCATCCGCGTTGCCATACAGCTGGCCCACGCCGGGCGCAAAGGCTCCTGCGACCTGCCGTGGAAAGGCGGCGGAAACATCCCCTCCGGCGACCCCGACGGCTGGACCACCCTGGCCCCCTCGCCCCTGTGCTACACCCCGGGCGACGAGCCGCCCCAGGCCCTGGACGAGCCGGGCCTGCGCCGCCTGCGCGAAGCCTTCGCCCTGGCGGGCCTGCGCGCCGTAAAACTGGGCGTGGACTGCGTGGAGCTGCACTGCGCCCACGGCTACCTGCTGCACGAGTTCCTCTCGCCGCTCTCCAACCACCGCTCCGATGACTACGGCGGCAGCCTGGAAAACCGCATGCGCCTGCCGCTCCAGGTCTTCCAGGCCCTGCGCGCGGTGCTGCCCGCACACATCCCGCTTGGCGTGCGCATCTCCGCCACGGACTGGGTACAAGGCGGCTGGGACGACGAGCAAAGCGTGGTCTTCGCCCGCAGGCTCGAAGAACTCGGCGCGGCCTATATCCACGTGTCCAGCGGCGGCCTTGCCCCGGAACAGAAAATTCCCGTGGGGCCGGGCTACCAACTGCCCCTGGCCGAGCGCATCAAGGCCGAGACTGGACTGCCCGTCATGGCCGTGGGGCTCATCACCGAGCCCAAACAGGCCGAAAATATCATCGCCAGCAGTCAGGCCGACCTCGTGGCCCTGGGCCGAGCCATGCTCTACAACCCGCGCTGGGCATGGCACGCGGCGGCAGAACTGGGCGGACAAGTCTACGCCCCGCCGCAATACCTGCGCTGCCAACCCCATGGGCTGGAGCACCTGTTCCGCGACTGAGCCTGGAGCCTGGGATGCCTCCGGCGGCCGGGGCCGGGGAGTGCCTCCGGCGGCCTGGGGCCTGAGGCCCCCGGACCCCCCTTGGGCCTGGGCCGGGGTGGCTGGGGCGGATGCTTGGCTGGGCTGGCCGCAAACAATGTGCGCGAGTTTTTGAGCGGGGACGCTCAAAAACTCGCGCACGGTTGGCCCCTCATTGAGAGGGTTGGTGCAGAAGGCCAAGAGAAAGACACTCTCTCGTGATTCCCCAAAGAAAGCCGAAAGGGCTGTTTCAGGTTCCTCCTGAAACAGCCCTTTCGGCGCAATGGGGGGGTCTGGGGGGCCTCAGGCCCCACAGCGGGGTCCAGGGGCAGCGCCCCTGGCCTCTTACTCGTCTTTCAGCAGGCGCACTTCGCGTTGCGGGAAGGGGATGGACACGCCGCCGGAGTTGAAGGCGTCCCAGATGGCCAGAAGCACGTTGCCGCGCACGTTGGCGATGCCGTTTTGCGGGTCTTCGATCCAGAAGCCCACGGACAGGTTGACGCTGGAGTCGGCGAAGCTGTCGATGCGGGCGAGCGGGCTTGGCTCGGCCAGCACGCGCGGGGTGCTGGCGGCGGCCTGCTCCATGAGCTGCATGGCGATGCGCGGGTCTCCGGCGTAGGCCACGCCCACCTCGGCCCGGAGAAACAGGCGCGAGTCGTTGTAGCTTAAGTTGATGACCTCGTTGCCGATCAGGTTCTCGTTGGGGATGAGGTAGGCCTTGCCGTCCAGGGTCTCGACCGCGGCATAGCGGGCGTTGATCTGGGCGATGCGCCCCTGCACTCCGCCGATCTCGATGACGTCGCCGGGCTTGAGGGACTTGTCCAGCAGCAGGATGATGCCGGAGACGAGGTTGGAGAAGATCTTTTGCAGGCCGAAGCCGACGCCCACGCCGACAGCGCCGCTGAACACGGTCAGGCTGGTGAGGTCCACGCCAACAGTGGACAGGGTGATGGTGATGGCCAGGGCGTAAAGGCCGAAGCTTGCCCCCTTGGCGAAGAGCACCTGGGCTGAGGGCGAGAGGTCCTGGGCCTTTTGCAGCCTGTCGTCGGTCATGCTGGCGAGCATGCGCGCGGCCTGCATGAGCAGCACGAAGAGCACGGCTCCCTTGATGATGAGCAACAGTGAGAGGTGGGATTTGCCCATGGAGAAGCCCAGGTCGTCCAGAAACTCCAGTGCCTGGGTCTCCACGTCGAGCGCGTGCAGCACGGCCATGACCCAGATCGTCCAGGCCACCAGTCGGCCCAGAAGACGGCTTTTGATGAGCGTGCCCGCAACGTGCGCCGCCACCCAGGCCAGGGCGATCGAGGCGGAGATTGACAGCACCTTGTGCGGCAGCTTGGAGAACCGGGCGGCGGCGTCGGCCATGAGCAGGAGCGCGCCGGAGATACCGGCCCAGGAGCATTGCTTGAGTTCGGTCATCATGGGCGCGATGCGCGCATCGGCCTGCCAGCCCGAAGGGGGTGGGGCTTTCCTGTCATCCAGCTTGAAAATGCGGGTGATGGCCCAGGCCGCCAGGCACAGGGCCACGGCCAGCGAGGCCTGCAGCAGCGCGGCCTTTGTTCCCAGGTGCTGGCCCACCCAGGCCTGGATGCGGTCGGCCCACTCGGCGATGTCGCCGGAAAAGACGATTTCAGTCATGCATTGACTCCTTCAAGTCTGGCCCTGCGCGGGGAGCTCGTCAACGTGGGATTTCCCTCAGCGGGGGAAAAACCAGGGCGAGCCCAGGTGCAGGTCGGCCCAGGCGCCCAGAAAAACGAATACCGCAATGACGCCGTTCAGGGTGAAGAAGGCCACGTTTACCTTGGACAGGTCGCCGGGGTGGATGAGCTTGTGCTCCCAGACCAGGATGCCGCCCACCAAAAGCGCGATGGCGGAAAAGACGATGCCGAGCCCTGCGTACCATCCTGCCATGGGGAACAAAATAGCGGCGGCGCCGTGGGTCCAGGAGGACGCGAACAGCGCGCGCGGCACGCCCTGCACGGCGGGCAGGGAGAACAGGCCCTGGCTGCGGTCGAACTCCGCGTCCTGGCAGGCGTAGAGGATGTCGAACCCGGCCACCCAGAAGGTCACGGCGAAGAACAACAGCACCGCCGGGTAGCCCAGGTGCAGCGGCTGCACGGCCAGCCATCCGGCCACCGGGGCCAGGCCCAGCACGCTGCCAAGCACGAAGTGGCACATGGGCGTGAAGCGCTTGGTGTGGCTGTAGAAGGCGCTCCAGGCCAGGGCCACGGGCGAGAGCAGGAAGCAGGTGTTGTTCAGCGCCGCGCAGGCCGTGGTGAAGATGATCATGCAGGCGAAGATGAAGCGCTTGGTGAACTCCACGGACAGCTCGCCGGTGACCAGCGGGCGGCCCTGGGTGCGCGGGTTCTTGCTGTCGATGTCCACGTCGGCCAGGCGGTTGTACGCCATGGCGAACGAACGCACGGCGATCATGGCGATGGTCAGGGGCAGGAGCACGTCCCAGCCGGGCATGGACCAGGTGGCTGCTGCGGTGATGGGAGAACCCACCGGAGGGACGGACCGCGAGGCCAGAAAGGCTCCGGTGAAGGCAAAGGGCAGGGCGAACACGGAGTGCTCGATCTTGATCATGCGGAAGGTGGCCAGGGTGTCTCGCAGCAGGCTCACGGGAAGTCCTTGGGGTTAGTATTCGTTGACGAGCACGGCCCCGCCAAAGAGCAGGGCCACGCCGACTAGGCGTTGCCAGGAGGCCTCGCGAATAGCGAAGCCGAGGGCTCCGTGGTGGTCCAGCAGCACCGAGGCCACGAGTTGTCCGGCGATGATCCAGGCCATGAGGCCGGTGGCGCCGAGCTTGAAGGCCAGGATGACGGTGACGGTGACGAAGAAGGCGCCCAGAATGCCACCCAGCCAGGTCCAGGCCGGGGCCTGCGCTGCCATGGCCAGGCTGGGCAGGGGTACGCGCGTGGCCAGGACGAACAGCAACAGCGCCACGCTGCCCACCACGAAACTGACCAGGGAGGCCAACAGCGGGTCGCCCAGATATTCGCGCAGGCGTGCGTTGATGCCTGCCTGCACGGGCATGAGCGCCCCGGCCAAGAGCGCGGTGAGCATGATCAAGGGCCGCATAGGGCCTCCTTTGGTTGCGACACGTGACGGCAACTTCTGGCTGCGGGCCGCCTGGCCTCAGGGCCGGGCCGGGCTGCCGGTCGCCGGGGCTGCGGGCACGCGTCCGCCCAGGCGCTCGGCACCGGGCTCCGGAGCGGGCGGGCCATCGGCTGGCGAGCGCCCGGCGATGCGCTCGGGCGAGGTCTCCGCAGGCGCTGGGGCGGTTGTCGCAGGGGTGCGACCGGCCAGGCGTTCCGTTTCCGCAGGGGTCTGGCCGGAGGCGTTGGCTTTGGCGGTGTCGTTGTTGCCGCCGCCTGTGCCACCTTCAACGCCGGGTTCGTCCTTGGTGTCCATGACCTCCTGGAAGTCCTCGATGGCGATGCCCCGGCGCACCATGATGTTGTGGATGAGCCCCGCCCGGAAGGTCACGTACTTCTGGTCGCTGGTGGCCACAAAGCGGATGGGGTTGGGCAGCACGGCGGCCAGGCGCGCGGCCTCCATGGTCGAAAGCTGGCTTGCGGGCTTGCCGAAGTAGTGGCGCGCGGCGGCCTCGACGCCGAAGATGCCGTCGCCCCACTCGGCCACGTTGACGTAGAGTTCCAGGATGCGGCGCTTACTGAGGGCGCGCTCCAGCCGCCAGGTCAGGATGGCCTCCTTGAACTTGCGGGTCAGGCTCTTCTCCGGCGAGAGGAACAGGTTCTTGGTCAGCTGCTGGCTGATGGTGCTGGCCCCGGCCTTGAAGCGCCCGGCCTTCATGTTCTTCTCCATGGCCTGCTCCAGCGCGTCGAAGTCAAACCCCTCGTGCTGGTAGAATTTGTCGTCCTCGCCGATGAGCACGGCCTTGAGGAGCGCGGGCGAGACCTGGCTTAAGGGCACCCAGCGCTTGGTGATGTGCTTCTTCTGGCCCTTTTCGGCCCACTGGGCCTCGCGCCAGAGCATGAACGCGGTCTTGTCCGGGTTCTTCTTGGCGTACTCGCCCACGTCGGGGTAGACGAAATAGAAGCCCACAAAGGCCATGGCCCCGAGCAGGGCCAGCAGCACGAGCCTCTTGATCAGCTTGCGCACCGATGCTCCTTGGTTGGCAGGTTCAAGCCTGTTCTCTTTACCCAAAAACGGGGCGGGCGTCCATGCTCTGGGCCGGGGAGGCCTCCCTCGCGCCGGAGGCGCTCACTGCTGCTTCGACAGCCAGCCCTTGCGCCGGAAGAACAGCACCATGGCCGTCACCGTGCTGGCCATGACCCCAAGCACCACGAAGTAGCCGTACTGCGTCTCCAGCTCCGGCATGTGCTTGAAGTTCATGCCGTAGAGCGAGGCCAGGAAACTTAGGGGGATGAAGATGGTGGAGATCATGGTCAGCACCTTCATGGTCTCGTTGAGCTTCAGGCTGACGTTTGAGAGGTACAGGTCGAGCATGCCGGAGAGCATGTCGCGGAAGGTGTCCACCGTGTCCATGACCTGGATGATGTGGTCGTACACGTCGCGCAAATAGACATCGGTGGCGTCCTTGATGAGCTGGTTGCCGTTCTTTTCCAGCCGGGACACCACCTCGCGCAGGGGCCAGATGAACCGGCGCAGGAACAGGGCCTCGCGGCGCAGGCCGTGGATGGTCTCCAGCTCGGCCGGGGTGGGCGACAAAAGCAGCGCCTCCTCCACCTCCTCGATGTCCTCGCCCATGCGCTCCAGCACCACGAAATAGTTGTCCACAATGGCGTCGATAAGGGCGTACATGAGATAATCCGGCCCGCTCTTGGCCAGCTTGCCGCTCCCGGTCAGGAGCCTTTTGCGCACCTCGCCGAAGACGTCGCCGCCGCCCTTTTCCTGGAAGGTCAGCAGGATGTTCTCCTTGAGCACGAAGCTGACCTGCTCGTCCTCGATGGTGCGCTCCTCCTCGTCGTAGCGCAGCATCTTGAGCACCACGAAGAGCGCGCCGTCCAGCTCGTCGAGCTTGGGCCGCTGGCCGGTGTGGGCGATGTCCTCCAGCACCAGGGGGTGCAGGTGGAAGATCTCGCCCAGCCGGGTGAGCCACTCCGGGTCGTGCAGGCCGTCGAGGTTGATCCAGGTCAGGCCGGGGGCATCCACAAAGTCGGCGCAGGCTTCGGGACTGGCTGGCCTGCTCTGGCGCACGCCGTCCTCGCCCACGTGGATGGCCTCCAGGGTCACGGCCTTGGTCTGGTCGCGGCCCACGTAGGTGACGGTGCCGGGCGGCAGGCCCTTTTTGCTGATGCGGCGGTGCAGGGACTCGAACATGGGCGGCCTCCTCATGCGGGCGTGCGCGGGCGGGTAACGCCATCGCGGGCAACGCCATCTTGGGCGCGAGCATAACCGGGATGCGCGGGCGCGTACAGGGGCGCCTCGGCAGGGTGCTTGGGAGGGTGCTCGGAGGTGGGCTGGTGAAGCGCCGTTCTAAAACCCCGAAGGGGGCCGCGTCGTGCAGGCCTCCGGCAAGGCCAAGCGGCAGTCGCACCACATCGCCCCGCACCGGCAACAGGTTTTCCCTGTCCCTCACAAGCCGAAAGCTCTGTTTCAGGTCTTCCTGAAACAGAGCTTTCGGCGCACTGGGGATTCCAAAGGGACTCGTCCCTTTGGCCGCCGGAGGCATCTTCTCTCCCAAAAAACGGAAAAGCGGGGGCGGCCGATCCGCCCCCGCAACCCCGGATGATTCCTGAGTCGGCGCTACTGACCCAGGAGGTCCTTCTTGCCATCCACCAGGCTGGTGATCACGGTCGGATCCGCCAGCGTGGAGGTGTCGCCGAAGTCGTCGATCTGTCCTGCGGCGATTTTGCGCAGGATGCGACGCATGATTTTTCCCGAGCGGGTCTTCGGCAACCCGTCGGCGAACTGAATGACTTCCGGCGTGGCGATGGGTCCGATCTCCTTGCGCACGTGGCCCACAAGCTCCTTGCGCAGCGCGTCGGACTCCTCGATGCCAGCCTTGAGCGTGACGTAAGCGTAAATGCCCTGGCCCTTGATGTGGTGCGGCATGCCCACAACCGCGGCCTCGGCCACGTTGGGGTTCGACACCAGGGCCGATTCGATCTCGGCCGTGCCCAGGCGGTGTCCGCTCACGTTGATCACGTCGTCCAGACGACCCATAATCCAGAAGTAGCCGTCCTTGTCAACCCTTGCGCCGTCACCGGCCTCGTACATGCCCTTGAAGCGGTCGAAGTAGGTCTTGCGGTAGCGCTCGGGATCGCCGAAGACGCCGCGCAGCATACCCGGCCAGGGCTTCTTGATCACCAGGTGGCCGCCCTCGTCCGGGCCGGCGTCTGTGCCGTCGGCGCGGATGATGGCCGCGGCGATGCCGGGCAGGGCGCGGGTGGCGGAGCCTGGCTTGAGCGGGGTTGCGCCGGGCAGTGCGCTGATCATGATGCCGCCGGTCTCGGTCTGCCACCAGGTGTCCACGATGGGGATGCGCCCACCGCCGATGTTCTCGTGGTACCACATCCAGGCTTCGGGGTTGATGGGCTCGCCCACGCTGCCCAGGATGCGCAGAGAGGAGAGGTCATGCTTCTTGGGCCACTCGGTGCCTTCGCGCATGAGGGCGCGGATGGCCGTGGGCGCGGTGTAGAAGATGTTGACCTTGAACTTCTCGACGATTTTCCAGAAGCGGTCCGGCTTGGGAAAGCTCGGCACGCCCTCGAACATGATGCTGGTGCCGCCAAGGGCCAGGGGGCCGTAGACGATGTAGCTGTGGCCGGTGATCCAGCCGACGTCGGCGGTGCACATGTAGACGTCGTCGTCCTTCAGGTCGAACACCCACTGGGTGGTGTGCGCGGCGTAGGTGAGGTACCCGCCGGTGGTGTGCACCACGCCCTTGGGCTTGCCGGTGGAGCCGGAGGTGTACAGGATGAACAGCGGGTCCTCGGCGTCCATCTTCTCGTAGGGGCAGTCGCTGGTGATGTCCTCTGCGGCTATGGCCTCGTTCCACCAGACGTCGCGGCCTTCGACCATGCGGATCTCGTTGCCCGCGCGCTTGACCACCACCACCTGCTCCACGCTGGGGCAGGTCTTGAGCGCCTCGTCCACGTTGCCCTTGAGCGGGATGGCGCGGCCGCCGCGCAGCACGGCGTCGGCGGTGAGGAGCACCTTGGCCTGGCAGTCGTCGATGCGGTTCTGCAGGCTGACGGCGGAGAAGCCGGCGAAGACGATGGAGTGGGTGGCGCCGATGCGCGTGCAGGCCAGCATGGCGATGGCCAGCTCCGGGATCATGGGCAGGTAGATGGCGACGCGGTCGCCGCGCTTGACGCCCAGCTTCTTCAAGAGGTTGGCGCAGCGGCAAACCTCGGAATGCAGCATCTGATAGGTGTAGACCTTGACGTCTTCCTCGGGCTCGCCCTGCCAGATGATTGCGGCCTTGTTGCGGCGTCCGTCGGTAAGATGGCGGTCCAGGCAGTTGGCCGAGATGTTCAGCTTGCCGTCGGAAAACCATTCGATCTTCGGAGTGATCATGTCGGCTTCGAGGACCTTGGTGAAGGGCTTGTCCCAGGTGATGAGCTCGCGTGCGCGCTCAGCCCAGAAGCCTTCAGGATCTTCGTCAGCCTTCTTGTACAGGGCCTCGTACTCGGCCATGCTCTTCACATAGGCGTTTTCCTGGGCGGCTTTGGAGGGGTTGAAGGTCAGTCCTGCCTGCTGCAAGCTTTCGATCTTGTTCTCTTCGTCGCTCATGCGTCACTCCTGCCTTGTCGTTTTTGTGCCTGTCCCGGCACATGGCCCTTAGGCGGGGCTGCCGGGGGCGCGGTTCGTTTCCTTGCCCCGGACTTACCCGCTGAAGCAAGCCTCTGGCGCTCTTTTTTAGGTAAACGGTGAAAAACGCGGAGTGAACGGCAGAAGGGACCGGATGTGCCCCGAAAGTGCGCTGAAAACGTTCGATATGTGCGATTTTTCACGAGAAGAAGGCCGCTCGGATAATTCCGAGCGGCAGACGCACCGGGCTTGCCCAGGCAATGTGGGGCGGCGGCGGGGGCTTGCGCTGCCCGGTCGCCAAAGATCGTTTCCCCGCTTCAGCCCTGCACGATCCGCTGGAACGTCAGCTCCGGCAGCATGGCCCAGGCGGGCGGCGGGGCGCAACGATTCGCGCCGCTGCCCTGCGGCTTGCGGGACGCCAGGCGCGCCAGGCAGGCTGCGCAGAGGGTACCGTCAGAATCCTCAAAGAGGTGGTCGGTGCGGTTGATGTGGTGCCCGCAGGCGGCGCAACGGTGTCTGATCATGGGTGCCTCCCGCGTGTCCATCAGGCCACGCTGAGCAAGATTATGCATCTTGCGTGCCCGGCAGGCTTTGCCCGGAGGACGACGTATCGGGATCGTCTATGGGAGCTACCACTCTTTTCCCTTGGCGCTGCGAGGCGGTTCTGTTAGTTTGCGTCCATGCAGTCATTCACCGCATTTACGGCAACACCGCAAAAGGTCCGGCTGACCCAGGGCGTTCGCGCCGCTGGTTGAGCCGCCAAGGTGGCTCCAGGGGACCTGGAGCGGATACTCTCGGGCCTGGTGGCGGGCCAGGACGAACGCATTCTCTCGGGGCCGCGCGGCGGCAACGAGGACGCGGTGGTGGTGCGCTTCCCGCCCGGCATGGCCCTGGTGCAGACCGTCGATTTCCTGACTCCCGTGGTGGACGATCCGTACCATTTCGGGCAGATCGCCGCCGCCAATTCCCTGTCTGACGTCTATGCCGTGGGCGGCGAGCCCCTGACGGCCATGAACGTATGCTGCTTCCCAGCGCGCAGCATGCCCCCCGAGGTGCTCGGGGCCATCCTCAAGGGCGGGCTGGCGAAGATCCACGAGGCCGGGGCCATGCTCTGCGGCGGCCACAGTGTGGAGGACCCGGAGATCAAGTACGGGCTGTCCGTGTCCGGCGTGGTCCACCCGGACAAGATGGCCACCAACCGGGGGCTCAGGGTCGGCGACGCGCTGCTTCTGACCAAGCCCATCGGCACCGGGGTGCTGGCCACGGCGGTGAAGGCCGGCCGGCCCGGAGCGAACAAGCTTGAGGAGCTGATTTTGCACTGGTGCGCCCGGCTCAACCGGGGCGGGGCGGCAGTGATCCGCGAGTTGGGGCTCAGGGCCTCCACGGATGTGACGGGTTTCGGCCTGGGCGGGCACCTGCTGGAGATGGCGCAGTCGAGCGGCGTGTGCGCCGAGCTTGACCTCGCCGCCGTGCCCTTCTTCCCCGAGGCGCTTGAGCTGGCCGCGCTGGGGCTTCTGCCCGCAGGCAGCGTGTGCAACCGCAACCATTATATGTCGCGCGTGCGTTTGGCCCCCGGCCTGGAAGACCTGCGCGTGGCCCTGGCCTTCGACGCCCAGACCTCGGGCGGGCTCATCCTGGGCGTGCCGCAGGACCAGCTGGCCCAGGCCCAGGCCATGCTGCAGGCCTCGGGCGATCTGTCCGTGTGCATCGGCCGCGCCGTGGAAGCGCAGCCCGGCGGCCCCGCCCTGTCCCTCGTCTAGTCGGCCTTCCCGCTCCATTTCTGCACAAAGGCGGCCACGTCGAACTTCCGGCGCGCGCCTGACAGCGTCATGCTGCGCACGGTTCCGAACACCGGGCGCTCGGGCCAGGGCCGGTCGTGCACCCCGCCGATGCTCCAGGCAATGCCTGCGTAGCCGTTCACGTCGCGCCCATCCAATGACAGACTGTCGTTCAGACGCAGGCAGCGCGCCAGCGCCGTGGCCGCGTCCGGCGACCACAGGAGCACCTGCTTGGCCCAGTACATGCGCAGGTAGCCGTGCATGTGGCCCGTGGCCAGAAGCTGCCGCTGGGCCGCGTTCCACAACGGGTCCGGGCTGTCCCCGGCCTCCAGTTCGGCCTCGCCTGCCAGGTGCGGGCGCGTGTCGGCCTGGTGCTTGTCGAGGGTTGCCGCGGCCCAGGCCGGGAAGGCATCGGGCGTGTCGTAGTCCGGGGTGTGCAGGCAGAAGTTCTCGGCCAGCTCGCGCCGGACGATGAGCTGTTCCAGGAAGGCTTCGCGGGCTTCCGGCGGAACATCCTTCGCCTTCAATACAACCAGGGCCACGCGCTGGGCCGAGAGCTGCCCGAAGTGCAGGTACGGCGAGAGCAGCGAGGCCGCAGGGTCCACCGGGGTGTTGCGGGCGTCGGCGTAGCGCGGCAGGCCCTGGCGCAGAAATACATCAAGCCGGGCGCGGGCGGCTGCCTCGCCGGGCGGGAAGGACGCTGGCGGCTGGCCAAACTCGGCGCTGAGCGCGTCCCAGTCCGGGCGCGGCAGGGGAGCGCTCCAGGCCGGGGTACCGGGCCGAGGCCGATCTGACAAAGGGGCTGACAGAGGGGCCGGCAGCGGGGGGAACTCATCCAGATATTCCGGCAGCAGGCGGTGGATCTTGGGCCGCAGGGTGCGCGCCATGTACTCGCGCTTGTCCGAGGCCGCGCGCGCGGGCACGCAGTTGCGGGCGTCCACCTCCACCACGGGGATGTCCAGCCGGGGCAGGGCCTGGGCCAGCCAGCCGCGCTTGATCCTGGTGGGGTCGACGTCGGTGACCAGCAGCCCGGCGCGCAGGCCGCGCACCAACTCCGGCACCTCTTGGCCCGGCTCGCCGCGCAGGAGCGCCAGCGGGATGCCAAGAGCCGCAAGCTCCTGCGCCGTCTCGCGCAGGCCGTGGACCAAAAAGGCGAAGTGCGCAGGCGCCGCCAGCCCGAATCCGCGCGCCAGGCACACGGCCACGCAGAGCGGCTGGCCGCGTTCCGCCGCCAGCTCAGCGGCGTGGGCGAGGGACCAGTTGTCGCGCGCGCGAAACTCCCGGTGCATCCAATAGACCACCGGGCCGGGCTGCTGTGCTCTGTTGTGGATGAGTCGCGCGCGGGCTTTGTGCATGGCTGCGCTCCGGTGTCAGTGAGCCCGGCAAGCCGGGGGCGGATTGCGGCGGGTTGAGGGTGGATCGTCGGCGGGGCTAGTCGGGCAGGGCGGTGACCACGGCCACGGCCTTGAGACCGCGTTTCTCGCCGGTGAAGCCCAGGCCCTCCTCGGTGGTGGCCTTGACGTTGACGGCGTCTGGCGGGAGCTCCAGCAGCTGCGCCACCTGCGCGGCCATGCGCGCCTTGTGCGGGCCGAGCTTGGGCACCTGGGCGATGACCGTCAGATCTGCGTGCACCGGGCGGTAGCCCAGGGCGCGCACGCGGCGCAGGGCCTCAACCACGAACACGGCACTGGGCATGTTCTCGAAGGCGGCGTCGGTGTCGGGGAAGAGCTGGCCGATGTCGCCCGCACAGGCGATGCCGAGCAGGGCATCGGTGAGCGCGTGCAGCAGCACGTCGCCGTCGGAGTGGGCGATGACCTGCGGCCCGCCGGGGATGGCGATGCCGCCAAGCATCATGGGCCTGGCCTTGGCGTTGGCGTCGTTTGGGCCGAGGTAGCGGTGCACGTCATAGCCCCAGCCCGTGCGCGGAGGCTTGGCCTCGTTCATGGGAGCTGAAAGTAATGCCAGATCCGCGGGGTTGGTGATCTTCACGTTCTGCTCCTCGCCCGGGACCACAAGCACGGGATGTCCGGCGCGCTCCATGAGGGCCGCGTCGTCCGTCACCTCCCAGCCCTCGGCTTGGGCCTTTTGATGGGCGGCCAAAAGCGGGGCCAGCAGGAAGCCCTGGGGCGTCTGCACGGCGCGCAGCGTGGCGCGGTCCAGGGTGTCGTGCACGGTGTTGTCGGCGTGGACGGTCTTGATGGTGTCCGTCACTGAAAGTCCGGGGATGGCGGCAATAGCGTCGGAAAGCACCGCCTCGGCCACGCTGCGGACCAGGGCGGCGGTGGCGAAGGGCCGGGCCGAGTCGTGCACGAGCACGCCATGGCATTCCGCGGGTAATTCGGCCAGGCCAAGGCGCACGGAGTCCTGCCTGCGCGCGCCGCCAGCGCACGTGCGCCAGGGCAGGCCCAGGGGCTCCCCCGCGTCAAGCTCGGCCACCAGAGCCGCCATGCGCTCCAGGTCCTCCTGCGGAAAGACGAAGATCAGGCCTTTCACCGCCTGCACGCGTGACAAGGTGCGAGCGCTGCGCCAGAACAGGGGCGCGCCCTCAAGGTCGAGGTACTGCTTGCGCTGCGCCCCGCCGGGTTCGCCTGCCAGGGCCTGGGCGATGCGGGTGCCGCTGCCTGCTGCGAGCAGCACGGCCCAGAGCGGGCGGTTGGGAGGCGTGGCGGCGGTCATGGTGTGGCGGCCTTCTGCTGTGCGGTGTTGCGGGGGGATGAACCGGGGGAGGATGTTTCGCCTCCCCCGGTATGTTGTCGGCGTACCGGAGCCGGACTGTAAGCCGGGTTTTGTGCCCTCCCCCGCTCCTTTCGGGGCGAGGGAGGCAACCGTCATTCCTCTAGGATGGCCGTTACCGACCACCTCAAGCAACCTACCCGAAGGCATTGACCGGGCCGGCCTGCCTTCCTATTTGGTCTTGCTCCGAGCGGGGCATGCCTAGCCGGACGTGTCACCACGCCCGCTGGTGGGCTCTTACCCCACCGTTTCACCCTTACCCCGCCGTCCCGAAGGACGGCTGGGCGGTTTGCTTTCTGTTGCGCTTGCCGAGGATCGCTCCTCCTGGGAGTTACCCAGCGCTCTGCCCTGTGGAGCCCGGACTTTCCTCCCCGCCCCTTGGAGGGACGCGGCGACGGTCCGTCCGACTCCGGTTGAACCTTACTCCTGGATCGTGGGCGAATGCTCCACCCAGAAAATGATGCGCTGGCAGTTGGGGCAGCCCAGGATCTGCTTGCCCTTCTGCAATTCGTTGAACGACTGCGGTGGAATCCGGATGTGGCAGCCGCCGCAGATGCCTTCGGCAACCGGGACGATGACCGGGTGCTCGATGCGCGAGCGGATGAACTCGTAGCGCCCCAGGATCGGCGGCGGAACGACCTTGCCGGCCTTGTTGCGGCGCTTGCCCAGGGCGTCCAGACGGGTCTGGGCCTTGGCCATGCGCTCGTCCAGGGTGGCCTTCTTGGCGTCGTAGCCTTCCATGAGGCCTTCGACCTCGGCGGCCAGTTCCTGCATGGCGGTGTCCTGGCGGGTGAACTCTTCCATCACCGCGATGCGTTCTTCCTCGCGCAGGCGGTTGAGCTTCTCCATGGAGTCCATCTCGCGCATCATGGCGTGATATTCCTTGGTGTTGCCAACGGCCATGAGCTTGTTCTTGCTCTTCTTGATCCTGTGCCCGTCGTCCTCGATCTCACCTTCCAGGCGCTTCTGCTGCACCTTGAGCAGATCGATGCGTTCCTGAACCTGGGCCTGGCGCTCCCTCAACTGGGCCAGGCGGCCTTCGAGCTCCTGAAGCTCCAGGGGGGCCTGGCGGACCTCGACCTCAAGGACCTTGATCTCATCATCCACGGTCTGCAGGACCACCAACTGCTCGATCTGCTTCTGATACATGGGCACCTCGTTGTGTTGCAATATTGTGACGCCGCCGGACCGGAAGGGAGGCTGGCCTTAGGCCAGCACCCGGTAGCCGAACGGGCTCTTTCCCTCGAAAAATTTGACGTCCACGCCGGACAGGGCCGCGCCGAGTTCCTTGGCGAAGAGGCGCATCATCTCCTCCTCCAGGATGAAGTGGCCCACGTCGAAGACCAGCCCCGGCGTCTCCATGGCGGCATGGTGCTTCACGTCGCCGCAGATGAACACGTCCGCCCCGGCGGCAAAGGCCGCGGGTATCAGCGAAGCGCCGGAGCCCGTGGTGTAGCCCACGCGGCGAATCGTCTCGGGCTTCGGCCCGCACTCGGCCCAGGCCAGGCCACGGCCAAGGCTGCTTTGCTGGGGCTTCTGAACGCTGAACAGGGCCTTCTCAAGCAGCTTGGCGAAGTCCTCGCAGGAAAGCGCCTTGGGCAGCTCGCCCACCTGGCCGAAGCCCACGCTCTCCACAGGGGCCTCCAGGCGGCGCACCAAAAACTCCGGCCGCTTGCCGAAGATGCCCACCAGACGCTCGCTGATGTCGCTCCAGGCGCGCTCCTCGCAGATGACGCGCACCTCGCCGGAGTTGCTCTGCGACACGGCGAGGACGCCCGGGGCCTCGGAAAGGGGCCGGGCCTCACGCTCGGTGATGCGCGCCGGGGCCTGGAAGAAGACCTCGCGGGCGGGGAGGTTCTGCACGTTCTCGATGCTGGCGCAGTCCTTGAGTTTCAGGGCGCGGCCAAGCCAGAAGGCCGGGCCGTCGGGCCGGCAGTCCAGGCTGGTGTGGGCGGAGTAGAGCCAGGCCCCGGCGGTCATGAACTGGCGCAGCACGGTGAGGTGCTGGCCGTCCTGGGTGGGCGCCTGGGGCTTGAAATACAACGGGTGGTGGGTCAGCACGAGGTCCGCGCCCCAGGCCAGGGCGCCTGCCATGGTGGCGGGCAGCGGGTCCAGGCTCACGGCGAGCTTCTTGATCTCGGCGCGCTCGCCCTTGATCTGCACGCGGGAGTTGTCCCAGTCGGAGGCAAAGGCCTCGGGCGCCAGGGAACGGATGATCTCCAATGTTTTCTGGGCGTTCATGATACCCCCTCAAAGCGCGGATGCTCCCGTAGGGTTTCCCCCAGGGAGCATCTGCTATCGCCTGCACAAGTCCGGGCGGCAAGTTTCAACGTCTTCGCTGTTGCGCGTATGGTCAATGTCAGTCCTTACGGGTGATCATGGATCTGGCCGTGCTCGTGACCGGTGCGGTTCGCCCCGCCCGCTTGCGACTCGCCTGGGCTGGTGGCCGTCGTCTTTCTGGTGGGCCAACCAGGGGTCGAACCTGGGACCATCCGGTTATGAGCCGGGGGCTCTACCAACTGAGCTATTGGCCCGTTCCGTCCGAGCAGAGTTACATAGCAGGGCTCATCCCCGCCGTCAAGGCGCAATGCGCCAGGGCCGATTGACGCGGCTCGCGCTGTGCCCTCTCCCGCCCTTAGCGGGCCTTAAGAATGCGCTCGATGAGCCCGGAGGTGGAGTAGCCGGGCAGAAGCGGCAGGCTCATGACCTGCCCGCCAGCGTCCTCCACCACCTCACGGCCCACGATCTTGTCCTTGGTCCAGTCTCCGCCCTTGACCAGCACCTGGGGCTGCACGGCGCGGATGAGCTCCAGCGGCGTGTCCTGGTCGAAGATGACCACGAAGTCCACGGCCTCCAGCCCGGCAAGCACGAAGGAGCGCGAGGCCTGGCTGTTCAGCGGGCGCTTGGGGCCTTTGGCGTCCTTCTTGATGCGCCGGACCGAGTTGTCGGAATTGAGCCCCACGATGAGCCCGTCGCCCAGGGCGCGCGCGCGCGCCAAAAGGTCAACGTGGCCCGGGTGCAGCAGATCGAAGCAGCCGTTGGTGAACACCAGCCGGTAGCCCTTGGGCAGCACGCGGCGCATGGCCACGAAGTCTTCCAGGGTCATGAGCTTTGGGTGAAAGAGATCGTCTTCGTTCATGTCAGTGTCCTATCCCTTTTGATCTTTTGGCCGCAAATGTTCCGTATGTCCCATGAGCGAAAGCTCAAGCCAATCGTAGCCGAAATCGAGGCAGGCCTCTTCGTCGTTGAGGACGTCGTTCTTGCGTGTCTCGGTCATTTCCAGGCGGTCCATGAGGCCGGACTGGGCCAGGAAGGGTTGGAATTCGTCGGGCTGGTAGAGAGCCAGGCCCGCCATGCCGAGCTGCTTCTGGCCCATGCCCTGCCCGGTGAGCGTCTCGAAGGCGCGCAGGTCCTCGGCCAGGGCCATGTAGCGGTCGTTGGCCCTGTTGTATGGCTCCAGGCCCTGGTCGTGCATCCAGGCGCCGGCGTCGAAGTCCGTTCCGGCATCGAAGCCCCGGCAATGTGCCTCGCGGGCCATGAAGACGCGCTCCACAACCTCGCCCTCTGGTCCACGCTGCGTGGCGCGGCCAAGGGGATAGGTGCGGCAGGCCGAGGGCCGGTCCTGGTACACGGCGCAGCCCGTGTCGCGCATAAACGGGCAATGGTGCCGGGCGTCTGCCAGCATGCGCATGTGCAGCATGGGCAGGCCCACCTCGGGCATGGCCAAGAGGTTGGCGAAGAGCGCGATGAACTCGCGCGCGCGCTGGCCCGTGGTGTGGCGCAGGCGCAGGGCGTCGTAGGGCGTGATCATGAGGTCAAGGGCCGAACAGCAGGCGCCGAAGCAGCTCACCCCAGGATGGCAGGCGAAGCGGAAGCTATCGCCCGGCGCGAGCTCCTGGTGCTCGCTTAAGAATTGTGCGCTGCTGTCAGTCATCTCTCGGCTCCGTCCAATTAGGTCTACGTTCGGCGGTCAACTGCCCGGCTCTTGGGCATCGAGCAGGCGCAGGCGTTCCAGCTGGTGCGCCGCCAGCCACTCTGCCTGGGCGGCCATGTGCCGGGCGATCTCCTCGCGCGGGTGCATGCACTGCATCTTGTAGCGGTTGCCCGCAGCGCCCGCTCCGGCGGCGGAGTGTCCTTCCATGCCTTGTCCGGCCATGCCCTGTCCCGCAAGCCCGGAGCGCTTGCGGTGGCGCACCCTCAAGTGTCCCGTATACACGGCTTTTACTCCGGAATCCAGCATGCGCAGGTCGCGCTCGAAATCGTCGTACTGCGAGGGCCCAAGGGCCAGGGAGAACCCGCCCGCCGCAGCCGGGCCGCCTGACGAATCGATGAGGGCCGCGCGCCGGAACAGGTGGCAGCAGCCCGTCACCGAGGCGCAGGGGCTGATGAAATCAAAGAGCCCCCAGTCCGGGCCCTGCAGGTGCGCGTCGCACAAGCGGAAGGGGTTGGGCGACAGGCTCTGGTAATCCAGGTCCGGGCGGTCTTCTGAAACGTCCTGGGGGATCACCAGGTGCCCGGCCACGTTCTGCAGCAAGTGCGGGGCGTGGTGGTCGGCCACCTTGCAGCCCACGACTCCGGCATCGGGGTGGCGGGCCAGGGCCGCGCCCAGGCGGCCCAGCCAGTCGCCGGGGAGATCAACGTCGTCGTCCAGATAAACGAGGTGCTCGGCGGCCTTGGCCTCGGGCAGGGCCGCCAGCCAGTTGCGGGCCGCTGGCGCGCCGATGTTCACCGGCAGGGTGACGCGCAGAAGGGTTTCGCCCGCGCGCTTTGCCCAGGTATCGAGCACCTGCGGCGTGCCGTCCGTGCTGCCGTTGTCCAGCACCACCACCCTGGCTCCGTCAAGGTTCGAGGCGAACAGGCTGGCGAGCGTGGCGTCCAGGTCTGCGGCCTTGTTCCAGGTGTAGAGCATGACCAGCGTGGGGCCGGGCAGGGGCGCAAGCGCGCCGCGCAGGCCGCTGATTGCGTCCGCCGTTACCTGGGCCAGATTGGCCTGCCAGGGCGCGGCGTGCAGGGCGCGCAGCAGGTGTTGCAGGGCGGCTTGGTTCTCGCCCGCAGCCAGCAGGGCCAGGCCCATGCGCGCGGGCACAAAGCCCGGCCCGAAAATTCCATCGAGCGGGAGCAGCGCCTCCAGGCAGGCTGCGGTGCCGCCGCGCAGGAAAGCAGCCTGGGCGCGCAGCGCCGCCGCCACCGGGGCCAGACCCGGGATGTCGTCCAGGCCCCCCTGCGCTGCGGTCTCCAGGTCTGCGCGGAGGCCGTTATCCCCGGCGTAGAGCGAGAGCGCCAGGGCCTTCTCACGCCAGAACAGGGAGGCCGGGGCCTTGGCCACCTGCCCGGCCAGAAAGTCGGCCAGCTTGACGGTGTCGCGCAGTTTCGCCAGGCGCTCGAAATAGGCCAGGCCGCCGTCTTTCGTCTCGGGCACGCGCCAGTTGGCGGCCACGGCGCTGAGCATGTCTCGGGAGGCCGCAGGCAGCAGGAGGTCCGGCGCGGACAGTATCTCCGCTGCCAGGGGTCCGTGCAGCGGGTTCTCGCCGCAGGCCCAGAGCAGCAGGTCCGTGGCCAGAGAGATGAGGCGCGTGCGCTCGGGCGCATCGGCGCAGTCCCGCGCCAGCCGGAGGCAGAGCGCCGCAGCCTGGGCCAGGTGCCGCCAACCCGTGGAGGACAGGGTCAGCTTCTGTCGCAGGGGCGCGGGCAGGGCCGACCAAGCCGCGCCTAGGCCTTGCTGTGCGAGCATGGCGCGCCCTCCTGCCCCGGGACTTGAAGGCCCGTCAAAGACATCTCCGCCGCCACCTGCCGGGCCAGATCCTCGATGGGCAGCGGCTCGAACAGCGCCTCGCCGAAGTACACGCGCAGCAGCGTGAGGGTCTTGGCGGCGTTGCCCAGGTGGCGGGCCACCAGCCGCCGGTTGATGCGGCCCATGCGCAGGCGCAGGGCGGGGTCGTCGGCAAGCGTCGCCACGGCGTCGGCCAGGCCGGAGGCGTCCTCCGAGGCGCGCACGAAGCCGTTGACGCCATCATGCACCAACTCGGGCATGCCGCCCACGTTGGTGACCACGGCGGGCAGCGAACAGGCGAAGCCCTCCAGCAGCGCGTTGGGCAGGCTCTCCTGGCGCGAGGGCAGCACCAGGATGTCGGCGTCGGCAAGCTCCTGCAGCACGCCGTCATGCGGAAGATGCCCGGCCACGCGCAGCCGCAGCCGCAGGCCCGGCGTCACCAGAGGCTCAAAGGGCTTCATGTTGCGCACCCCGGCGGCCACGAACTCCAGGTCGCGCACGCCTCTCGCCACCAATTCCGCTGCCGCGCGCAGGAATACGTCAAAGCCCTTGGCCGGGGCCTCGTTGCCCACGTAGAGCACCCGCGCGCCGCGCTTTTTCTGGGGCTGGCGCTCCGGCGGGAGCTCGCCGTTCATGTCCGGCCCGGGCAGGAAGGAGTTGTAGACCAGCCGCAGCCTGTTGCTGGGCACCTGGTAGCGGCGCAGCACCTCCGCGCACTTGAGCGAGTTCACGGTGACGCCCGTTGCGGCCAGGGTGTAGAGCGCGAAAATGGTGTTGGGCGGGAAGATCACGCCCCGGTTTATGAACAGGCTGAAGCGGCCGCCCAGCAGCTTTGCCAGGGCCGCGCTCTTGTAGGCCTTGGCGTGGAAGGTGTGCACCACGTCGGCCTGCACGCGCTTGGCCAGCCCGGCCACGAAGGAGGCCGCGCGCACGTACTGCCTGAACCCGCCGAACTCCACCACCTCGACGGGATTCTCGCCCGTGGTGAGCGGCGCAAGCGCCAAAGCGATCTCCGAGCCCGGCGGGATAACCGCCGTGACGCGCAGGCCGCTTTCGCGCATGCCCAGGATGTTGTTGACCATCTGGCGGCTGCCGCCGGAGAGCTTCTCCGAGTCGGTCATGAAAAGGACGCTCGCCACCTCGGGCCGCTTGCGCAGGTATTTGAAGAACAGGCGCGCGGACAGGTTGCCGGAATACATGCGCAGGCGGCTCTGGATCCACGCCCCGTTCTTGGTCTTGCCGACACCTATCCGGTGGATGCGCAGGGGGTTTTGGCCGGGCACGTTGGAGCTGCGCTCCAGGGTGAAGGCGGCCTGGAACCCGGCCTCGCGCAGGCAGGATTCGGACAGCGCGTCAAACTGGCCCCAGGGCCAGCAGAAATACTGCTCGTCGCCATACCCGTTTATGTCCCGGATGCGCGCGTAGCAGCGCTTGAAGTCCTCCAGGCAGAAGGCCCGGCGCAGCTCGTCTGTGCGGCGGCGATAGTACAGCCCGCCCCTTTCCTTGCCCCCGGCTTCCGCAAGGGAGGCCGTCGGCCAATAGCCGTTGTAGACGTAGCCGCTGCCCGTCTCGAATTGCGGCAGCAGGGCCGCTGGCGCGGCCTGGCGCTGCTCCGGGGTGTAGATGCCCCAGGCGCTCCAGTGGGCGCTCGCGTCGGCCTGGCTGCCGGTCCTGACCATGCTGCGGAAACAGCCCTGATGCCGGGCGCTGTGGCCGTGCACCTCGAACCCGTAGTCGCTTGTGAGCGCCTTGAGTTCAGCCTCGTTCATGAACTGCGAAAAATCGCCCGCCTCCAGCGCACGGCGGAAGGACTCCGGGGCGGATAAAAGCTCCGGGCCTCCGGCCTCTGGCGCGAGCTGGGGCCGTTTTTCGCCCTGGCTGATGAAATCCGTGACGCAGAAGAACACGCCGGTCATGGAGTATTTGGCCAAAAGCGGCGCGGCCATGGTCCAGTTGGACAGGTGGCAGTCGTCGAAGGTGAGCACGCAGGCCTTGTCCGGCACGGGCGAACTGCCGCGCAGGCAGGCCAGCAGCTCGCGCGCGGTGATCGTCCGGTAGCCCGCCGCCTGGATGGCGCGCAGGTGCTCCTCGAAACGCTCGGGCGTGTGGCCGTCGGTGCGGCTCACGTTGTGGTAGCAAAGGACTGGAATGCTGTGCGGCACGCGGTACTCCCTTACAAAACGCCTACCAGACCAGGCCCACCCCGGCAAGTGCGCGCCTGGCCACGACATCCGCCTGCGGGGCCGTTCAGCGCCGCCTGCGGGCCCGGCAATCCATCTATTGATAATATCTGCGGATGGGGCTACAAGATCATGATATGTCTGAGAGGACGATTCTTTTCCTTGCCGAGCCGCAGTCCGTCAGCGGCATCTTCCCAGCCCTGCGCGACGCCGGGGTGCAGGCGGGCGTGGCCGATGGCCTCACCTCCGCCATGGCCTTCCTCAAGCGTTCCCCCACGGCGGTGATCTTCTCACGCCCTGCGCTGCCCGGCTACGCCGCCGAGGCCCTGCTCTCGCGCCTGGCCGAGCTTGCGGCCAAAGGCGAAGACGTGCCGCCGGTGATCATCTTCTCCCGCGCCGGGTCCGCCGACGAGGCCCAGAAGTACCTGGAACTCGGCGCACGCGACTACTGGCTGGAGCCGCTGGGCTGGGAAAAAATCAGCCTGCTGCTGCCCGAGGCCGGGCCGGAGCCAGCGCCCAAGCCCACATCCCGGACGAGTGCCGGACGCGTGCTCTCCAACGCCTCCATCACCTCGGCCTCCTCCTCGGCTTCTCCGACAAGTTCCGGCCATGCCACGGCGTCAGGCGCCGCGCCGCGCCTGGCCTCCAACGCCTCCCTGGCCGCCGGTGCCACGGCCACCTCCTCCGGGCCGGAATCCGCCGCCGGGCGCTTCCAGATCATCGGCAAGCACCCCGCCGTGCAGCGCGTGCTGGCCCTGGCCCGCCAGGTGGCCCGCAGCAAGGCCACAGTGCTCATCTCCGGTCCCTCCGGCACCGGCAAGGAGATGTTCGCCCGGTTCATCCACCACAATTCCGACCGCGCGCGCGAGGCCTTTGTGGCCATCAACTGCGCGGCCCTGCCCGAACACCTGCTCGAAAGCGAACTCTTCGGCCACGAAAAGGGCGCCTTCACCGGGGCCATCAACCGCAAGCTCGGCAAGTTCGAGCTGGCCCAGGGCGGCACCATCCTGCTCGACGAGATCACCGAGATGGACCTGGCCCTGCAAGCCAAGCTCCTGCGCGTGCTCCAGGAGGGCGAGATCGACCGCGTGGGCGGCGTGGAGACCATCGGCGTGGACGTGCGCGTGCTGGCCACCACCAACCGCGACCTCGACCAGACCGTGCGCGAGGGCAAATTCCGCCAGGACCTGTTCTATCGCCTGAACGTCATCCCCCTGCGCCTGCCCGCCCTGGCCGAACGCGGCGACGACGTGCTGCTCCTGGCCGACTATTTCGCGGGCAAGTACGCCACAGCCTACGGCATGGGGACGCAAGTCTTCGCCGAGGACGCCCGGTCCTGGCTGGCCAGCTACGATTGGCCGGGCAACGTGCGCGAACTGCAGAACCTCATGGAGCGCGCCGTGCTCCTGGCCCAGGGCGGACCCATCCAGCAGCGGCACTTCCTGCTCGATGGCGATACCTGGGGCATCGATGTGCCCGAGTCGTATAACGCGACCGACGGCAGCGATGCCGCGCCCACGCCCCTGCCCACCGGGCAGGCCCCGGCCGACGCCGCTTCCGGCCAGCCTCAAGCCACCCTGCGCGATGTCCTCTCGGTGATGCCCCTGCACGAGATGGAGAAACAGCTCATCCTCAAAAGCCTGGACGAAACCAGCGGCAACCGCACCCTGGCTGCGCAACTGCTCGGCATCTCCGTGCGCACCCTGCGCAACAAGCTCAACGAATATCGGGAACAAGGGCTCGAAGTGGCCTAGCCGATGGCCAGGGGCGCTGCCCCTGGACCCCGCCAAAGGGCCTGAGGCCCTTATCGATGCTGTCGCCATCCGTAAGGCTCGCGTTGAACCGCTCACCTAACGGCTGCCGCTGGTATCCCCATAGCGCCG
>Ga0180007_10001776_pt1 | contig 27499 bp, 24 predicted proteins | sample MM_PC_MetaG_FD_121122 | JGI IMG/M metagenome (GOLD analysis project Ga0180007, IMG submission 121122) | Groundwater microbial communities from the Aspo Hard Rock Laboratory (HRL) deep subsurface site, Sweden - MM_PC_MetaG | ecosystem: Environmental > Aquatic > Deep subsurface > Groundwater... | reverse complement strand
TATATTGCTAAGTCTGAACAGTTAAATTTATTCTAAATATAGGGGATACTTTCGGTTTTGTCTTAGAATCTGTCCAATTTATAGTATTTTACTAATATCCTATTTTGTTTTGGACAGCAATGTGGGGTTCAAAATTAAAAATATATTGAAAGACCGAATTTAACAGAATTGGGGGAGAATCTATACATAGTTCTTTCCTCCTTTTCACCATCCTTATCGTCTGAAGTTTCAGAGATTTTTTTGTAAAATATTTCATTTTTTGAATATGAAAAACCTGATTCATATTCAGCTGAAATACCAATATTTGAGCGTACAAACCACTCAACCCCAATAAGCAGATTGATGCCAACTTGGTAATAAGATTGTTCCAAGAATCTACTAAGTTCTTTTTGGTATTCTTTGTTATTATTTAGTGAACTAGAATAATTTATGCCACCACCGTAAAACATAGATATAGAATTGCTAATGTTAGCATATTGCAGATATTGAAGTAATACTTCAACTCTTGTCGAATTATTGTTTAATCTATTATTAAATGTAGTATCAGGCGAAGGGTAGTTGTCGTCAGCCATCCTTTCATCGTTATTATGATATAAGGAAAAACCTAACCTCAAAGCGGAATTATTACTAAGATGATATTTCCCCGAAAATGTTCCTCCTTGAAAACTACTTAAAGTAAAATTTTCTGAAATCTGAAATTGCAGCGCAAATTTACCAGCTAAATCAATTTTAGTAGTATCTGTTTGAGCAAATGAACTGAAAGTGAATGTAAATAATAGAATTGAAATTAAAATAAATTGGTTTGTTTTCCGCATAATGTTACCTCTTTAATTAAGTTGAGTGCCAAAAGTAGTGTAAAAGTCATAAATATGCAATAAAATATTAGACAACCTTATACACTTAAATCTGTCTAATACATTTAATCAGCTGCAAGTGCTTTAATAATTAGCAATAATAATTCTAAGTTCATCAGCTTTTGAAGCTTCATCTAAAATTTCTGTAATTTCAAATGGATCTTCGGGGTTAGATATATTGCGAATGTGTGTTTCATATCCAGCCAAAATTTTATAAAGCGTAGTTCTGTGAATTTGCTGTCCGCCTGTAGCTGCAGCTTGTTTGTTATTAAAAATTACAATCTTAAGTGGAATTTTTCGAAGAGATGCTTCCAACAATCCAAGGTGACCAGCAGCAATAAATCCAAAATCACCAGATAACGCCCAAACATCTTTGTTGCCAGCAAGATAAGCACCAATTGCAAGGGGAATGGAACCACCAATATAAGTAACAATATCTATTGCTTCATAAGGTGGAAGAGCGTAACTACTTGATGAACTTGTATCGCCAGTTACAATTTCACCTTTGAAATTTTGAAACACATTAAAAAATTGTTGATATCTTTTAACAGCAGCTCGTGACTGTGCTGGAATATCATCTGGAACATGTATTAATTTTGGTCTTTCAATTTCTGGATTTGAATTACCATCTTTTTTGCTTTTAAAAACATCATACTGGTATTGTGCAAAAAGTGGATGAACTACATGTTGTAAAATATCACGATTGTAAGCAAAATTCTTTCTATAACTTTGGCGTTCAAATTCTACTTCATTCAAAATTTCAGCAGCATTTACAATAATTGCAACTGGTAATTTAATTGTTTCCGATTTATGAAAAGCACTCACAACATCGTCATAAATTGTAATGGAATCAGAAATGATGTACGGCAATGAAAATCCCTTTAGCAAAGCTTCTGTTTCCATAATATTATCGGAGTGATTTCCAACATTATCATCAAAAATGAAAGTAACAAATCCAGCATTTACAGAAGTGTAAAGTGAATCAACAACACTATTTGCAGCCTTTGCAATTCCTTGTGCTTTAATTAAACATGCTGAACGCTTGCCAACAATGCTTGCACCGTGACAAATTGTGTATGCCACTTCTTCGTGAAATGAAATAGGAGGGTTTTTCTGATTAATATGTTTGTAGCTTTCAAAAACTTCTGAGCCTCCAAAACCAGGCACGTGAGTAATTATTTCAACACCTAAATCTTGAAGTGTATACGCAATTGTATTTGAAACTGTTGCTTTCATTTATGACTCTTTCATTTTATTTTTACAGTCATTGCGAGGAGTTTTTCCCCGAAGCAATCTGCAACAGATTGCTTCACCAACAGAAAGCGTTGGATTCGCAATGACACGTGTATTTATTCTTTTAATTTATTAAAATCGTTTCCTGTTGGATTTTGAAATACTTTCAATTCAAATTCGGGAACTACAGCCATTAAATGGTCAAAAATATCAGACTGAATTTCTTCGTATTTAACCCAAGCGGTTGTATTTGTAAAAACATAAATCTCAATCGGAAGTCCTTCTGGACCTGGAGATAATTGTCTAACAAGGAAAGTCAGATTCTTATCAATATCATCTCTGTTGCGCAAATATGCTTTTACATATTCTCTAAATGTTCCAATATTAGTAAGCCTTCTTCCATTCACAATTTCTGAGAAATCATATTTATGTGAATTATTGTATTCCTCAATTTCCTTTGTTTTGGATTTGAGATACTCAGAAATTAGATGGAATTTACTGAATTTTTGAAGCAATATATTGTTCACAAATTTTATGCTCGAAACATCAATATAAATTGATCGTTTAATTCTTCTTCCACCAGTTTCTTGCATTCCACGCCAATTTTTGAACGATTGTTCAACCAGCTTATTTGTTGGAACTGTGGTAATTGTTTTATCAAAATTGCGGACTTTAATTGTGTGAAGAGCAATATCCATTACGTCACCATCAACGCCCATTGAGGGAATTTCTATCCAATCGCCGACTTTAATTAAATCGTAAGAAGCAATTTGAATGCTTGCAACAAACGACATAATTGTATCCTTAAATACAAGCAGCAGCACCGCGCTTATTGCTCCAAGTCCAGCAAATAATGACCAAAAATTCTGTCCGGATATAATTCCAAAAATGAAAATAGCAGCAAATATTGAAATAATTATTTTAACAACTTGTGCATAACCTTTAATTGGACGGGCTTTGAATTTTTCAAATTTGGAAATAATTTCGGTTAAAGCATCCAAAAAACTATTTATAATTAATACAACAAAAAGGACAACTAAAGCTTCAAGTATATTATCAAAGTATATTTCAATTTCAGTACTAAAGAAGCTAAATTGCCTAAACACCAATATTGGAACTATGTACGATGCACGAGTTAATAATTTTTCATTGAGTAAAATATCATCAAATTCGGTTTTTGTCTTTCTTGTTGCTTTTTGAATAAATCGAATTAAAACTTTGTGAACTATTAAATATACTATAAAAGCCAAAATTAGTGCTAGAGCAAATTCGGCAATAACATAAATTAGTGGGTGTTCAATAAACCATCTTTCAATATTGTCTATTGGTTTTGTCATAATATTACCATTTTAATTTATCAGTTTTTCAATTCCATCTTCAGTTAAGCGAAAAACTGTCCATTCATCCATTGGGTTTGCGCCGAGAGATTTATAAAAATCAATTGCTGGTTTATTCCAATCCAAAACTGACCATTCAAAACGTGCACAATTATTTTCTTTTGCAATTTTCGCAAGTTCAATTAACAATATTTTACCAAAACCTTTTCCGCGCATTTCTGGAATTACGAATAAATCCTCAAGATATAATCCAGTTTTTCCTTTAAATGTTGAGAAATTATAAAAATATAGAGCAAATCCTACTGGTTTATTTTTGTAAAATCCAATTATTGTATGAACATGTGTGTTTTCGGCAAAAAGTATTTTCGCAAGTTCTTCTGCATTTGTGGTTACTTCTTCAGTTAATTTTTCATATTCAGCTAATTGATAGATGAAATTATAAATTGTTTCCGCATCTTCAATTGTGCCTTTCTTAATTACAAAATCTGAATTATTCATATTTCCAACATATTTAGGTTTATTAAAACTAATGAGTCTACTATAAAAAGGTTCTATTGAATAATGTCACTACGAGCGGAGCGAAGCAATCTGCCGAATTTAGCGCAAAATCAAAAGATTGCTTCGTCACTCCGTTCCTCGCAATGACGGGAAATACCTTTTTAGACCAGACTCACTAATTATTTAAAATCATTGCGTATTTCATGTACAAAGTTAATAAAAAAATAACTTTCAAATCTATTTTAGAAATAGTTTAGATTTGAACTCCATTTTTTGAGGATTACTTGACAACCAAAACTAAAGCATATCTTGCTTGGCTTGCAATTTGTATTATTTGGGGAACAACATATTTAGTAATAAGAATTGGTGTTGCAGAAATGCCTCCTTTTCTTTTTGCTGGATTTAGATGGTTAATTGCTGGCCCAATATTTTTGCTTTTTCTTAAATTGCGTGGAGTTCCACTTCCAACAAAAAACGATTTACTTCCAATTGCCATAACTGGAATTTTACTAATAGGATTGGGAAATGGATTAATTACATTTGCCGAACAATGGATTCCCAGTGGATTAACAGCATTATTGATTACTACAATTCCAATGTTAATTGTTCTAATTGAAACTTTAATTCTTAAAAAGGTTGCTTTCAACAAAACAATTGCGCTTGGTGCAATTGTTGGATTTGGAGGAATTGTTATAATCTTTGGAAATAACATTTTCTTACTTTTTGAAAAAGAATACTTAATCGGAATAATTGCAATTTATTCAGGCGTTATTGCTTGGTCGTTGGGAACGGTTTATTCAAAATATAGAAAAGTTAATGTTCATCCACTTGCAAATGCCGCAACTCAAATGATTATAGCTGGAATATTCCAAATTATTATTGGTCTTTCAATTGGTGAAGCTGAGCGGTTTGCATTTACACAAAGGGGAGTATTTGCATTTATTTATCTAGCAATTTTTGGTTCGCTAATTGCTTATGGGGCATATATTTATGCAATTGAACATTTGCCAATTTCATTTGTTACTACTTATGCTTATGTAAATCCAGTTATTGCACTTTTTGCAGGTTGGTTTGTGTTGGATGAAATTTTAAGTGCCGATATTATTTTAGCAGCAATTGTAATTTTAACTGGCGTTGGATTAATAAATATTGGAAATAGGAAAGGTGTGTGACTTAGAATTATGCTATTTTTAAGAAAATAATTGGATTACAAAGTTAATTCAGAGCATTTTAATAATAATTACACAACATAAAATTAGAATTTTGAATAAAATTCCAAAACTAATTATATTTCTGAATATTTATTCAAAATGTCAGTTTTAGAAAAATAGATTTTAATTATTCTTATTTCATTTCTTTACATTTAGTATATTTAGACCTACAAAAAATTTCCACAATATTTATAAACTAATCGAAAAAGCGGATGAACAAAAATCAAGAAAGAGCTACACTAATTTTGGAAGATGGTTCCATATTTTCAGGATATTCCTTTGGATATTTGGGCGAAACCGATGGAGAAGTTGTTTTTAATACTGGTATGGTCGGTTATCCCGAAACAATAAGTGACCCTTCTTATGCGGGACAAATTTTAGTTGCAACTTATCCTTTAATTGGCAATTACGGAGTTCCACCCAAAACTTCTGAAAAATCGTTATTACTTCATTACGAATCGGATAAAATTCAAACAAAAGCATTAATTGTTTCAGATTACTCAGAAAATTATTCACATTGGAATGCAGAACGTTCATTAAGCGATTGGATGGAAGAGGAAAAAATTCCAGGAATATTTGGGATTGATACTCGTGCATTAACCAGAAAATTGCGCGATAAAGGAACAATGCTTGGTTGGATAATTAAAGGTGATAATGTAAAAGAAGCTGATTTGAATAAAAAAATTGAAGATCCAAATAAAACAGATTTAGTTGGCTCGGTTTGCACCAAAGAAGTAATTGAATATCAAGCTGGCAAGACAAAAATTGTACTTGTCGATTGCGGAGTAAAAAATAATATAATCCGAGCATTTCAGGGTAGAGATATTTCTGTTATTCGTGTTCCATACAATTACGATTTTATGAATATAAAAGCCGATGGAATTATGATTTCCAACGGACCTGGCGACCCTAAAATGTGCCAAGCTACAATTGAAAATACAAAATTAGCACTTTCAACAGGAATTCCAACACTTGGTGTTTGTCTTGGAAGTCAAATAATTGGACTGGCAGCTGGAATGGACACTTACAAATTAAAATATGGTCACAGAAGTTTAAATCAGCCTGTTAACGAAACTGGAACAAACAGAAGTTACATCACTTCGCAAAATCATGGCTTTGCAGTGGATGCAGAAACGCTTCCACAAGATTGGCGTGAATGGTTTATAAACGACAACGACGGCTCAAATGAAGGAATTATTCATATTTCAAAGCCATTTTTTGGAACTCAATTTCATCCCGAAGCTTCTCCTGGCCCGGATGATACAGAATTTATTTTTGATATGTTTGTGAGGACACTTAGATGATAAAGAAAAATAGACCTAAAAAAGTTTTAATTCTCGGTTCGGGTGCTTTGCAAATTGGACAAGCTGGCGAGTTCGATTATTCTGGAAGTCAGGCAATTAAAGCTCTTAAAGAAGATGGAATAAAAACTGTTTTAATAAATCCAAATATTGCTACAATTCAAACATCTGAAGAAATGGCAGATCAAGTTTACTTTCTTCCAATACAAGTACGTTTTGTTGAAGAAATTATTAAAAAAGAAAACCCAGATGGAATTTTACTCGGTTTTGGTGGACAGACTGGCTTAAATACTGGAGTTGAACTTTATGATTTAGGAATTTTGGAGAAATATAATGTAAAAGTCCTTGGAACTCCAGTTGACACAATTAAGGAAACCGAAGATAGAAATCTTTTTAACAAAAAAGTTGCTGAAGCCGGCTTGAAAGTAGCACTTAGCAAAACAGCCGAAAATGTGAACGAAGCTATTACAGTTGCTAATGAAATTGGGTTCCCTGTTATGGTTCGTATTGCATACGCTTTGGGTGGACTTGGTTCAGGAATTGTAACCAATGAAGATGAATTGATTGAAAAAGCTAAACGCGCTTTTTCATTTACAAATCAAATTTTAATTGAGGAATCTCTCTACGGTTGGAAAGAAGTTGAATATGAAATTGTTCGTGATAAATATAACAATTGCATAACAGTTTGCTCAATGGAAAATGTTGATCCAATGGGAATTCATACAGGCGATAGTATTGTTGCGGCGCCAGTTCAAACGCTTTCGGCAAAAGAGAATTTCATGCTTCGCTCTAATGGAATAAAATTAATACGCCATCTTGGAATTATTGGTGAGTGTAATATCCAATATGCACTTTCACCAACAAATGATGATTACAGAATTATTGAAGTAAACGCACGCTTGAGCAGAAGTTCTGCGCTTGCCTCGAAAGCTACTGGATATCCATTAGCATTTGTAGCCACCAAACTTTCAATTGGCTATGCGTTAAACGAAATTGAAAATGAAATTACAAAAGAAACTTCAGCTTGCTGCGAACCAGCTCTTGATTATGTTGTGCTAAAATTTCCAAGATGGGATTTGCAAAAATTCAGTCAAGTTAGCACTCTGCTTGGTTCCGAAATGAAATCCGTTGGCGAAGTTATGGCTATTGGACGCAGCTTTGAGGAGGTTTTGCAAAAAGCTATTAGAATGCTTGATATTGGAATGAATGGATTTGTCTGTAACGATTTTGAAGTTCACGAATTAGATAAGGAACTTCAACAGCCTAGCGATAAAAGAATTTACTATGTTGCAAAAGCTTTGCAGCAAGGATATTCTGTGGAAAAATTAAATGATTTAACAAAGATTGATAAATGGTTTTTGTACAAAATGAAAAACATTGTTGAACAAGCCGAGTTACTGAAAGGGAAGCAACTTAAAGCAATTGATAAGCTTACTCTCCTTCGTTCAAAACAATTCGGATTTTCTGACAAACAAATTGGATTGCTTACAAATGCTGATGAGTTTGATGTAAGAAAATACAGAAAGAAATTAGAAATAATTCCATGTATTAAACAGATTGATACTATGGCTGCAGAATTTCCAGCACAAACAAACTATCTTTATATGACATACAACGGATTTGTTGATGATATTATTCCAGGTGAAGAAAAACAAATTATTGTTCTCGGTGGTGGAGCTTATCGCATTGGTTCTTCGGTTGAATTTGATTGGTGTTGTGTAAACGCTGCGCAAACATTGGATAATCACGGATTCAAATCCATTATGATTAATTATAATCCAGAAACAGTAAGTACTGACCACGATACTTGCAGTAAACTTTATTTTGAAGAAATGAGCATGGAGCGTGTTCTTGATATTTATGAAAAAGAATCGCCTGAAGGAATTATTGTTTCGGTTGGCGGACAAATACCGAACAATCTTGCAGTAAAACTTCACAAACAAGGAGTGAAAATTATTGGAACTTCTCCAGAAATGATTGATAATGCCGAAAGCCGTCATAAATTTTCTGCTATTCTTGATAGAGAAAATATTGATCAACCAGATTGGGAAGAATTAACAAGTTTCGAAGCTGCAAAGGAGTTTTGTAACAAAGTTGGTTATCCAGTTCTTATTCGTCCAAGTTATGTTTTAAGCGGTGCTGCAATGAGCATTGTGCTTAGCGAAGATGAGTTGGAATTGTTCCTAAAAAAGGCTTCGGATATTAGCAGCGAACATCCAGTTGTAATTTCAAAATTTATTACCGATGCACGTGAAATTGAGGTTGATGCTGTTGCCGATAATGGTGAACTATTTGTTTACGCAATTTCTGAACATGTTGAAAATGCTGGCGTTCATTCTGGAGATGCAACTATTGTACTTCCTCCACAAAGATTGTACTTAGAAACAATGCGCCGAATAAAAATGATAACCAAAAAAATTGCAAAAGCTCTAGAAATTACGGGTCCTTTTAATATGCAGTTCATCGCAAAGGATAACGAAGTAAAAGTAATTGAGTGTAATTTACGTGCATCAAGAAGTTTTCCGTTTGTTTCAAAAGTGCTTAAACAAAATTTCATTGATATCGCAACACAGTTGATGATTGGTGAAAAACCTCACAGAATTGATAAATCATCTTTCGACCTTGATTACGTTGGCGTTAAAGCTCCACAATTTTCATTTACAAGATTAAAAGGCTCCGATCCAGTACTTGGTGTTGAAATGTCATCAACCGGCGAAGTAGCTTGCTTGGGCGATGATTTCAACGAAGCGTTTTTAAAATCTGTTCTATCCATTGGATTTAGAATTCCAGAAAAAGGAATTTTGCTTTCAACTGGTCCGTTAAAGAAAAAGGCAGAATTTTTAGAAGAAATGAAAATGCTCCAGAAGTTGGGTATTGATTTCTATGCTACAGAAGGCACTTATAAATTTTATAAAGAAAATAATTTTGACATAAAACTTTTAAACAGACCATTTACAAAACTTGAACCTAACATTTTAACCTACATGGAAAATGGAAAAATTGATTTAGTGCTAAACATTCCAAAGAATAACGAAAAGGATGAGTTAGAAAGCGATTACTTTATTAGAAGAAAAGCTGTTGATTTGAATATTCCACTTATCACCAATATTCAAGTTGCTAAAAGATTTGTTAAATCAATTTATTATAGTAACGATAAACTTCATATTAAAAGTTGGGCTGAGTATAAGTAATATTTAAGTTGTAGTGAACTAATATTAAGGTTCACTACAACTATTTATAAACTATTTATTTCTGAATTGTAGGGCTAATTTAAATACAAACCATACTAATATTATTATTCCTCCCGCAAATATTGTATCTCCGAAAGCTCTTGACCATCTTAAAATTTGCATGGTATCTGTTTGTAAAAACTCTGAACTTCTTGCATACCAGTATCCTGTTTCAACTGAAGCCCATGTCTGCATTAAGCCAACTGGTAGAAGACTAAAAGTCACCATTGCAAATAAACCGAAGTTAATAGACCAAAATGCAATCTTTAAAGGCTTTTCGTTCCATGTAATATCAGAACGTAAACTTCTCAAACAAAATAGCATCAGTCCAATTCCGAGCATTCCATAAACTCCAAATAATGCTGCGTGGGCGTGAACGGGAGTTGTATTTAAGCCTTGCATATAATAAAGTGCAATTGGTGGATTAATCATAAAGCCAAATAATCCTGCACCAACTAAATTCCAGAATGCAACAGCTATGAAAAAATTAATTGGCCATTTATATTTTTTTACCCATTCTTTTGCACGAGATAATCGTATATTTTCCCATGCTTCATAACCTACAAATACTAAAGGGACTACTTCAAGCGCACTGAACACTGAACCGAGAGCAAGAACAAATACAGGTGTTCCAGAAAAATAAAGATGATGTAGTGTACCAATTATTCCTCCTGATAAAAATATTGTTGCGGAGAGAACAACTGATTGACCTGCTGTTTTGAGATTTATTAATTGCAACCTTGCAAATAAAAATGCAATTACAACAGTAGCAAAAACTTCAAAAAATCCTTCCACCCAAAGATGCACAACCCACCATCTCCAAAATTCTGCAATGGCTAGATTTGTATGCTTACCGTACATCAATGCAGCTGAGTAAAAAAGTGCAATTGCAATTGAGGAAATTAAAAATAGTGTTAGTATCGGTTTCTGATCATCTTCTTTTTTTAATGCTGGTTTAATTGCACGTACCATCAAAAATAGCCAAAGAAGTAAACCAATAAGAAGAGCAGCCTGGAAAAACCTACCAAGATCAATATACTCATATCCACTATGACCAAATAGAAACCACGCGCTATCTGGTAAAATATGTTGAACGCTTAACCATTCACCTAACATTGAACCCAGAACAACAAAAAGCAAAGCTATAAATAAAATATCAACGCCAAGTTTTTGATATTTTGGTTCATGTCCACTTACTGCTGGTCCTATAAACAAACCAGTTGCTAGCCATGCTGTAGCAATCCAAAAAATTCCAAGTTGTGTATGCCTCGTCCTCGTTATTGAATAAGGCAATATCTCGGAAAGCGGTATTCCATAAAATGCATTTCCTTCCACACCATAATGTGCTGTAATTATACCCAGAATTATTTGCAATAGCATTAGACCAGAAACAATTAAAAAATATTTTACAACTGCCCTCTGTGATGGGGTTGAAACAGCATTAAGTAAAGGATCAGTTGAGGGAAAATTGTCTTGATGAACTGCTTCTCTTTTGGATGCATAAAATGCAGCCATTCCACCAATACCGAGAAGTAGAACAATTATACTAACTCCTGTCCATACAATCATTGTGGCTGTTGGCTCGTTTGAGATTAGTTTTTCATGCGGCCAGTTATTAGTATATGTTACTACATCATTTATTCTGTTTGTAGATGCAGCCCAAGAACCCCAAAACAGAAATGCACTTAGCTTTCTGAGTTTTACAGGATCTGACATTGCATTTTTTTGGATTGCATATTCTTCACTTCCGTTTGTAAAAAGATAGCTATAATACTCTGTTAGATTATTAATTGCTTCCGCTCTCACTGAATCAATTGTAATAACTCCAGTCCTTTCATTATAAGTATTAGTCCTAAATATATTTTCTGCACGAGTTTGTAAAATTGATTTGTTCTTATCTGAAAGCATATTATACTCCATGCCATACTCAGCAACAGACCATTTATTTAAAACGAAAATAATTTCTTTGTGCAGCCAATCAGCCGTCCAATCAGGTGCTACGTAACTTCCATGCCCCCAAACGGAACCCATTTCCATTCCGCCCATTGCTTGCCAAATGTTTTGTCCTTGTTCAATATCTTCTTTTGAAAATACTAAACTGCCATCCAAAGTTACAACTTTTGTAGGAATCGGTGGAGCCTGCTGGTAGATCTGAACTCCAACCCAACTCAAAACACTAAACGATAAAATAATTACCGTTATAAAACCAAGCCAATATTTTTTCATATATGTACTCTTTCTATTTATTAGTTAATAAGTGATTATCACAATTTATTTATCACTACAATTATTATACAAACTCAACCAGAATATCTTGTATGCGAAAATGTCATTCCTCCTAATATTATTTTTAATCATAAATTCCTTTTATTAATCTTTCTTCTAGTTTAATTGCCTTTGGAAATAAAATATTGTTCTCTAAATGAACATGCTTGTGAAGATCTTTTTCAAACTCTTCTAATTCTTTATAAGTAATTTGAAACGTTGCACATGAATCTTCTGGCAACGTATAGTTGTTGGTAAGCCTTCTAATATTTTCTAAAGCGTTACCAGCTGATACGTGTTCGGCTTCCATTTGTCTTATTGGGTTTTGAACTGTTACATATCCACGGGTTTTAGGTTTTTCCCTAAGTTTTTGTGAATCGGCTAAATATTTTATGATAGGAAATAGTATTCTTTCTTCTTTCATCATGTGGTGAGACAATTCTTCGGCAACCTCAAAAAATATTTTTTGCACATTCACAATAAACGAATGCTTTTCTCCATGAGCCTCAAAAACTTTTTGGAGATGATTTGATATGTTAGGTATCGCGTTTTTAACATATTTATGATGATTTTCAATTATGTACTGAGTAAGAAAATCCAAATCCCATTCTGAGTATTTTTGATACTCAATTAAACTTGAGTTTTTAAATTTTTCAAATTCTGACAAGAATTTTGAGTTAGATATGTTTTTTTCATCAAGGGCGGTTTTAAGTATGCGATCTCCATTGCAGCAAAAATCTATTCCTAGTTTCTCAAAAAGTTCTGCTGTATGAAAATTTTCGGTAACCAAATCTTTTATTTTAATTTGTGTAAAATCTATTGTCGTTTCCATCTTATCTCCTTAATTTAAAACAGAATTATTTATCTGATTACAATTTAAGTATAATCGGACAGTATGTCAAGTTAAATTTAATCTTGTTAATCGAAAAATATTTATAGCTTCAAATACTCAAAAGACGATGCTGAGTATAGATAACAATTCTGCAACTTAAGCTCTCGCCATTCCGTGATATTCTTACACGGAATCTACTTTATGACTAAGATTCCCAACAATCGCAACAAATCGGGAAGGGAATAACATACAATAAAAATATTTTCTTAATATGACAGCATTGGTATAGATAGATTCTCAATCTAAAAAAAGATTTAAAATGGAAAACTGTAGTGAAATAAACTCCCCCAGATAGAATTAGAGACAAATGTTTAAAATGGATATGTACATTTGAAACGCTGGAATTATATGTATGTCAACAATTTTAGATAGTTCTCTGAGTCATACAATTCTCGGTGGTGAATATTCAGAATAATTACTAAATTAAACAATGGTGTTTTACATCATAAAATAATTAATCATAAAGGAGTAAAAATGAGTAAAATTAAAACTACTTTAATTGGCTTAGCTTTAATTATTGCAATTAGTTCAACAGCTTTTGCAAACGGATTAAGTCTTAACAGTGTTGGTGCAAGAGCACTTGGAATGGGCGGTGCGTTTGTTGGAGTTGCAAATGATGCTACAGCAATCTATTGGAATCCTGCTGGCTTAGCCGGACAGCAATCTTCAATTTTAGTTTTTGGTACTGACATTATGCCTATGGCAACTTACAAAATGGACTACACTAATTATGGTGGGGGAAATATTGATGCTAAAACAAATACAAAACATTATATTTCTCCAAATGCTTTTTTTAACTACAACATGGGTAAATTTTCTGTTGGTTTAGGTGTTTATGTTCCTGCTGGTTTGGGCGCTGAGTGGAATGCTACCGATTTTGGTTACCCAGAAGGGTATGACTTTTTATCAAAAATTGGTGTTGTTAACATTTCACCAGCGGTTGCTTATCAAGTTACAGATCAATTTTCAATTGGTTTAGCTGTTAATGTTTATTACGCAATGTTTGATATGTCAAAACCAGATGCTGCATTTCAATTTGAAGAAAGTTCAACAGGATTAGGATATGGCGCAACTCTTGGTTTAAAATATGAACTAAATGATATGTTAACTTTTGGTGCTACTTTTAGAACAAAAACTAATGTTACTATGAGTGGAACTGCCAAATTTGATGCATTTGCATATTATGGCGTTCCTGAAAGTAAATTTGATAGAGATGTTGCATGGCCAACTTGGATTGCTGGTGGTGTTGCTATTAGACCAAACGATAAATTAACAATTGCTTTTGATGGTCAATTAAGTATGTGGTCAGAAAACCAAGAATTAGTAGCAGTTTATGAAAATGCAATTTGGAACGGCGCTATGACTACAGTTGATGCATATGGTAAAACAGGTGATACTTTTGAATTAAAATGGAAAGACGCACTTCAGTTAAGACTTGGGGTTGAATATTTGTTATCTGAAAATATAGTTGGTCGTGTCGGTTATTATTATGATCCAGCTCCTGCTCCAGATGAAACAGTTAATGTTCTTTTCCCATCTTCTACAAATAACGTAGTTACTGGTGGTTTGTCATATAAAATGGGACAAATGTGCATCACTGGTGCTGCTGAATATTTATTAGGTGCTGAAAGAGAAATTGCTGCAGATTTCATAGGTGGAAATCCAGTGAATGGTTTTGTAAACGAACAACCTGGCGTTCACCAAATGGATATTTTTGCTTTTAGTTTAGGTTTTACATATTTCTTAAAATAAAAACTATCTAAATATTAAGTTTCAAAAAACCCACGTTATAAGCGTGGGTTTTTTATTTATAAACATTTGGTCGGAAATAAAAATAAAAGCACAATATCTGACTACTCAATTAAGATAATTACAAAAACGTAGCTCAAAAATAGTTTTATTCTTCCATAACCAGTTTTAACTTTGGATTTTTCCCAACTAAATTTTACCAATGCTTTCATTTCTGGAAGTAGATTAAAAATATTCTCAACTTCGGTGGCATATTCATTCTTTTTTCTATTCAATATTCTTTGAAGAAATTTTATTGTGTAAGGAGCAATTAATAAAAACCAAATTAATGTTATTGAAATTGAACGAATAACCATAATTGTTATTTTAATTGGAAGGTTCGATTCAAATGATGAAGTTGTATACGAAAGCACAATTAGAAATAAAGCTAATGAAAAGAATAAAATTCCCGACAATTTGCTGTACCATTTTTTACTTTTCCGCTTCATTTTAACTGTTTCGGAAGTGCTTTCTGGAACAATTTGGCTTAAATCAATATCATGAGCAAAATTAGTAACCCATTTTGGAATTCTTATTGCTATAATTCCAGAAGAAATTCCACCCAAAATATGAATAAATACATAAACCACAATAATTAAATAGCTAAATGAAATATTCAAATTAGAAGAAATGAAAAACTGATTTAGCACAAATTTGATAAAAATATCAATCGATTCCCAAAAGGTCATTCCAAACATTATTGTGTAAATTGCAATTTTTTGAAAAGCTGAAAAAGTTAGTGTTAAAAATCCAAGTAAAATAGGAGCCGTCTTTCTTAAATTAAGAATATTGAACAATAAAAATCCAACCAAACCTTCCATAAAAACTGAAAAATATGCAGGCAGCGGAGTGTATGGAGCAACAATAAATTTGATGATTAAAACAAGTAAAGTAGCTTTTAAAATGGAAGATTTATTTTCGGAATAATGAGCAATTAAACTAATAAAAATTACTGCAGCACCACCAACGAATAATCCAGTTAAAGGAATTCTAAGTGCATGTAACAATCCGCCCAGAGCCGATTCGCTAAATGCCCAAAGTATTGTGAGTTTTGTAATTGCATTTGAGTTTGACAAAATATTCGATTACTTATCATAATTAGAAAAACTGAAGTGGCAATATATGTTTTAAGTTAATAAAATGCAGTTTCTAACTACTCATTTGTGTTTTGAAATTTGAACGGAAAAATTAAATTTGATAAAATCGGCTAATCAGAATAAAATTTCTGATATTTGGTTTGTAGTTTTTTTATCTTTGAGAAACAAATTAAAATTTAAAGGAATATAGATGACAGTTTTGTTTTCAAAAAAATGTGAAATTGGATTACAGGCAGTTCTGTATTTATCCACTGAAGAAGATGGCGTGCTATTTAATGCTTTGCAAGTTTCCGAAAAGGTAAAACAACCAAAAGAATTTGTGTCAAAAGTTTTGCAAATATTAACTTCTTCGGGAATAATTGGTTCAAAAAAGGGAAAGAATGGAGGCTTTTTTCTAGCGAAAGCTGCCTCTGAAATTAGGTTAATTGAAATTGTTGAGGCAATTGATGGAATGGAAGTTTTTGAAAAATGTGTTCTCGGATTTCCGGAATGTGGCGACACACATCCTTGTCCAGTTCATATGCAGTGGGGCAAACTAAGAGATGATGCGTATAATATGTTAAGGGAAGAAACTTTGCATGATTTTAAAATGAAAACATTCGATAAACTAGCCACACTTTAAAAATCATTTAATAATTATTAACTTTTCGCTTGCTAAAAGGTAATAATATTGCCATTTTTATAATCGGAATTATAATTCTTATTAAGGACTTGAGTATGAAAAAAAATAAATTAAATAGCACACAAAATTCTCGATTCTACATACAAACTTTTTTTACAGCCTTAACAATTTGGATTGGAGTTGAGTTTTACTTTTTCATTGGTTGGCTTGAATCTGCTGGAGTTTCTGAGTTTTCTACCCGCCCACCTGGAGTTGAAGCATTTCTTCCAATTAGTTCGTTAATGAGTCTTTTACTTTTTTTCAAGACAGGCGAAATTCACCCAGTTCATCCTGCCGGTTTATTTATTTTTATAGCAATTATAGCAGTTTCATTTATTTTTGGAAAATCATTCTGCAGTTGGATTTGTCCTATTGGTTATATTTCAGAAATGATTGGAGATTTTGGTGAAAAAATGCAAAAAAAAATCTTTGGTAGAAAATTAGTTTTGCCCAAATATTTGGATTACCCACTTCGTTCACTTAAATATTTGATTTTGCTGTTTTTTGTTTATGCAATTATGGGTATGACTGCAATTTCTCTTAGTAGTTTTTTGGATGCACCCTATAATATTATGTCAGATGTAAAAATGTACTATTTCTTTGCCAACATTAGTCAATTTGCTTTAATAGTTGTTGCTTCGCTTTTTATTTTATCAATTATAATTAGAAATTTTTGGTGCCGATATTTGTGTCCTTATGGGGCATTACTTGGGATATTTTCCATTTTAAGTTTTAATAAAATTAAACGAAATACCGAAACTTGCACAGATTGTGGACATTGTTCAGTTGTTTGTCCATCAAATATTAAAGTTCATAAATTAAAAACAGTAATTTCTGATGAATGTGTTTCCTGCTTAAAGTGCATCGATTCTTGTCCAATTTCTAACACGCTTGATTTAAAAACAACAATTGGTAAAAAGAAGTTCAATAAAAAATATGTGGGAATTGCAATACTTGTTATTTACTTTACAATTCTTGGAATTGGATTAGTTACTAACAATTGGCATAATAATATATCAAAAGAAAAATATATAGAACTATTTCCCGACATAAACTCTTTTGATCATTTAAAGGGAAACATACAGTAATTTAAGGTAAGATAAAAAGGTTGTATAAAAACAACCTTTTAATATTTATCTTTAGTTATTAAAATCGAGAACAGGAACATCAAAACCTTCAAATTCAGGAACAACAACTTGTAAATCAATAAATTTATCAATTTGTTTTTGGTAATAGCCAGTTCTCTGATTGGCAACTGCTGCTTCCATATTCTCCCAAATTGTTGTTGAAATAAACTTGCCAGCATTTTTATTTACAAAAAAGGATGCACCAATAAATCCTTTTTGCTGTTTGGCTTCTGGAAGAATGCTGTTTTCATATATATCAATTGCTTCTTTACGTTTATCTATTTTTAGATGGAATGTTGTTACCCTTGCGTACATTATTTCCTCCAATTAAGAATTAGTTAAAAGTCACATTAAATATAGGTGCTTAAGTTTTTAAAATATTTAAGCACTTATATTATTAAAAACTATATTTTTTTATTAGTTTCGTTGTCGAACCAAACAAAAAGTTCAGGATCATTATTAAGCTCGTTCTGCAAAACTTCATCAGGATCCGCTCCATTTTCTTCAACTGTTTTTAAGAAAAGTTGCATAAAATTGCTGAGTTTGCTTCTTTCAATGTTGTTTAATTTATAATTATTCCATTCCAAAAGTAATTTTCTAAAATGGTTTTCATGATGATCTCTATAATGCCCAATTGACATTTTCCCATCAATCCATGTAAAGCTCATAGGATATTCTTTTGGATGAATTAAAACAAAGAACCAATGCCAAATAATTATTGCAAGAGTTGCCAAAATGGCTTCATAGAAATGCACAATTTCAGCCACTTTAATTAACCAAACTGGAGCCCATGTGTCAACAATTGTAGGAAACCATAGAATTAGGCCAGTTAATCCCATTACAAAAGTTCCCCAAATTAATGCCCAATATTCAGCTTTTTCTGCATAATCATATTGATTGAAATGTGGATGTTTCTTTTTGAAACGTAAATAGTATAACATGTTATCCATTGCATCTCGTAAATCGCTAAATTTAGGGAGCATTTCAAATAATACATTTCTACCCCTAGCAGTAAAAAATAAATATGCTACATGATACAAGCTTAGGACGGTCATAATAACAGCAGCAACTCTGTGAGTTATTGAACGAACAGCTTCAGTCATACCAAAGGATAATAAACCTTCAGACCAAAAACTATTTGGATATTTTAACGCAAATCCAGTAATAACAAGTGTAATAAATGACGATAATAATAAAAAGTGTTGAATTATTTCGTTTTTTGTAAAACGTGGAATTGTAATTACGTTTTTTTCTTTTCTTCTTTTTCTTCTTATTTCAAATATGAAAATAATTAAGTTGTGAATTGCCATGCCGCCAATTACCGTAATAATTAACCAGAAGTATACTTCCCTTACAATATCTTCTACTAATTTTGCTTCTTTTGATTCGGTTTCATGAGAATAGCTTTGTGAGAATATTTCAGTAGCATTTTCATGACATTTACGACATGTTTCAGTTACATTTGCTGAATTAATAGTTGCATTGGTATCACTTTTAGGAAGAATATTATGAACACCATGACAATCAACACAAAGTGCGGCATTACTTCCTCCGCGGTAGGCGGCTAAACCATGATAACTGTTTAAATATTGTGAAACTTCTTTTCCTTCAACTCCAAATTTTTGATTCATATGTGAATCGTTATGACATCTAATGCAAGTATTATCTTGCATTTTAAGTCTATATTGCTTTCTATCTGTAACATTACCATTTTCAATATTATGTTCAAAATGGCAATCATTACAAACTGGCGCATCACTTATCCCTTTTTGAGCTCTCATCCAATGGATAGAATTTTTATATTCTTCTACTATTTCTGTATGGCACTTTCCACAAGTATTTGGGATATTAATGGGTGCAATTTGAGAGCCAATTTGTACTCTGTTCTTAATTGTATGAAATCCGTGGCATGAAGTACAATTTGCTGCTTCACTATCACCACTCATAACCAACTTACCATGAACAGATTGAGAGTACATTTTGCCAGGCAATTTTAAACTCATATGAAATTTCTCTTCAAACGCAGGGTCGTCATGGCAAGTTCCACAAGTTGTACCAATATTTTTAGGATTTGTTTTGCTTGTAGCATCAGAGCTTTTTTGAATCTGATGTGAACCATGACAGTTCCAGCAAGTTGCAGCATCTTCTTCACCTTCTGCTAAAGCAAGTCCATGTACACTCTTGGAGTGCAATTCAGCAACATTATTATGACAAGAATAGCAGTTAGCTTTTTTGCTTTTAACTAAACCATCTTGATGTTTTTCAATATTATTGGAGACATAACTATGGCAATCAGCACAACTTAATGTGCTATGAACAGAAGTTGTAAGCACTGGTTTATAATCTTCACTTTCATGGCATTCAAAGCATTCTGCTTCATTTGAAGATTTGGAATGATAGCTGCCAATAAGTTGAATCTTTCCATCTGTATGGCATTTACCACAATATTCTTTAGTTGGATTTTTATATTTAGAAGGTGAAAAAATTGAATGATTTCCGTGGCATGAAACACAATTAGGATTACCTTTTGTCACTCCTAATTTATGGTGAATATCATTATTCACAGATTTTTCATATTCATCATGACAATCTATGCAATTTACTTTTGCAACTCCTGTATCAGCATGATCTTCATCTTTTACATCCGAATGACAATCTCCGCAACTGATTGCATCCAAATGAACACCAGCAATTTGCACTTCATGGCAGTCGGAACAATCTAAATCTTGTGCCTTTGTAATACTTAATGAAAGAAAAAGAAATGATATAATTAGAATTAATTGTTTAGGAGTGGTTGATTTTCTCTGCATATTGTTATTTCCTTAGAGTATTAGTTCAAATTAAAAGAAGCTAAATTACAAACAAAGTATTACAATAAAGTTTGCTAATAGCAACAAATTGGATATTTTAATTAAAGTTACATCTCTTTTTCTTTAAGTAGAGAAAAGAAATTTTATTTTTAACAAAAATTTTAAAAATCTTTTCTTATCATTTATAAAAAAATAGCATAAAAAAATATCTACGCCAATACTAAATTAACTTTTTTTTGTGTTATCGGTCCAAGTTTTAAGAGCTTTTATTAATTCTTCCATAGATTCCAATATAAACTCTCGTTTATCTTCTGGAATATTGCTTAAAATATTTTCGTGAAGTTTTATATGGTTTTCGTTTACAACTTTTAAGAAAGGAATGCTACTTTGGGTTAAATGAACAATTATATTTCTTTTATCTATTTGGTCAACTTGCCTTTTAATGTATTTTTTAGCTTCAAGAGATGTTAAAATGTGAGTTATTCTACCAGGTGTCAAATTCATTTGAATTGCAATTCTTTTAATTGACATACTTGACCTTTCTTTAAAAAGTCTGAGACATCTAAATTCTGCAGGGGTCAAATCATATTTTGCAGCAAAAAAATGTTCTTTATTTGAACAAGTTTTTCCTAAGTCGCAAGTTAGTTTTGCCATAAGTTCAGCTGCGGAATTCATGTCATCTTTTTCCATAATTTTCATCTTTTTCTCATAATTGTTTTATACACAAAAATAAAATATTTTTAAAGAACAAGCAAGTACCTTTATAAATATAAAGCAATATTAACAACCCTTTTACTGCTGTCCAAAACAAATATGAATTATAGTATTTCGCGATAAAATGATAGAAATTGTGGTTAGATTAATAAGTAACCTCTAAATTCAAAAACGAGAAAAGTCCTAGAATTTTTTGATGAAAAAGCGATATTATTCTAAAGACAATACTTTTGGAGATGGAACTTGTGGGAATTTATTTTTTTTATTTTTATTTTGGACAGAAGTAAACTATTTCACTAATACAAATATTAGTCTAATATTCTTATTAAATTAGCAATTATAATAATAAATTAGACGCAGAATGAAAATTGAGAAAGTAAATATTGATGGACTGTTGGTTATAAATCCACCAATTTATAATGATAGTAGAGGCTTTTTTTTTGAGTCATTTAACTCGAAAAAATATCATTCAATTACAAATAATTACACCTTTGTTCAGGATAATGTTTCAAAATCAAAATATGGAACAATTCGTGGACTGCATTACCAAGTTGGCGAATTTGCACAAGGTAAATTGATTTCAGTTCTTGTCGGTAAAGTTCTTGATGTTGCTGTTGATATTCGTTTTGGTTCACCAACATTTGGTAGGTGTTTTAAAATTGAACTTTCTGATGAAAATAAAACGCAATTCTGGATTCCTCCAGGTTTTGCACATGGCTTTTCAGTTTTATCTGAAGAAGTAATATTCACTTATAAATGTACAGCATTATATAACAAAGAAAGCGAACGCTCAATTATTTACAATGACCCAGAACTTAATATTAATTGGAAAGTTGAACAAGAAATTGTTTCCGAAAAGGACTTGGAAGCAATTGCGTTCTCCAAAATAGAAAAAGATTTTATCTATTAATATTATTCAGATAAAATCTTTTCATAGTATGCCTCATATTGCGGAATAATTAACTTTTTATCAAAATTTTCTATAGCCCGAGCTCGTGCATTTGCAGAAAATATATTATATTTTTTTTCATTATTTAATAATGAAACTGTGTAACTAGCCATTCGTTCAACATCACCAAATTCTGCAATAAAACCAGTTTTGTTGTGCATATTTAATTCGGGTAAACCGCCAACACTTGAACTAATAACAGGTAATCCACAAGACATTGCTTCCAAAGCTGCAAGTCCAAAACTTTCTGATTGAGATGGCATTAGAAAAATATCACCACATGGCAGAATTTCTTGAATTACATCTTGTTTGCCAAGAAAAATTACATCATTTTGCAGATTTAGCTCTCTGCTCAATCTTTCGCATTCTGATCTATCTGGTCCGTCTCCAACAAGTATTAATTTTGTGGGAATTTCCTTCTTAACAAGTTCTAATATCTTAATTGTATCTGTTACACGTTTTACTACTCTGAAGTTGGAAGTATGGATTAAAATTTTTTCTCCATTAGGAGCAATTTTTTTTCTCATCGCAACATTCTTTATCGGTTTATATAATGAAGTATCTATAAAATTATTAATAACTTCTATGTCTTTTTCAATATTATAGTTTGTTAAAGTTGTTTCCTTTAAAAATTTAGAAACCGCAGTAACACCATCGCTTTCTTCAATGCTAAATTTTACCAGAGGCAAAAATGAAGGTTCTAATCCAACAAGGGTTATATCGGTTCCGTGTAAAGTTGTAATTATTTTAATATTAGAATTTTTCTTTTTTACAATTTGTTTTGCAAGATATGCACTTGTGGCAAAAGGAATTGCATAGTGAACGTGAAGTAAATCCAAATCTTCAAACTCAATTACTTCCAACATTTTACTTGTTAATGATAAACAATAAAGCGAATGCTCAAAAAGAGGATAATTGCTGACTTCAACTTCATGATAATAAATGTTATCAATAAAGTGGTTAAGACGATGTGGAAATGCATAGCTTATAAAATGAACCTCGTGTCCTTTTTCTGCAAGTGCTATGCCCAACTCGGTTGCTACAACTCCACTGCCACCATAAGTTGGGTAACAGATAATTCCTATTTTCATTTGGTAACTTTCTTTCAATTGATTTAAGTATTACAAATTTAGCTTATTTAATAATAAAAACATATTTTTAAGTATGAGTAAATACTAATAATAGGGCATTCTGTCCTTGATAAAATTTATCATAAGAATAATTTGCAAGAAAAGCTTGGTGGAATTTTTTATGCGGTAATAAGTACTTTTTATCAATTTTTGATAAAATTGATTTGAGCTATTTTTCAAAAATTGATAAATGTTTGCTAAATATTAACATTTTGCAAATGAATGAAAATGAAATGAAAACATTACGAAATGAACCATTAAAATCTAAAAATGTTGAGAAGTTTCAAAAACGTGCAATTGGAAAAGTAATTATCACAAAAGGTAATAAAGGTGTTACACTTTAATAGTGGAATGGAATTTTATTTTCCACAAATTAAAATTGAAACTCAAAATCATGTTGGTTGTGGGGATAGTTTTGGAGCAGAATTTTGTTATTACTATTCAAAAAATAAAAATTTAAATTGCGCTGTAGATTTTACTAATTTAGTAGCTGGAATTATTACTTTATACAATATCAAAGAGGATTTTGGAAGATTAAAATATGACATTACAAAACGATAAAATTAAAAAACGAATACTAATTGTTGGTTCTAATGGAATGTTGGGACAAAGTTTAACAACTCATTTTATGTTTAAAAAAGAAGTTGAACTAATGTGTGCATCGTTTGAGGAGGAATCTTACTACGAAAAAGTTCCTTATTCAAAAGTGGATATTTCATCACAATCAGATGTGAAAAAACTTATTAAAGGCTTTTATCCCGATGTAATTATTAATTGTGCGGCTTATACAAATGTGGATGGATGTGAAACTGAAAAAGAACATTCATGGGCAATAAATGTAACTGGAGTTGAAAATCTAATAAAATATGGTAGAACTTGTGAAGCTCATTTTATTCATATTTCATCCGATTATATTTTTGATGGTGAAAGTGGACCATATTCTGAAGATGAATTTCCAAACCCTATTAGTCAATATGGCAAAGAGAAATTAGCTGCTGAAAATGTAGTTATTGCAGGCAATATTAAATACACAATTATAAGAACTAACGTACTTTATGGGGCAACACAATTTGGCAGACCCGATTTCGTAAAATGGGTTTATAATTCATTAAGTGAAAATAAAAATATTAGAATAGTGAAAGACCAGTTTAATAATCCAACTTATATTGATGATATTTCATACGCAATTAGTAAAATAATTGAATTTAATAAGTTGGGAGTTTACAATTTAGGCGGTGATGAAATACTTTCCAGAATTGATTTTACTTATAAAATTGCAGACTATTTTAATCTTGATAAATCTCTAATTACACCAATTCTTACATCAGAATTAAACCAACCTGCAAGGCGACCATTAAATTCTGGCTTGATAAATTTGAAAGCGCAAACAGAGTTTAATTATCATCCTTTATCAATTGAAAAAACACTATTTCTAATGAAAAGGAGCCTAATCAAAAATTGAGTCTATTTTCTGAAAAATATAAAGGCTTTATTTTTGACATGGATGGTACAATTTGGCTTGAAGATAAAATGATTGAAGGAGCGGTTAGTACTCTAAATTATCTTATTGAAAAAGAAAAACACCTACTTTTTGTAACAAATAAAACTACACAAACTCAAGATGAATATGCCCAGTTTCTAAAAAGTAATGGAGTTAATGTTTCAAATTCTCAAATATTAACTGCGGCAAATAATTGCCTAAAATTTTTGAAAAATGAAAGAAAAAACAAAAAATTCTATGCAATTGCTGAAGATACTTTCATAAATCAAATAATTGATGCAGGACTAATTTTTTGTGAAAATCCTAAGGATATTGAAGTGTTAATAATTAGTCTTGATAGAAATTATTCGCAAGAAAAATTTGAAATTGCAAAAAAGGCATTAATAAATGGAGCAGAATTTTTAGCCGCAAATATTGATAGTACTTGCCCAGTAATTAATGGTGAAATTGTTGATGCAGGAAAAATAATTTCAGATTTAGAATTAGAAACAAATAAAAAATTGTCGCAACATTTTGGTAAACCATCAGGTTATATGATTTCCACAATAAAAGAAAATCTAATATATGAATTAAAAGATTACCTTCTAATTGGAGACAGATTAGAAACGGATATATTGATGGGAAATGAGATGGGTTTAGATACTGTTCTTGTTGAAAGTGGAGTTCTCAATTTAATTAAAAACTCCACTTTTTTATCAACTTATAATGTCTTATCAATAAGAAATATTCTATACTGATAAAAATACAATGGCTGCTACAAAGATAACAAGAATAACAATACCTAATGAAACGGCTATGATATTATGTTTTCTCAGTCTATCTTTAAATTGAGCACTATCTTGCAAGGAATTTTCTTTTACAAAATCTCCTTTTTCAGGATTCCAATCCGTGTGCAGCAAACTACTGAAATTATTAAGATTTGAACTTTTCATTGTCCCTTTAGTATATATTTATAATCCAATTATACTATTCTGGTGAATTAAAAACAACTATTTAAATTACAGTGTGTTTTTTATCACTAAAATAGACTTATTCTAAATATCCTTTCAACATGTTCTTATGAACCATAAAACTCAACATTTTTAATTTTACATAATCTTCTTCATAAAAGTAATAACCCTTGTTATTGCCATCTCGTGAACCAGCACCAGAATCTTTAATTAAATACCAATCTTTACCGTCTTTTTCGAGATAACCAACAATATGTATACCATGATCATCTGTTGTTGTTTTATTTGAAATTCTAAATTCTCGCGAAAAAGCATTAATATATTCTGATGGAATGTCAAATGATGGAATCATTGCAACTTCTGCCGTTGAAGAATATCCAGCTTCTGAAACATCTCCTCCAAGTGCAACTGAATAGCCATTTCTAACAGAATTTTTCAATATTTTCATAAAATCATCAAGTTGAATATTGTAGTAATTTTTACTGTGCCACCAATTATCTGGTGCTTCAAATTCAATATATTCTTTGTAAGGATATTTTATTGTTGAAAGTAATTCAATGTAATCATCCATATTTAGTTTTAAAACTTCATTGAAAAATGTTGCAGGAGTGTAGGTTTTACCATTGTAGTCAAATTTTTCTGGAGGTGTTCCTAAATAGTGATTTAGAATTGATTTAATTGTACTCAAATTTAAGTCTTCATTCCAAGAGTTAGTTTCTTTTACGGATTTAAGATATGCCTCCATTTCTGAAAATAATTTTCTATGATCGTGATTTGGTTGTTCTGGTAATAATCCAGAATATGCTTCAATTGGCATTGCACCATGTCGTTTCCAATTTAATTTAACAGCTTCTCCCTCAGAGCCTTCATCAAAATTTGAATCACCTCTTTTTTCAATAAATCTTTTCGCTTTTTCAACATATTCCCAATAAGCAGTATACATTTCAGAAATTTTAATTTTTTCTCCATTTATTCTAAATATTTCAGATTCAAAAAAGGATGTTGTAGAAAAATCCCAACAAGTTCCCGTAAATCCTTGAGAAACGGGCTGGTTATGCCAAAAAGTTTTAAATTCATCAACAGATTTTGGAACATCAATTCCACTAAAATCCATTTTGAACGATTTTTTTTCCTCTTTGCTCTTTTTATTAAAAGTGTCCAAATCATTTTCCATTTGTTTAAAGAATTCACTTTTATGTTCAACATAAGAAGCTTTATTATTGTTTTGCGAAAAAGTGATTGATGAAATAAAAGTAATAATCAGAAGTGTAGTAAATAAGTGTTTCATAAAAATATCTCCGAATAAAATTATGTTAATAGTGCAACATAAGAAAAAAGATTTATTTGTTCTATTAGAAATGAAGTTTATTTTATCAATTAAAGTGATATTTTAACAAGTATAATTATATTAAAAATGAGGTTTGAAATGAAATACAAAAATCTTGGATTGAATGGAAAAAAAGTATCAACAGTTGGATTTGGTGCTTGGGCAATTGGTGGAATGAATTGGGGTGAAACTGATGATTCTGTTTCGATGTTAGCTTTGAACAAAGCAATTGATGAGGGGGTTACATTTATTGATACAGCGGATGTTTACGGATTTGGGCATTCCGAAGAATTGATAGCAAAGTTAATTAAGGAGCGGGGCAAAAAAAACATTGTAGTAGCCACAAAAGCTGGTAACGATTTTTACAATGCAAATTCTGAAGATGACGCTGGTTATGGAGCAATTAAACAAACTTATTCCAAAGAATATATAATTTTTGCTGCGGAACAAAGTTTGAAAAGACTAAATGTTGATGCTTTGGATATTCTTCAATTGCACAGTCCTGACTTGGAGAAACTTGAAAGAGATGAACCTTGGGAAGCTCTGGAACAGTTGAAAAAGGATGGAAAAATTTTGAGTGCCGGTTTTAGCATTCAGTCTTTTAAAGAAACTGAGCATGCACAT
>Ga0180007_10001775_pt1 | contig 27504 bp, 32 predicted proteins | sample MM_PC_MetaG_FD_121122 | JGI IMG/M metagenome (GOLD analysis project Ga0180007, IMG submission 121122) | Groundwater microbial communities from the Aspo Hard Rock Laboratory (HRL) deep subsurface site, Sweden - MM_PC_MetaG | ecosystem: Environmental > Aquatic > Deep subsurface > Groundwater... | reverse complement strand
CTCTTCATTATTAGTTAAGACCATCCCACCCTCACCCGTAGTTATGTGCTTTACCGGATGAAAACTAAAGATCGTCATATCAGAGTATTTACCGGATCCTATCTTAGAGCCGTGATATTCAGCACCAATCGCATGCGCCGCATCCTCTATAACCATTAAGTTATTTTCTTTTGCAATGGTTTGGATTTCTTCCATCTCACAGGGATTTCCTGCAAAATGTACCGGAATAATGGCCTTAGTTTTTGGGGTGATTTTTTTCTTTATTTCTTGGGGATCAATATTAATGGTATCTTCTTTCACATCCGCAAAAACCGGACGACCACCACAATATAAAACACAATTGGATGAGGCCACAAAGGTTATGGGAGAAGTAATAACTTCGTCATCTTTAGTAATCCCGGCTGCTTTGCAAGCGATATGCAAAGCAGAAGTCCCGCTGTTTACTGCCACCGCATATTTAGCTCCGCAATATTCAGCTACTTTTTTTTCAAACTCCGTGATCCGTGGTCCCTGCGTCAAATTAGAGGATTTTAACGTAGCGACTACCGCTGCAATATCTTCATCATCAATCCATTGCGTAGCATAGGGAATTCTTTTCAAAATTAAGCTCCTATCATTTCTTGTAATTGCACAAAGAATCTAAATAATTTATTTTTTTCATCTTTACAATACTAATCATATTTAACCTTATTCGTTACATCAATAAATCCAATCCCACCTCTGGAATAGCTTTGATCCGGCAATAAATCGAAATTGGCATCAAAGTAATGATTAAAAACCAGCCTAAATGAATTCACCGGTGATATGGAAGGATATAAAGACCGTTTATTAATGTTAGGTAAATAATATGCATTGATAATCCGCATCTTTTGTGCAATTTCATCATTAGTCATTTTATTAACATCGAACTTACCGTCCAGCTCCTGACTCAGCGGATAAGGTCCTTCATCTGACTGCAGAAGGATAATCGGCGGCTTTTTTGAATCTGCTAAAATTTTATCAATAAGTTCAATAATCTTTTGATTGGCAAAAATTAATTGTTCTAGATAAGCTCTCTTGCGTCCCCTCCTGATCTCCTCCCCCCGGCTAATAAAATTTCCATTTTTATCAAATGTATATGGTTGATGAGGAAGCTGAAAATGCACAAAAACAAAAACCGGTTCTTCCATATCAGTAGTCTGTGCTAATTTATCGAAGGTATATAAAACTCTGGCATGTTTCTGCGAGCGTCTATCAAAACTAAATAATTTAGTAAGAATGGGATAAAATAAGCTATTTTCATAGAGATACATTGAAAACTCATCCGGAAAATAATAATTAAAATTAACATCCGCATATCGATTGCGGCTTAAAGGATGCCAGCCTGACCCAAAATGGATAAATTTATACCCCTTTGCTTTTAAGAAAGGCCAAACCTGATTTTCTTCTAGTTTTTTCTTGGCATCCTTTAAATCCACTGCCTTATCCGGATCAAAATAATCCAGATTAAGAGAGGAGGAAAGCGAAGCCCAGGTAACCGGATAATTTGCCACACTTTTATCAGCAATATAAAATCCTCTTTTGGCAAGGCTATTAATAAACGGCGTATTATCATAATCATAGGCACTTTTAAGCGTTGATACGCTAGCGTAACGATCAAATATAATGTAATAGATATTTCTAAGCTCACTGATACCCTTTTTTGAATCAATAACTTCAATCTTATCTTCTTTCTGATAACGTTGAGCGTTTCTTGAACTTAACAGAACAAACCCAATGTTAATTAGAGAAATCAAAATAAGAGAAAAAGCCACAATATTTAAGAATTTAGCAAAATCATCAAGACCTCTCTTAATTTTAACCAATATATACAGAGTCAAACCAAAAAGTATACTTGAGATCAACAAAAGGGATAAATGCTGTTGCTGTACACTTAAATAACGAAAGGCAAAGCTCCCGACGTGAAGTGCTTTCATTAAATTTAAAATATGCCCATAAGAAAAGATCATGATCAGAGAAAAAGATGTAAGTATTCCAGCTTTATTACCATCCCGAAGCAGCAACTTAAAAATTAACAAAAACAAAAGAGTCATCAGCAAGGCAATGGCCAAGGGAAGCCAAATCACCGAAAAGGAAGCTTCATCCATATTATGAGAAAAAAGAAACAAGATAGGAAAGATAGCAAATAAAAACGGATAAATATAAAAAGGTTTTTTAAACATAATATTTGACCTATCTCTTCCGCATTAGATAAATAACTCTATCCGACCCACTTACCTTTTCAGACAATTCTAGCGTAAAGTATTTTCCAAATTCGCGCTCAAAAGCCGGCTGTGTATAATTAGGAAAGATATCCTCTCTAGTGGATAAAAGTTTTTGAACCTGGGAATCAGTTTTGGGCACAAATTCAATAATCAGAGAAAAACAAATACGACTAAAAAAGGCCGCAATCTTTCGTAAAGGAACATTATTGGAAATTGCTAAGTGGTGAACCAGGGCCAAAGCCAGCACGGCATCAACTGGGCCCCGTTTTAGCCATGAGTCTCTTTCGCTGTTTTCCCAGCCAATACTCGGGCTGGGGTTAGTTAAATCAAGTAAGAGCGGTAAAATACTATCTTCTCCATTTGCAACACACTCAAGATAATTTTTTTCAACCGCACTAGGATCAATATCAAAAGAGATGGTTGGAATTCCTTTCTGACTAGCAATTCGACTAAAAAATCCGTCGTTTGCCCCAAGATCCCAAACCTGGGTTGGCCCAATCTTATCTAAAAAGTTAGCTACAATTTCTTTTTTTTGCTGAAATGCGGTTGATGAATAATTAGTAATATTATAATAATCAGCCCACTCCGTACCCATGGGTTTCCATCTCATTTTTTTTATGGCGGATTCCAAACTATCAATAATACCAAGGAAAGCTAGCCGACTTATTTTACGCCTTGTCATATTTACAGATTTATTAGCAAAATGTTTTTGGCTTTTTGCATGCAGATGTATATGCGGAAACAAAGACAAACTAAAACGGGTGCTAAAAGGAAGAAGCGAACTAGCCAAATCTAAAGGAACTCCATCAATATATAGTTGAAACAATCGATTTAAACAAATATTCTTATGGCTCATCAGCGCTAAGGGCGCCAGGAAATGCTGGCAAAACTGTTTGTAGGCAACCCAGGGTTCGCCTTCTTTATACTTCTCAAAAGAAAGCGTATCTATTAGTACCGGACGACCTTTTTTGAATTGTATATTATACGCGCTGGCGTCCTTCAAAGACATTCCAAACTCAATTGCTTTTTTTTGAATTTTAAGTGTAGTTAAAGCAGCATCTTTTAATTGACTAAAACTCCATTCATACGGATAGGAAATAAATGATATGTTCTCTGGTTTAATAATTTTATAAGCTATATCATCCATACCTTCTGTAGGAATAATTTCTTCATGCGGGATTAACAATCCTTCTTTTACCAGAGCTGAATAAAGACCAGAACTCATCAAATGATCGTAATCCTCTTTGTATTTCAAATTTATTTGACGATAAAGCAAATCGTCTCTAATAAATAAAAAACCACTTGGGTCACGAAAGGAGCTTAAAATTTTGTTGTTTTTCTCTAACTTTTCCACGATTAATCCTTTCTGGGAAATAAATTAGTCAAAAATCCTTTAATCCTATTCCAAAATATTTTAACCGAAAGCAATCCACCAAATATAAAAGCAATAACTACTTGAATAACATAGCTTCCGGTTCCAGCATCTAAATAAGCATAGGCCTCCTTAGAAAAAACAAAAACCGAAAACGAAAGAAAAAGAAAAAGAATCAAGCCTTTATTCATAATTTTCACCTCCATTAGTTTTTAATATCAACTAAGCCTGTTAGATTATTTCTCTAATTTTTCTAAAACTTTTTTGTAAACGACTTTCACTTTTTGGGGAAAAGTAGGATGTAAAATCCTAAGGATTTCCCCTCCTAAAACTCGATACTGTCCTCCAATTTTAGCAGCGCGGAGCACTCCTTTTTTTACCAGGCGTCGAAATGTAGAATCGCTAATTTTAAGTAACTTTTGGGCTTCTTCAGAGGTATAAACTTCAGATTCGTTAAGATTCATGGTATCCTCCTCTCAATAGTGGGAATTATCTAGCTGAATGTTTACATTATATAGGACCAGCCAAATCATGTCAAGAGGATATTCTTTTTATCAATAGCGGTCAAAACTAGTCAAGTTAGCATAGAAAATCAACAGCGGTAGTAAATTTGGCGTGAATTATACAGCTTTATTTAAACCTTCGAAATATTCTAAAACGAAGGCCAGCCCGATGCCGATAAAAAGACCCACTGCTAAACCAAGGGTTAGACTCAATTTAGGTTTAGGTTTAAAGTGTGAAGTAGGCGGAACAGCAGGGTCAATAACGTGGAAATTTACATTAAGAGAACGTTGATTTAAAAATTTTCCCAATTCCTGTACATAATAATTTGATAACTCAGCTGCTTGCTCAGGGTTTGACCATTCAATTGAAACACCAATCAAACTACCCTTATCATTAACAGAGATTGCGCCCCGCAATGCCCTAGCAACTATCCGGGTTCTTTGCTCTTCGTTCAATTTGACAAGATACGCTTGTTTCGGAAAATATTTCTCTAAATCGATATGTTGAGATACCTGTTTAGCCAAAGTAGCACTTTCTAAAACCGGAATCATTTTTCCTGCTCCGGTATCCTGTATTCCACCTAAGAACGGAACTGAACTTAATCCAGCAACCAATCCGCCCCCGCCGATATCAACTGACATAATGGTAGCAGTGGCCTTATAAGTTTTTGGCTGTCGACTGCTAAAAACAAAGGAGCCCAAACCGACTGCAATTGCTAAAATAATAATTATCCACTTTTTTTTAACAATAACCCGCCAATAATCCAACAAATTAATTTCTTTTTCCACAATGCTTCTCCTTTGACTATTGTTTCAAATAAGTCGCAATCACCGCAAAAGCCATAGCCGCTTCATAAAACCAACGAGTAAAATCTCCGACCGAACCAAAAAAGTCAAAACGCTCTAATATTTGCGGCACAAAAATAACATCTCCCGGCTTAACTTCATTTCCAAAAGCATTCCCGCCGCTTAAAACTGAGCCATCTGCCTGCACCACATATACCCCACCATTGTCTGCATTTTTGGTAATGCCTCCAACTTTATTAAGATAAAACGAAGCTTTTTTCCCTTTCTGATAAATAACCGAACTCGGGCTATAAACTTCACCCAACACACTTACAATATTTGGGCGGGAAGGCACCGTCAGCTCATCCCCATCTTCCAAAACAATATTGTCTTTTGAATCTTTAAATTTAGGTAATTCCTCCAGAGCAAGAATTACCCTCCCCTTAATTAAAACAGATGCTTTCAGCTTATCTAACAGCTCACTGCTTTTTTCCAAAGCTTCCTGCTGCTGCACAACCCGTTCGCCGCTCATCCCCGAAGCAGCCAGCCTGGACTCCTGCTCAATAATTCTTTTTTCTAATTCTACAATAAACCTGCTCAAAGCCGTTTCCTGCGTTTCCCTGGCAGATGTTCTGGTAAAAACTGCTCCAAAAAGATAAGCATTTTTGGTAAATCCACCCGCTCTCTCAATTACCGAACTCAACCGCTCATCGTTTCTTGCAATATAAGTTCCCGGTAATAACACCTCTCCTTTTAACACCACTTTCGCCTGAGGTCTAAAATCAGTAGAAACCACGATTCTATCTCCAAATTCTAAAGCAATATTCTGTTCAATATCCCCGGCAAACAATTTTTCTAGATCAATTTCAAATACTTCAGTAGCTAACGTTTCTTTATCTAACCTGACCACCTCAGCCTTAGGTAGATAAGAATAGGGTTTAAGCAACGCTTTGGATGTAATAATGTCTCTTAACATCATCCCGGGTTTCCATTCGTAGGGTCCAATCTGTTTAAAATTACCTTCAACATATACTACATTTTGAATCTCTGAGAAAATTGGATATATTTTTACTAAATCCATATCCTGCAGAGCGATTTTAGTGCGTGCTTTTTGAGAAGCAACATTTTCGTCTACCACAATTTTTCGTTGGTGAGCAACGATCCGCTCAATCTGGATGCGGTTTAAATAACTAACCGGCGTAAAACCACCCGCAATAGAAAGTATATCCGAAAACTCGGCTTTACCTTTGATCTCATAAATTGCAGGACGCTCAACATTTCCCGTGATACCAACCACGCTGCCACGTGAAGGCACAAAAATTGTATCTCCAGAAACCAATTCCTGATCGTGGGATTTATCACCGTACAATAAGAATTTATATAAGTCTACGGTAGCAATGGTTTTCCCATCTCGAACCAGTTTAATATTTCGCATGGTTCCATGTTTGGAAGGGCCTCCGGCCTGAAACAGCGTTGAATAAAGGGTACTTAAAGAACTAACGGTGTAACTGCCCGGTTGTTCAACTTCTCCAACCACATAAACTCTAATAGTTTTTATCTCAGCCATCGTAATATTGACATTTATCTGTTCATAATAGCGGCCTAAATGCTCTTCAATATGCGCTTTTAAATCGCCATATCTTAATCCGGCAACACTCACCACGCCAACTTTAGGTAGGGTGATTTCGCCTTCTTGGTTAACCGTAACTTTAAAAATTCCTTCACTAATGCCCCATAAAGTAATATTAAAAGAGTCACCCGCTCCAATCAGATAATTGGAAGGAACCGGAGATTCCGAATCAGGAACAAAAGATACCGCTGATTTTTTAAAGGCATCGTAACCAAAAAGTCTGATTTCCGGTAGCCCCTCAAGCGAAGCCACAGCCGAAAATTGTTTTTCAATATTGGTTAATCCTTGCTTTTCTACAAGGTTGGTTTCCACAATTTCCTCATTGCCAATTGTAATTTCCTGACCTGTGTTTGCTTTTCTTAAAAGCTCCCGGCCTTGTGGAGTTGACAATAAAGATTCATAAGCAGATAAAGTCTCACTATCACCCTTGGGCGCAGCAAAACTCGATGATGAAAGAAGCAAAGAAACCATAATTACCAAAGCCAAAATTTTACGAAAATTCATTATTATTTTACCTCCAAGTCCCCTAAAACTTAGTATTTTAGCGTATTTCCTTAAACCATTCAATAGTCTTAACTAAACCTTCTTGAAGCTTAATTTTGGGCTGCCATTTAAGGTGCCGCTTAGCCAACGTAATGTCCGGACAGCGCTGTTTAGGATCATCCGGAGGGAGTTTTTGCTTCGTAACGCTAAGTTTACGATTTATAATTTTCGAGATCTTATTCGCCAGCTCCCTAATGGTAAATTCATCCTGATTGCCTAAATTAATTGGGCCAGCCTCCTTAGCAAACATCATTTTTACAATGCCCTCTACCAGATCATCAATATAGCAAAAACTACGAGTCTGGGCTCCATCGCCATAAATGGTTAAGGGTTTTCCGGTTAATGCCTGGCAGATAAAATTTGGCACTACTCTACCGTCATTTTTACGCATGCGGGGTCCGTAGGTATTAAAAATCCTCACAATTTTCGCATCTAGGCTATGTTTCTTTCTATAAGCCACGATTAAAGCTTCAGCAAATCGTTTTGATTCATCATACTGACTGCGGGAACCCACCGGATTAACCCTGCCCCAGTATGTTTCAGCTTGCGGTGAAACGTCCGGATCACCATAGACTTCTGAAGTAGAAGAAAATAAGTATTTAGCTTTTTTTCTACGCGCTAATTCCAGGGTATTTAATGTTCCTAATGCCCCCACCTTTAAAGTTTCAATCGGATATTTTTGGTAATCGACCGGGCTGGCGGGCGAGGCTAAATTAACTATATAATCCAAATTACCGTCCAGTTGTAAAATGCCTTCCGCAACATCAAATTCAATAAAAGAAAAACGGGAATTAGCAAGATTATGCTTAATATTTTTCTTTGAACCGGTGATCAGATTATCAACACAGATTACTTCATGACCATCGGACAATAAACGATCGCACAGGTGAGAACCAATAAACCCGGCGCCCCCCGCTATCAGAACCTTCATTCAATCTCCTTTATTTTCCAATTCCAAAGTACTTAAATCCGGCTTCTTTGACCCGTTTTGCATTTAAAGTATTTCGGCCGTCAAAAACATACGGTTTTTGCATAAGTTGCTTTGCCTTTTTCAAATCAAGTTCAGTAAACTCCGGCCATTCGGTAACAATCACTAAAGCCTGTGAGCCCTGCAGTGCTTCATAAGGATCATCGGCCAGACTGATCATTCCCTTATTTTTTAATTGATCCACATTCTTTACAATTGGATCATAAGCTTTCAATTTAGCCCCTTCGCTCAGTAAAAGCTCGATCACCTTCAATGAAGGCGCTTCCCTAAGATCATCCGTATTAGGTTTAAAAGATAGCCCTAAAACGGTAATAACTTTGCCGTTTAAGTTTTTCAAGGTTTTTTTGATTTTGCCAACAAACATTTCAACCTGGGCTTGATTAACATTTAAAACTGATTCTAATATTTCAGGGTTATAACCTTTAGCGCGGGCTAAATGGATTAAAGCTGAAACATCTTTCGGAAAACACGATCCACCCCATCCCAATCCTGCACTCAAAAACGCCCGGCCAATTCTTTTATCTAGTCCGACCGCATCCGCCACTTCGGAAACATCCGAACCAACCCTTTCACAAACATTGGCAATTTCGTTAATAAATGAAATCTTGGTAGCCAAAAAGGCATTGGAAGCATATTTGATTAATTCGGCGCTTTTTATTGAAGTAAATATGATATGTGCATTTAAGGGGCGGTAAAGCTCGGTAATGACCTCATAGGCTCTTTTATCCTGAGCCCCGATTACAATGCGATCGGGATGCATAAAGTCATCCAGGGCCGATCCTTCTCTTAAAAACTCGGGATTTGAAACTACGGCGAAACGATTTTTAGCTACGCCATTCTTAATCAATAGTTTGGTAACGATATCTCCCATGCCAACCGGTACCGTACTTTTGTTAACGATAACCTTGTAAGCGGCACCCGCCTTCCCCGACGGTCCCTTGATCGCTTTAGCAATTTCTTTGGCAACTGATTCTACTGCCGAAACATCAGCTTCACCGTCTGCACGGGAAGGGGTTCCAACCGCAATAAAGATGACTTCAGACTTTTTGACCGTACTGGCGATTGCGGAAGAAAAAGCCAGCCGATCTTGAGATACATTTCTGAGTACCAGCTCTTCCAATCCAGGTTCAAAAATTGGGATTTTTCCAGATGACAAAAGCTTAATTTTTAATTTATCAACATCCACGCAGGTTACTTGATGGCCTAATTCAGCCAGACAGGCCCCCGTTACTAACCCCACGTAGCCACTTCCAATGACACTAATTTTCATGTTCTATGCTCTCTCCAGATAATACTCATTCATAAACTTCTGATAATCCGATTTTTTTTGCTTTATTTTATCCCACCAATTTTGGTTTTTCTGATACCAAGCTACGGTTTTCGCTAAACCTTCTTCAAAAGAAACACTTTGCTTCCATCCTAGTTTTTTAACTTTTTCGCAAGCCAGTGAATAGCGGCGGTCATGCCCCGCACGATCCTTAACCAATTTAATGCTATCTTTCGGTTTGCCAAGTTGTTTAACAATACTTTGCGCAACTACCAGATTTTCTCTTTCCTCTTCCCCGCCAATATTATAAATCTCTCCCTCCACCCCCTTTCGCAATACGACTTCGATCGCCTTACAGTTATCTTCGACATAAAGCCAATCTCTAACGTTTTTGCCATCGCCGTATAGAGGAAGCGGTTTATCCTCAATGGCATTGGTGATAAACAGAGGGATAAATTTTTCGGGATATTGATATGGTCCATAATTATTAGATGAACGAGTAATAATAACCGGTAAATCAAAGGTTTTATGATAAGCCCTAACGATTAAATCGCCGCCGGCTTTAGAAGAAGCATAGGGACTATTAGGACTTAAAGGACTTTCTTCGGTAAAAGAACCCTTTTCAATACTGCCATAAACTTCATCGGTTCCGATCTGGATAAATCTTTTAGCACCAAATCTCTTAACTGCTTCAAGTAAAACGTAAGTCCCAAAAACATCCGTTTGAATAAATTCGCCTGCGGATAAAATTGAGCGATCAACGTGCGATTCGGCCGCAAAATTAATAATTGCATCCGGTTTTTCGGATTCTACTAAATCGTTGATCAATTTTTGATCGCAAATGTCACCCTTAACAAATTTATAGCCTGGGGTTTTTTCAACATCTTTCAGGTTTTCTAGATTGCCGGCATAAGTTAATTTATCGAGATTAATTACTTCATATCCGCCATCCAGAGATAAAAGATGCCGAACAAAGTTACTTCCGATAAATCCCGCGCCCCCCGTAACTAAAACCTTTTTGAACGCCCCCATTAATTTTCTCCCCTGACTAAAACCTGAGCTCTCTCTAATGATTCAAAAGTCCCGGCATCGGTCCACCAGCCAGTCAGTATTTGATGCGCCAGCTTTTTTCTTTTCATATAGGTACGATTAACATCTGATATTTCCAACTCTCCGCGTTTGGAGGGCTTTAATTTCTTAATAATTTCAAACACCGATGAAGCGTACATATAAATACCAACAATTGCATTGAAGCTTTTGGGTTCTTTAGGTTTTTCTTCGATTGAAACAATTTTCTCCTCTTTAATATCCACCACTCCAAAGCGATGCGGATCGGTCACTTCTTTTAAAAAGATGAAAGCTTCTGAAGAACTTTTTTCAAACTTTTTCACTGCGTCATTGATTGAATCTTCAAAAATATTATCGCCTAAGATTACGGCCACTTTATCTCCATTAGCAAAATGCTCTGCTAAACCTAGGGCCTGGGCAATTCCACCCGCCTCGTCCTGCACCTTATAAGTAAATTTACAGCCAAATTCACGTCCGGATCCTAATAAATTAACAATATCACCCATGTGATCTACGCCAGTGACAATTAATATCTCTGTAATGCCGGCTTCCACCATTTTTTCGATAGGATAATAAATCATGGGCTTATTCCAGACCGGTAATAAGTGTTTATTAGTGACTTTAGTTAAAGGAAATAACCGAGAACCGGTTCCTCCGGCTAAAACAATACCTTTCACGTTTATCTCGCCCCCTTTAATACCTTCTTTTGAATTGAAATTAACTCTTTAATCCCTTTTTTGGCAGAAGAAATCAGCTGCATCAGGTCTTTTTCAGAAAAGGGGGTCCCCTCTGCAGTCCCCTGCACTTCCACCATTTTTCCGCTTTCGGTCATGACAACGTTCATATCAACCTCTGCCTTGAAATCTTCGGCATAATTAAGATCGAGTAAGGTTTTACCATCAACGATACCAACGCTGACCGCCGCCAAATGTTCTTTGATTGGATCCTTTTTTAATTTCTTTATCTTTTTGATTGCGTCTTTTAACGCTACGAAACAGCCGGTAATCGATGCGGTTCGCGTACCGCCATCGGCTTGGATAACATCCGCATCAATAATGATCGTTCTTTCGCCCAGTTTTTTAAGATCGGTTACCGCACGAAGCGATCGGCCAATTAAGCGTTGAATTTCTTGGGTACGGCCACGGGCTTTGCCATGGGTATGATCGCGACGAGACCTTGACTCCGTAGCACCAGGAATCATTGCATATTCGGCGGTGACCCATCCTTTTTTTTGACCTTGTAAAAACTTAGGAACATTATTTTCAATAAAAGCCGAACAGATGACTTTAGTGTCTCCCATTTCAATTAAAACCGAACCGTGCGGATGTTTTAGATAATTACGGGTAATTTTTACCGGCCGGATTTGATCGGGTTGACGCTGATCCTTTCTTTTCATACCGAGGCTTCCTCTTTGCGCGCATTTCCTTTTGAAGGTAATGGAATGGATTCGATTTCATCCACGCCAATTGATTTTTGCAGCTTTTCTCTGCCGGCGCGGACGGCTCTTAATACTCTGGAAGAGGTCGCTTCTAAATTAGTGAGCACTTCATCTGCATAGCGATCGGCACCCAAACGCACTTCCTTTGCAATTTGATAAGCCTGTTGAATGACCTCAACTGCTTTTCCTTCGGAAGCGGTACCACCGCTAGACGAAATCCTTGCAGATAACTCAGGCGGGAGTTCTCTGGCTGCCGCCGAGGACCGGGGAGCCTCCCCGCTGACTGCTTTTTTAGCAATACCACCACCACTTTGGGCCACCAGGCGTATTTTATCTATGATCGCCAAAACCTTTTCTTCATTAACCATCGTCTTTCTAGATAGCGGGATCTTAAAACCATCCAAAACCAGTGATTCCAGGGCATCGAGTAAGCCTAAAATTTCCATTTTATTCCTCCTTTTTTAATTAGCGACTAAGTAAACAGCAACTAAGCGACTAAGTGGTTTCACTTAGTTGCTTAATCGCTTAGTCACTTAGTTACTTTTCTTTTAACTTCCTAACCACCACCGGTGGAACAAATTCCTTAACATCTCCACCTAAGTGGGCAATTTGTTTTACAAAACTTGAACTTAAATAAGAATATTTATAATCAGTCATAAAAAATACGGTTTCGATATCGGGTTTCATCTTGCGGTTAGTAATGGCCATCTGAAACTCATAATCAAAGTCTGAAACCGCCCGTAGTCCCCTGATAATCGCCGATACTCCCATCTTTTTTGCAAAGTCTACTAACAGTCCGTTAAAAGCATCTACCTCTATCTTGGGCATGTCTTTGAGGCATTCTTTAAGCATACTCATGCGGTCTTCCAGGCTAAAGTACGAATCCTTTTCTGGATTAGCAATAACCGCTACGATAACTTTATCGAAAAATTTTTGGGCCCGTTTGATAACGTCTAAGTGCCCGTTGGTGACCGGATCAAAACTGCCGGGATAAATCGCTACTTTCATGTACTCTCCACTTTATAAAAACTTAGCGTAGTGTCGCCCAGTTTTTTTTCTCGATACTTACTTAATTTATTTATATTTTCGGGTATCGCATCGCGGCTGCGATGTTCAGCAACCACGATTGCCTTTGAATGAAGCAAGCTGGAATTGCCAAGGAGCTCCAAAGATGGAACAAAATCCTTACTGCCGTAAGGAGCACCAACGTAAATTATATCAAATTTTGCGCCTTTTGAGTCTAAAATTTTTATGGCGCGCCGAACATCCAGCAGAAATACTTCGGCCCGGTCTCTAAGGCCGGTGGACCCCAGGTTTGCATAAATAAATTTAACTACGTCGCGGGACTTTTCTACAAAAAAAGAAAGCTTCGCTCCCCTGGATAAGGCTTCGATCCCTACTGATCCGCTGCCCGCAAACAAATCTAAAAAGTTGGCATCCTCAATATTAGGGTTCAATATATTAAACAGGGTTTCCTTAGCGCGATCGGTAAGCGGTCGAACCCCGTGTGCGGGAGCTTTTAACTTTCGACCTTTGGCTTCTCCGGCAATAACTCTCAATTTAAAATCCCCAGATTTAAGTATTTCTTGTAACGGCGTAAAACCTCAGCTTTAAGCGGAATATTTTCGGTCTGACTAAGGGATGGATCATTTTTAAGTAAATTAAAAGCTGCAGCCCGAGCCTTTAACAAGATTGGTTCATCCCTGATTATATCAGCTAATCGGAATTCGGGTAAGCCGGACTGTTTTTCACCGTAAAACTCACCCGGACCGCGCAGTTTAAGATCCACTTCCGCAATTTTAAATCCGTCGTTAGTAGAGAGCATCGCTTTTACTCTGGATTTTGCTTCGGGGGTTTTGGGGTTTCCGCATAAAAAACAATATGACTGAGCCGCTCCTCTACCTATACGGCCCCGCAGCTGGTGCAGCGCCGAAAGACCAAAGCGCTCTACGTGCTCAATCAACATTACCGCCGCATTGGGAACGTCAATCCCTACTTCAATGACGGTAGTGGATACTAAAATATTTATTTTCTTATCTAAAAAATCGCGCATAATTCTATCTTTTTCGTTAGCTTTTACCTTACCGTGAATCAACGCTACTTTAAATTCTTTAAATACCTGTGACTGTAAATACATGGCTTCTTCTTTAGCGGCTTTTAAGTCTAGTTTTTCTGATTCCTGAACTAAAGGACAAACCACATAAACCTGTCGGCCGGCGCGTATTTCTTTTTTAATAAAGTCATAGGCACTCTGGCGTTTAGCCTCGGTAACAAAGTGAGTTTGTACCGGCGTTCTTCCAGGAGGAAGTTCATCGATAATTGATTTATCTAAATCACCGTATAAAGTTAAAGCTAAACTACGCGGAATGGGAGTAGCGGTCATAACTAAGACGTGGGAGGCCTTTCCCTTTTTGGCTAAACGCGCTCTTTGCATTACGCCAAAACGCTGTTGTTCATCTACAATTACCAGACCTAAGTTTTTAAATTTAACCCCTTCTTCAATTAAGGCGTGGGTGCCAATGACCAAATCAGCTTCTCCATTCTCGATTATTTTATAGGCAACCTTCTTTTCTTTATTAGAAAGCGACCCGACCAACAAAACCACTTTAAAGCCCAGTCCATCTAAAAACTGTGACACTTTTGCCATGTGTTGACGGGCTAAAATCTCGGTGGGTGCCATCATTGCGGTTTGCAGGCCATTACGGTGGGCTAAGACCGCGGTTAACACCGCTAAGATGGTTTTACCTGAACCAACATCTCCCTGCAGGAGACGGTTCATGGCATGGCCGCTTAATAAATCCTGCTTAATTTCAGCAAAAACCTTCTTTTGGGCACCGGTTAACTCAAAGGGCAGCGCATCCATAAATCTGGAAATAAGATCACCTTCAACTTTAAACACGCTTCCGGCTTGACGCTTTTTCAGGAAACTACTGCGCATGCCCAGTCCCAGCTGAAAGATAAATAAATCATCAAAAATAATACGCCGGCGGGCGTTTTCGATTTGGGACAGATCTGACGGTAGATGCAGGGTTTGCAGCGCCTGCGGCAGATCAGTCAGTTTGTGCTGATCAATTAACTTTTGCGGGAAAAATTCCCGGACAACGTTAAGGTATTTTTCCAGAGCGGTTCTGATTATTTTTCTGAGCTTTTTCTGGTAGAGCCCTTCAGTTAAAGGATAAATCGGAATTATTTGCTCATTTTGCGCTTCATCATAAAAATCATAATTTTTTACGTTTAGCTCAAGGCTTCCCGAATAATTATTATAAATTGCTTTTCCGGCAATATATAAAACTTTATCTTTTTTGATCACTTTATCCAAAAAAGCCTGATTAAACCAGACGGCTACAACACTTCCGCTCTCGTCCTGGATAACGGCTTTAAACAAACTAAACCCGCGCCGCGTTCTTTCCGCTTTGGCCTTAACTACCCTGCCCTTAATCAAAACCTCCTGATCAGGCCTAAGCGTTGAGATAGGCGCAATTAAACTGCGGTCTTCATAAGAGCGGGGTAAAAAGTAAAGCAGGTCCTCCACGGTACTCACGCCCATGCGTTCGAAAAGCTTTGAGATCTTGGGCCCCGCACCTTTGATATAGCGCACCGGGGTTTTCAACCCAGCAGTGAATTCAGGCATAATAAGGTAATTATAACATGAGCGGCCGCTTGCAGCCGAGGACTACATTTGATATACTTTTCATCGTTATTTCAAAAATTGGAGGACTAAAGTGTCAAGAAAATGTTATGTATGCGGAAAAGTTTCGGGTGTCGGCAATAAGGTTAGTCACTCAAACCGTAAATCAAAACGTCGCTGGCACGCCAATCTGCAAGCCATCCGAACTAAAATTGCCGGAAAAATTAAGAGAATCATGGTCTGCACCAAGTGCTTAAAAAAGGGTAAAGTTAAGAAGGCGATTTAAGTCTATTCCTGATGTTTGCGGTGGGTAAATCTCTCGGTAGCAATTTCATCCAGAAACTTCATCTCTAGTTTTTGCATTACATCTTTATAATCATCAAGCTTATGTTCTTTGTCTTTTATCATGATTTTCTTTTTCTTCATGGCCTCAATCAACAGATTTCTTTGTTTATCCAGCTCGCGGCTGGCGGCAATTACTTTTTCCACCTGCTTTTCGATATCCTCTTTTAAAACCCCCAAGTGCGCCTTGCGCTGCATCACCTGAGCAAAATCCTTAATGGGCCCTTCCTGCATCATTTCTTTGAGTTCGCCGCGGCGCTGGCTTTGCTTAATTTTGAGCAGGTCTTCCTGCTCTTTTTCGGTTAAATATTTTCTTTCGCGGTCGGCAAACTTTTCCTGTTCTTTTTTTTCTTTAATGGCCCTAACCTTAAGCACAGTTTCCAGACCGTATGTAAATTTTTTTCCGGGCTTAGCTTTACGTGCCATGATCAACCTTTCTTATCAAGCAAAGATTCCGAGTAAACGACGCACGGTTTGCTGATAATCAACCTTTTCAAAAGTACCCTGCTTTAAAAATTCATTGACCGGATCAATTTTGGTTAAAGCGTAGTCAATTTTAGGGTTACTCCCCTTCACGTACGCCCCAATATTGATTAAGTCTTCGGCTTCTGAATAGCGGGCTAAAACTTCTCTTAGTTTGCCCGCCGCCTTTTTATGTTCGTCCGAAACCAAATTGGTCATCAACCGGGAAACACTATGTGGAATATCAATCGCCGGATAGTGATTACGGGCCGCCAACTCGCGGGTCAAAATAATATGTCCGTCTAAAATCGACCGCGATTGATCAGCAATCGGTTCGTTAAAATCATCGCCTTCTACTAAGATGGTATAAAAAGCAGTAATCGATCCAACCTCAGAAGTACCGGAGCGCTCCATCAATCTAGGCAGCAGCGCAAAAACCGAAGGAGTATAGCCCCGGGTGGTGGGCGGCTCTCCCGCGGCCAAGCCAACTTCACGTTGTGCCATGGCAAAACGGGTAACTGAGTCCATCATTAATATAACCCGATTACCCCGATCCCTAAAATATTCGGCAATGGCGGTCGCTACAAACGCGGCTTTCAATCGAATCAGCGGCGGCTGATCAGAAGTAGCCACTATTACTACTGACTTTTTTAAACCTTCTTCTCCCAGTGATTCTTCAATAAAATCGCGAACTTCGCGGCCCCGCTCTCCTACCAGAGAAATAACGTTTACGTCCGCATCGGCATTACGGGCCAGCATACCCATTAAAGTTGATTTACCAACTCCGGAACCAGCAAAAATTCCCAGGCGCTGACCTCTTCCGCAAGTAAGTAATCCATCAATTGACCGAATGCCGGATTTTAAAACTTCGGTTACCCTAGGTCGGCTGACCGGATCCGGGGGGTCGGCGTTGAGGGGGCGTTCTTCTTCGCCCATGATCGGTCCTTTACTATCAATCGGATCGCCTAATCCGCCAAGAACCCGGCCTAAAATTTTGGGACCAACGGTGACCATCAACGGTTTACCGCTGGCAAACACTTGAGATCCCGGAGATATACCGGAAGTACTGCCCAGCGGCATTAACAACACACGCTTTTCTCTAAACCCCACCACCTCGGCCTGGGCTTCACGGCCTTCGCGTTCCAGCTGAATACTGCAAAGATCACCAACCGAGACACCCTGCACTTGAGCCTCAATAATCAAACCGACGACCTGAATAACTTTTCCAATGACTTTTACTAAATCAGTGCGGTCACAAACGCGGTGGTATTTTTCAAAATCGATTTTCAGTTTATTTTTTTCCACTTTCGGCTACCCTAAAAAGTGCATCCTCCATAATGGCGAGTTTGGTTGATATGCGGGCATCCACGTAACCCAGATTTGTTTCGATAATGCAGCCTCCCGGCTCCACATTACTATCTTCAACCACCGTGAAATTTTTCACTCCGTCCACTAAACCAGTGATGCGATCCTTATATTTTTTTACCTGATCAATATCTTCACGATTAACTTTTAAAATTATTTGTTCGCGGTCCGAAACCCGGCTGATGGCTTCGGATATGATATTTAAGCAAACGTCGCGGTGCAATGAAACTTCGGAGCGGACAATTTGCTCGGCAACTTTAATACTCAGACGTAAAATCTCGGATTCAGCATCCTTGATGATATTTTTACGCTCTTTGACCGCTTGATTTAAGGTTTCTAAAGCTTCTGCCAGCCGGCCGGCAACTTCTTTTTTGCCTTCGCTGAGACCTAACTTCTTGCCATCACTTTCAGCTTTCTTTTGCAGGTCGCGCGCCCGACTCCGGGCTTCATCCATAATTTGCTGAGCATCAGTTTCGGCTTCTAAAACGATTTTGGCTGCTTCTTGTTTTACTTCGTCCACGTCTGAAATATTTTCGAGGATTTTTTGGGCGCGATCGGTTCTGATTTCTAACGGGGCGGCCGCCTCTCCCTGAGAATCAAGCGGACTATCTCCGCGCGCCGTAATTTGGTCTTCTTTGGATACCTCCATCGGCAGAGCGGCCAGATCAACCGTTCCGGTTTCGGTTATATTATTTTTCTTGATGATTCCCATGTTTTAGCGCAGTCCTTTTTGATAAAGGTTCACAGGTTTAAAGGTTTATAGGTTTATAGGGCCCCGCCCTTACCCCTATAAACCTTTGCACCTTTAAACCTTAACACCTCTAAAGCTTACTCGCAAATGAACTTATTACTTTATCCTTGATCTCATCCGTAAAAATATTTTCTTTAGATTCGCGCAGCAGGGCTTCCACCAGCGGACGCTGGCCGGGAAGGTTACTTAATACTTCAATCTGTTTTTCGGGTGAAACCATTTTTAAAACAAAGGCGATGATTTGCGGGCGCTCGTATAAAAGGATCCCGGCTAATTTACGGGCGGAGGCACGCTGAAATTTTTCTGCAGGAGTTTTGGGTGGTTCGGGCTCAGGTTCGGGCGGAGGCGCGGGCACAGGCGCAGGTGCTGGCTCCGGCTCCGGCTGCGGCGCGTAAGTAACTACTTTTTTTGCGGGACGGTATGCGGTACTGGGCGGCAGTGACATAAAGCTGCGCAGCTCTTCTAATATCGATGCCACCGCTTTGGGAGAAGGCTTGGGTAAGTGATTAACGCCGGAAGCAACTAAATCCGCCAGTTCTTCAGGAAGATAGCGTAAAAGCCGCGCTGAAGTATCGGCTCCCAACAGTGATAGAAATATAGTTGCTTTTTCGCGTCCGGTTAATGGTGACATAATTATTTAGATTTCCCCTCTTCCGAAAGCCAGTTTTTAAGTAAGGCGGCTAGTCTTTCGGGATTTTCGTTAGCCATCCCTTTGATCCCTTCGATGGTATCCATCGCACTTTTAGCGGAGGCACCGGTGGGGACTTCTTCTTCTTCCTCTAAAAATTCCGGAGGACCAAATTCGAATTCACGTTCGCGCTTTCCGCCAAAGATGGCCCGGAAAACTAAAATAATAATCAGCAGGATAAAAATTATGCCGATGCCAATGATGAAATTTTTAAAGCCCAGCTTAGCTACCACAAATTCATACATCACTAAAACATAAGTCATCCAGGAAGCCCGCTTTGGCTCAGTTTCTTTAACGGGGGTGGTTCCATTTTCTTGCTGCAGCGCATATTGGAACGGAACTTTTTTAATTGCGATACGGTCTCCACGCTTGCGGTCATAACCAATCGCCGCCGCAATGGTGGCATAAGTAGTTTTCTTTAATGACGCCGTCAAATCCAAACGGTTATCAACTAAGATAACGGTATGAATGCGTTTAATTTGAATACCCTCTTTTAATTGAGAGCGCACTTTAATTTTTTCATCCTTTGCCGGTTTGGGCGGTAAAAGCTCGAGACTTACTTTTACGATCACCGAATTAGGAGGATAAAATTGATTTAAAATGGATTGGGCTTTTTTGGTCAGTTGTTCTTCGTATTCCTGTTTGGCTTGAATGCGGAGCAAGGTTCTTTCTTCCTCGGACAAAACTCTGGGAGCCGCTTCGGCCGTAGCTTCCTCAGCCATTTTGACCAGCTCGGCCTCTTTTTTATTTAATTCGGCTTCCTTCTTTTTAAGCTCTTCAACCTTACCTTCAACTGCTTTGGCTTCTTCGAGCAGTTCCTGTTTAGCTTCTTCCTGATAAATCGGACTAATTAAAGGTTTGGGTTCCGGTTTTGCGGATAAAATATTACCGTGATCGTCAACGATGGTTACTCTTTGGGGTTTTAAGTTTTCGACTGAGCTGGCTACCAAATGAATAATACCGTTAACCTGGGCCGGAGAAAGTTTTTCTCCCGGGAGCAGAGTCAGCAAAACCGACGCCGTCACCGGAGCTTTTTCGATTTCAAAAAGGCGGGTTTCGGGCAAAACAATTTGGACGCGGCAATCTTCGATGGCCGTAATGCGTCGAATGGTGCGCGCTAACTCACCCGAGATAGCCCGGACCAGTTGAATACGACGGTCAAAATCAGTAGCGCCAAGCCTGGCTTCATCAAATATTTCCCAACCTACCGCCCCGCCCGTCGGCAAACTCTTTTCGGCTAATCCCAGCCGCGCATCATCGGCTTTGTCTTTGGGGACGGCAATCGAAGTCCCCTTTTCACGCATTTCATAGGGGATTTTTAACTCTTTGAGCCGGGCAATAACATCCGCCGCATCCTTGAGGGCCAAATGCGAGTAAATAACCGTATAATCATTGGCCGGGCCGCCGCCTCCGCCACAGGAACGGATAAAAAACAAAAACAAGATAGCTAAAACAACTACTACACCAACTGCAATGTATAGTATTCTTCGATTGCCACCTGGTACCGGCGCCAGGGTTTCTTCTGCCATGTTAACTCCTTACTTTAAATCTGCATTTGGGTAACTTCTTTAAACGTAGTTACCGCAGTATTAATGGTAGTTACGGCTAATTGCACCATGATACTGGCTTTGGAACTGGCAATTAAAACGTCGGCCATCTCGGCTTCGCCCCGGGTATACTTATCGATCATCTGATTAGCATAAACTTCGGTGTTGCTAACCGTATTTAAGGCATCGATAGCCTTCGATAAAACATCTTCAAAAGGATTGCCCGCAAACTTAAGGCTGCGGCTGGGAGAAACAGACCCAACGTCTCCGGTTCCTAATCCGCTTGAAACACCGCTAATCGGTTCGGCCATGATAAACTCCTTTTATTTATGGAAGCTGTAATGTATCCTGCGCCATTTTTTTAGTTGCATTGTAAGCCGTAATATTAGCTTCGTATAACCGTGAAACGTAAACTAAATCAACCATTTCTTCAGACATCGAAATATTAGGCAACATGACGTAACCAGAAGCATCCGCATCCGGATGACCCGGTTTATAAACTTTTTGAAAAGGAGAAGTATCTTCAACAATATCGGATACTTCTACCCCGCCCGGAAATTTACTGCCGTACAATTTTCTTTGTTCGGCAGCCAATATCTGATTAAAATCAATTTGTTTTTCGTTAACTACCGCCATGCGGCGTCGGTACGGACCACCCTCTAAGGTTCGGGTAGTATCGATATTAGCCAGATTGGAAGCAATGATTTCCTGCTTCATGCGGGCGGCTTCGATGCCGGAAATACTAATATCAAACGCCTGGTTTAATCCCATTTACTATTTTCTCCCTTGCGAAGCAATGGTTTTTAAAATATTTAACTTGGACGACATTAATTTTACGTAAGAAGAATAGCGGGTACTATTTTGGGTCAGCGCCGCCATTTCTTCTTCCAAATTTATACTGGGTTGTTCGGTGCGGGCCACCGCTTTTTGCAATACTTCATCAAACTTTAAAGCCTGGAATCCGGGAGTATCGGCATTAGCCACATTGTGCGCAATGACCGCTTGCCGTTTGGTGGCAACTTCCATTGCCTTTTGAACTTTATCAAAAGTTGAGTCAAAAATTTCAACGCTTGGATTATAAGCCACGTTACTTCACCTTATCCTTGAGCCGGTCAATGGCTTTAGCCAGCAAACGATTAACTTTACTGCGCGATAATCTTAGCTTTGACGCAATGGTTTTTTGGTTTAATCCTTCACGGTAAAACATAATTACCACTTTCTGCTCTAATTCGGGCAAAATTGCAACCGCCTGAAACAGTTTATTGCGCAGATCTAAAAATTCGGATTCGGTTTCGGGGGTGCGTTCGGAAGCAACCTGCACTTCGTGGGTTTCGGATAAGCCTTCGAGCGAAAGCAAATACATCAGCGCCGAAGCTTTGACAATTTTTTTAATGCGCGAAAGTGCAGATTTAAATTCGGTTTCGGTCAGCTTTTTACTTAAAAGCTTCTTTTCTTTTTCCTCAATTATTTTGGTTTCTTCCGGCGAATACCCTTTTTTGGCCATGTCGCGGATCATAACCTGAACCCGGTACGGGACCGGATTATAATTTTTAAGTCCGTCTAAAATTTCGCCGCGGATGCGATAGGAAGCATAAGTTTCAAATTTAACCCCGCGTTTAGAATCAAATCTTTCCCAGGCTTTCATCAGCCCCACCGTACCGTCCGAAACTAAATCGTTATAATCAATACTGGGAGGAAGCCCTTTACCGGAAACCATGGATGCGATGGAATGCACGAGCGGCATGTAAGCCTCGAGGGACTTAGGCATTTTTTTTGTTGGGGCTGCCTTATTGTCTTTTTTTGCTACATTAGCCATGACTGTTTTGCCTGATTAATAATACCTCTCCAGTTATTTGACTGCGTACTGGGCATTAACTTGTCTACATTAAAAGCCCCCGAATTAATTAATTCTTCGCCGACCTGCTCTACCAGCATTTCGTTGTACATCGTGGAATCAAAATCAGGGAACATCGATTTATTGTTTTTATTGTCCGTTGAACCAATACTGGAAGCCTTGGCAAAGCTCTGCGCTAAAATTTCTTTAACGAAAATGGCGACAAACTGTTTTTGGGCATCTTCTGAACTATGTTGCTGAACGAGCGCTTGTTTGGCCAAGGCCGGCCCTAAGTTACTGAGTGGATTAAGCGCCCCAAAATTTTGCATTTAAAACTCCTTGTCCGCCTCTGGCGGGCTTTTAAATAACTTCGATTTCAGCCGAAAGCGCGCCCGCCCGTTTAATGGCTTGTAAAATTACTACTAAATCTTTAGGTGAAGCCCCGATCGAATTGAGGGCTGCCACTAACTCTGACAAGCTGGCGGTTTGTCCCAATTGTTTAAAGTCGCCGGATGGCCGTGAAACGCGAGCCTTGGTTTGGGTTGAAGTAGTATAGCTTTCATCCTCCGAACCAAAAGCATTGGATTGAGTATATAAACTTAAACTGCCCACCGTAACCGTCATGTTGCCATAGGTAACGGCCACCGGCGCAATGCGCACATCCTCGCCGATAACAATGGTGCCGGTTTTTTCGTTAATGACCACTTTAGCCACCGTAGCCGGAACCACTTTAAAGTTTTCGACCCGCGCGATAATCTTAACCGGATCTTCGCCTTCGAAGTAAGGAACGCTGATGGTAGCCGCATCTTTAGCTACGGCTTCCATGCCATTTTCAAGAATCGAATCGGCCACTCTGACTGCAGTGGTAAAATCGGGTTTATCTAATACGATAGTAATCGACTGTTTGCCGGCCAGCGATACTTCAACTTCTTTTTCAACCAAAGCACCACCCGGAATATGCCCAACATTGGTATTTTCACCTCTTAAAGGTGATATCGTTTGGGTATCCCCCAAGCCGCCGATCACCAACCTGCCCTGTGCCACCGCGTAAATTTCGTCGTCTACTCCTACTAACGGAGTAATTAACAAAGTGCCGCCTTGCAGACTGCGCGCATCACCCATGGAGGATACGTTAATATCTAATTTTTGTCCGGGTTTCATAAACGGAGGCAAGGTTGCAGTTACCATGACCGCGGCTGCATTTCTGGACTTAAAATCAACCGACTGCGGAACCACGCCCATGCGGGATAATAAATTAGTTAACGCCTGCTGGGTAAAACCGGTTTGTTGTGAATCACCTGAATTTTTTAAACCCACGACCAGACCAAAACCCATTAGTTGATTTTCGCGGGCCTCTAAAACGTGACCGATATCTTTAATCCGTACCGGAGCCGAGGCCGAAAAAGCGGTCCCCGCGATAATAAACAATCCGATTAAAATAATAAAAAATCTTTTAAGCATTAAAATAACCAATTCACAATTCTGGTAAACCATCCCGGTTGCTCAGCTTCGGCGATGACCCCGGTTCCCCGCACCACAATTTTTGCATTTGCAACCTGATAAGAATAAACGGCATTGGCCTGATTAATATCTTTGGACCGCACCACACCCGAAACAATTATTTCCTGTTCTTCGTCGTTAACTTCTACTAAATGCTTGCCCACCACTTTGATATTGCCATTGGTCAGCACTCTGGTAACCCGCGCCGCAATCCGAGCCGTAATTTTGGTACCACGGGTAGTTTTACCGGTGCCTTCATATTTATTATCAACCTTAGGATTAACCGATGCATCGGTAGGCAAAAAAGATGCCAAGCTATCGATGGTATGGGTAAAACTAGCCGAGAGTTCGTCCTTGACCCGGGTATCGGTACCGGCTTGAGAAAGGGCTGAGGTGGATTCGACAATTAAAACATAAACAATGTCGCCGACTTTGTAAGTTTTTTGGGTGCTGTACGGTGAGGTACTGGCACCCTCTTTCCAAATAGAGTCAGCAACACAAACTTGAGATAAAACCAGGGACAGTGCTATGACTAGAAACACCGCTTTTTTCATTTTTACCCCAATCATTTTATTTTGTTGTGCGAATCTACATGGACAATTTTTGGGACCAGGGTTTTAGCTTCTTTTTCGTCAATTAAAGTATAACATATTACAATTATCAAGTCGCCTGGAGTTGCGAGCCGCGCCGCGGCCCCGTTTAAACACACTTCTCCGCTAATTCCTTCAATGGCATAGGTTTCAAAACGGTGGCCGTTGCTAATATTAACGACCTGCACTTTTTCGTGCGGCAAAATGTCGGCGGCTTTCAGCAAAGCTGCATCTAAGGTGATACTACCCTCGTAATTTACGTTGGTTTCGGTTACGGTCAGCCGATGTAATTTGGCCCGGCACATAATTCTTTGCATTGTTAATTAACCTCTACTTCATTTTCCCCGATGACGGTAGCGATAAACTCTTTTTTTGAATCCAAGCGCTTAACTTTTACTTTTTTCCCTAAATAGCCGTCGCCGTAAGCGCGGCCTTTAGCGAAAATAGTGACGTTTCCCCTGATCACTTTAATTTTTACTTCTGCGCCGCGACTAAACAAAGGAACCTCTCTTAACATCCAGGAAAAAAATGGTTTTCCTTTCCTTATTATAGTTTTTGTTTGCTTTCCGATCAACCCTTCTTTTTCGGTGAAATACTCTATGGAATTTGTCATAATATCCAGTTTGCTATAAGCTAAATCGGCGGCCTGGATGATGTCATATTTTTTTAATTGGCGCGTGGCCACCACCACCGTGCGGTAAACCTCGACGATGGTTTTTACGAAAATGCGCTTGTACTCTTTATCATTTTTATAAACCTGCAGAGGCATCAGGGTTTCGCCCGCCGGCTTAAAATTTGGATAAAGTTCCAAAACTTTAAAACTTAACTCAGCAGACTCATCCGCTAAAGCCGCAAAAGACTTATCCGCATACTTAAATGAAATTTTTATCTCATCATTTTTTAGGTGGGGATATTTGCCGATAATATAGGAATAAACAGCGGAATTAACTTTGTTTTCGATTTGAGCAACTGAGGCAACAGCAGGAACCACACCGATCAGTAAAACTAGATTTATGGTTAATATGCTTAATAATATTTTTTTCATTAATTTCAATTGGTCTCTAGTCTCTGGTCTCTAGTCTTTCCCTAAGACTTCATATCCTGCAGTGCGGCTAACATGGCTTCGTAGGACTGAACTGCTTTGGTAACCGTATCAAAAACCCGCTGTACCATTACCATCCGCATCATTTCAGATATGATGTCTACGTTTGAAGATTCGACTGAATATTGTGCCACCGCTCCGTAACCGTCATCGATCGGATAACCAATCATCGGATCACCGGAAGCCGCGGTCGCTTTAAACAAATTTTGCCCGATACTTTCCAAGCCCACCGGATTAGTAAAGCGGGCTAAAGTAATTTGGCCAATTTCAGTTGAAGTTACTTCGTTATTAACCGAAACCCAGATCGTACCGTCACGGTTAATATTGATGGCAGTCGTTCCATCGGGGATCACAATTTCGGGTTCAACGATGTGTCCGTTGGGATCCACTAAATTTCCCTCATTATCCATATGGAAATTTCCGGCCCGGCTATAGGCAACGGTTCCGTCTGCTAACTGTACTTGAAAAAATCCTTCTCCCTGAATTGCCAGATCAAGCGGATTATTAGTTATTTCAATCGTTCCTTGCGTAAAATCTTTGGGAGTGCCCGCAATTTTAACCCCGGTACCAAACTCGATGGGCATGTTACGCCCCACCCCGTCCTGCATCATAATTTGCTCGTTCAACTCATCCTGAAAAGTTCTTTCGATATAGTAAAGACTTTCAAATTCGGTTCTGCCTTTTTTAAAACCGACCGTATTGGAATTGGCTAAGTTATCGGTGATGGATATCATTTCTTTTTCAAATGCATCTAATCCGGTGGCTGCAACATACAATGGCTGAAACATAACGACCTCCTTGTCCGCCTTTGGCGGACTTTTAAACTACTATTGCGTACTTCCCAACTGCATCGCCGCGGCCAAGCCCGAATCACGCGCCTGGACCACTTTGGTAGTAATTTGATATTTTTGACTTAAATACATCAGTTCCATCATTTGATCCACAACCGAAACATTGGAAGTTTCGACATAACCCTGAACCACCCGGGGATTCAGGTCTTCTTCAACCATTAAAACTTCGCTATCGCCTTGATAAAAACTTCCGGTCAGCGGTTCCAGTGCATCCGGGTTTTCGATTTTTACAATACGCAGTTTAGCTACCTTTTCGTCATTGATCATAATTTCGCCGTTTTGATTAATGGTAACATCTTCGGCACTACTTAGATTAATGGGACCGCCTTCGCCTAAAATCGGATACTCGCCCGCCACTGAAAGCAAATTACCATTAGGATCTAAGGTAAATCTTCCGTCACGTGTATAGATTTCGCCGCCCGGCCCGTAAAGACAAAAATATCCGTCCCCACCTAATGCGGTATCCAGTTTGCTGCCGGTATTGACCAGAGAACCTTTGATGCGGTTATAAAAAGTACCTTCAATTTTGGGCTCCATGGGACCGGTCGAGGAGCGGGAGTTAATACGATCCATTGCAGACTGAAGCTCAAGAGGAAAAGCACGGGTCACAATTTCGGACTTTTGGTAACCAGGCGTTTTTGCATTGGTCATGTCATTCATGAGGCTCTTCATTCGCTCGTCGGAAACCTCAAGATCTGATTTGCCAATCCGCAAGATGCGGTCGCGCATTTATTACCTCCATCTTTCAGCGGAACTTTTTTTAATTATAACATTGTAAGTAGAAAAAACAATATATTTTTCTCTATAATTTTCATAAAGCCTACAAGTATATTCCTTGTAAAAATTACATATTTTCCCAGCCAGTACCCTTCGCAAATACGCTAAAAAGCCCCAGCGTGACTTTTTAGCTCCCTGTCGCCCTCGCTCCCTCCCGATTTCATCGGGAGAACCGTGCCCGCTCGGGCGCCAGAGGATTTGCTTCAGGGTACTGGCTGTACAAAATATT
>Ga0180007_10001774_pt1 | contig 27517 bp, 26 predicted proteins | sample MM_PC_MetaG_FD_121122 | JGI IMG/M metagenome (GOLD analysis project Ga0180007, IMG submission 121122) | Groundwater microbial communities from the Aspo Hard Rock Laboratory (HRL) deep subsurface site, Sweden - MM_PC_MetaG | ecosystem: Environmental > Aquatic > Deep subsurface > Groundwater... | reverse complement strand
GTTATTTGTTTATCTGCGCGATAATAAATTATTTTTATACTACGTGTGGGGATATGTTCTATTGTTATTTTAATATATAACTTACACCCCATAAATTCACGCCCATGCCGGGCGTACACAATTAATTCAACGTGGACGGGCGTTACATTGCCGCTGAATTTTCAGTTGGGGTTTTATTAATCAATCATGTTAACTGGCTTTACCCACTTTGAACGCCCGCCAGTTAATTTGTTAGCGCTTTTTTACAATAGGAAAATAAAGGGACAGTAGGAAACAACGGTGTCCAAAATTTCCGATCAAAAGACAGCATAAATCTGCTTTAACGAGCCCATAGCCTCTACCCATGAAGTGCTTGAGAATAAGTTGTTGCGTATCCATCGGATAAATTCTACTGACTGTTGAGTTGGTCCTCTGGCCGTTGTGAGAAAGAACGGTAATTTGTCTTTCTTGATTTTGACTTTGGCCAGGGTTTCTTCAAGCCTCTTTTTACGTCTGTTATTTTCAATTTTATTTTCAGCGCCTTCTTGTTTGAGGTATTCTTCAAACATCTATATTAAATTATGGGCAATGCAAATAAATCATATCGGGTATCGCAAGCTATTGAGTTTCTATAAATATTGATGTTGCTGGAATTGGATTGAGGTTTTTTTCTGCTAACTCATTGAACTTCATAATCTTACCTCCTATAAGGACAACAATGCGAGACATTATAAATAAATACTTGAAAAAGAAAGCCAGCACCATTTTAATAAGTCTCTTTCTAAATGGATGTGCTACAATGGCATTATGGGATGGTAAAAATTCTACTGATTATCGCGCCATTGAAGCGATTGCAGGAGAAGCTGATCAAATTTACATGGCTTTTGATAGAAAGGGGCATTGGGGTCTTTAAATACTATTTCCGGTGTTAAATATATTCAGGAGATTACAGAAGATAATTTTAAATATAAAAAAGGGCAAAGATGGTTCTTCTTCATTTTTTAAGTTAGGATGTAAGATGAAAATATATCTGGAACGCTAAGGATATAATTTCCAGATGTCTGATATGGTTACATTGATAGCAGATTAATATTGCCTAAATTCTTATCAATACTTTTTCCACTATATAGGGAGAACGCTATGAACGGCTTGTTTTCGATCGGAGATACAGCCCCGGATTTTTCTTTTGAGACCCTTTGGAATGGAAATAATAGTTTTTACAATATGCTTGAACAAAGCAAAGTTTTTTTATTGTTTCTAAGATATATCGGCTGTCCACTATGCCGGATAAAAATCGATGAGCTGATCCGGGATTTGGATCAGTTTGAAGCACACGGAGTAAGGCCTGTAGCTGTTTTGCAGAGCGCACCGGAAGTAATGAGAGATCAGAAAGAGCAGAAAGAAATACCATTAACCGTCGTCTGTGATCCTAAAGCGGAGATTTTTGAACAATACGGTGTCAAGGTTGGGTCTATTTTTCGTTATTTAACACCAAGTGTTATTAGAAAAGGGCTGGCTTCTAATAAACTGGGATATGGGCATGGTAAATACGAAGGTCGGGAGAAACAGTTGCCAGCGGTTTTTCTGGTGGATACCGATAGAATCATCCGCTATGCCTACTATGGGAAAAATGTGGGTGATGTACCTGAAAATTCTACTCTGTTGAAGATAATTTCCTAATTAAAATATGCAGAATCGACTCGCCAAGATAGATATTGTTTTGACGCTTACTCTTATTGTTACCTACATCCCGTTAGGTCTTTGGATTGAATGGGCGAAACAGCAATATCCGTTTGGAATTATCATGTTTTTAATAGGGGTTATTTTTGTTGTTTTTGAAAGTATAAAGCTATGCTCTCCACTAATTGGCTCTATTCAAGGAGCATTGGTGCCTTTATTAATTCTTGGCCCATCATTATTTATACAGCCTGCTTATGCTGAGGAATATGCAAGCCTCATTGCCCTGGTTCCTATCGGCTGTGTATTTGGTTTCTTGGTGTCATCTCATTGCCTGTTTAAAAGGAAAGGGTTCGACGGATTACCATCAAAGATCAAGTTTTGGATTAAAATAAATCCTCCTTGGATACCATTCGCAATTCTCCTAATATTGTGGCTCATTCAATCCCATTTCATGTACCCATATAGTGAAACAACCGCTTCAGTTAGGTTTGTTCTCAGCCTCTTTATAGCTTCTTCCTTTTTATTCATTGTATACAGAAATATTAATGATAACATTAAAAATAGACCAAAGATATTTTATGACCTTGCGAAACTTCCCCTTTTGATAATCATATCTCATATTATACTGCTTATTTCTGGAAAAACATACAATTCAGAAGGAGGATGGTGGATTCTTTATAGTTTAATCATTTTTTGCCCACTGCTATCAATACCTTCGATTATAATTGGATTGATTATCAAACGTACTCAAAGAAATCGAGTTGATTAGTATAGGACAATATAAAGATGTCGAAAGTTTCTCGTCAAAAAGTATCAGACACTATTTGTCCTATCAACTGAGTGCACTTGGTTGGTCAGGGGCACAGCGGTTATAAAAAGGTATTGCAGTTAAAATTATTCATGCCTTGCTTATATCGAGCAAACTGATACCTGCCCACCATTGACTCAGGGCATTATCTTGAACATGAAGAAAAAGAGACAGGCGAATTATGCTTGCTTTCAGGATTTTTTTTAACTCTGGAAAAGGCGGTTCCTGGCGCCTATGTTGCACCAGCACTTAATATCGGTCTTGATCTTGAAGAAAAGCCTCAATAAGCTTTGAGGAACTTATAATCAAGGTCTCATAAGCGAGGCCGTTTATGAATCAAGGCAAAAGGAACTTTCTGAAAATATGCTTTCCAAATAAGGTAAGAATCAGGTGTAACTCTTTAACCCCAAATGATTTAGAAGTAGATCTCGCTTAAGGATTTTCATGCAGGCCCTATTATTCCTTTATCAAGAAGTCGGTTCTCCCAGATAGCGAAATAAAATATCCTGCCAGAAAGCTGCCGCCGAATTGTTCCTGGTTTTTCTTCCTTTCAAAAAACCAGACCAAAAGTCCTACAACAAATATTAACAGGACAAACGCCAGAATAATTTCCAGAAAAGCCTGGGTAGTAACGTCTATGCTTTTATGCGTTTCTCAAATAGACGGTAATTTACTGCCCCATTTTTGAAACCATATCATCCAACAAGGCAGTTGAGCAGGGGAGCTGCTCAACTGCTTGTTGGCCTCTTGAAATTGACAAGACCCTATCGATCATGATAATGTATTACAAAAACCAAACCGATCGAGGTGCAATCATGCAAACAGTAACAGTTTCTCCAAAATTTCAGGTGGTTATTCCTAAGTTAATCCGTGAAACTATGCGACTACGCCCTGGGCAAAAATTAACAGTCATTGAGTATGAAGGAAGAATCGAATTAATTCCTGACAAAGATATTTCAGATCTCCGTGGATTTATAAAAGGAATTGATACAGAATTCGAGCGTGAAAGTGACCGCTTATGAACATTGTCGATTCGTCTGGTTGGCTGGAATACTTTTCTGGTGGGCCTAATGCAACACAATTTTCTATGCCTTTAGAAGACGTTTCATCCCTAATTGTCCCTATCATTACCATATATGAAGTATTTAAAGTCGTTTTACGTGAAGCCGGAGAGAATGAGGCGTTGCAATCAGTAGCTGCAATGCAAAAAGGAAAAGTAATCGAACTTAGCATAAGCCTATCTTTAAGTGCTGCCAAGCTGAGTCTAATACATAAATTGCCGATGGCGGATAGCATAATTTTTGCCACTGCAAAATCATATCAATGTGACATATGGACATTGGACACCCATTTTAAGGATCTACCAGGAGTAAAATATTTTCCAAAACATGCCCAGGCCAACAAGGGCGTTGAGTAGGACGCTCGTATCGCGCCTTTCAAATAAAGAAATGGGGTCACCCATTAAAGGGTTCGTCAAGAGAAAAAACACCCCCTATTAAAAAAGATGGGCTCTTTTTTAAATGACGGTAGTATCGGGGACGTATGCAACTTGTAAACTTATTTATAGCAAATACGACAACCGAAGCGTGTCTGAAAATACTGGCGGCAATAGATTTAAAAGAATATCCAACGGGAATCAAGGTGTCTGACAAAATAATGAAATCGCTGATAATGTAGAAAAATGACTTTCATGGGGAGTTAAACTATACCGTCAGTCCAAATAGAAACTGATGAGCCAGTTTCAAAACGCCCCATTTTAGCCGATCTCTGCGTTGGGCTCAAATTTCGCACGAAGTGACACGTAGTGAAGCATAGCGCTAACCATTAGCGCTATCCTCGAAATACTAAATGTATTCCTGCGGTTGAAATTTTCTTCCGCCTTGAGCTTAACCAAACTGAAACGTTTTGAAAGTGGCTCATAAGTATGATTTTTATTGTAACGGCTGTCCCTCTTTTTTACTTACCCCCTTTTTAACCGAAAGGATATTGCTTATGGATCAGGCAATCACCATTATTTATTTGTTGTGTGTCCTCGCGATCGGAGTCTGGGCAGGAAAAGGCGTAAAAAACCTGACACATTTTTCTGTGTCTGATCGTTCATTCGGTACCTGGGTTATTTTCGCAACCATTTCCGCCTCATTTATTGGCGGCGGCTTTTCCATGGGAAATGCTGAGAAAGTATTCATTTTCGGTATTGTAAATATCTTTGCTTTGTGGGGATTCAGTCTCAAGGAAATCCTGGTTGCGACCCTGATCGCGCCAAAAATGGGAAAATATCCTGATGCGATTTCCGTTGGCGACATCATGTATGAAAACTATGGCAAAAGCGGTAAAATAATAACCGGTATAATGTCTGTTGCAGTGTGCGCAGGGATTCTCGGGGCACAGGTAGGCGCAATGGGCTATATATTTAATGTTTTTATGGGCATTCCGCGTATGTACGGTATACTTATCGGGTGCGGTATTGTTATTGTCTATTCAACTGTTGGCGGAATGCGTGCTGTTGTTTTTACAGATGTTTTTCAATTTATTATACTGTCAATTGGAATTCCCCTGACACTGATTTTCGGAATTCACTATGCAGGCGGCTGGGCAGCGGTTAAAAGTGCTGTTCCTGCAACACACTTTTCTTTTCTTGGAACAGGCAGGACATTTTTACAACTTTCAGTTCTTTTTATGTCCTTTCTTTTTGGGGAAACCCTGGTGCCTCCTTATGTGCAAAGGCTTTTTCTTTCAAAAGAATCAAAGCATACAGCCAAAGGTATTTTGTGGAGCGGACTATTTTCTTTTCCCTTTTTCGCGATTACAGGTTTAATTGGAATTGTTGCATTGGTTATAAAACCTGATCTGGATCCTAATCTTTCCATGCCATTTGTAATTAATACCGTTCTGCCAATCGGGCTTAAAGGGATTGTAATTGCAGGAGTTATTTCCATTGTTATGTCTTCTGCAGATTCGTTTCTGAATGCCGCAGCAGTTGCTTTTGTTAATGACATTGTGAAACCTTTAAGTAAAAATCACAATTCGTCATCGGAACTGCTACAGGTACGCTCAGTTAATGTTCTGACAGGTATTATCGCAATTGTTTTTGCGGTAAAGATTAAAAGCGTTCTTGACATACTTCTTTATTCATATAATTTCTGGTCACCCATAGTGCTTGCGCCCCTGACACTTGCCATCCTTGGTTATAAAACAAAAACAAAGCATTTTATAGCCGGTGCCATAGCCGGTGTTATTGGTGTTATTGTCTGGAATTTTATTTTGGATAATCCGGCAGGATTGGACGGACTTATTATAGGCCTGTTCTGCAACTTCATTGTAATACTTATCTATTATAATATTTCCAGAAAATAGTATTTTGCCATCCCGAAATCCAGACATAGGGGTTATAGGCTTTGGGGTCTGACCGAAAGCGCCGGTAAAAGCCTGTAAAAAATAGGATTAACTATCACATTGCAACCTAAAGAAATCCTACAGATTGAGTGGAAAATGAGCTTCCCGGTTTTTATATTGCAATTAAACACTCTTTTTAGTATATTCGTAACAAAATATAACTCAACAACCTGAAAAGAGAATTTCATGAAATACAAAACAAATCCAAATATAATTTTTAATTTAACCATTATTTTGCTGTTTCTTTTATCATTTACAGCAATAGATATGACTTTTGCCGGGCAAACAATAGATGAAGTCCGGAAAAAGTGGATAGGAGTAAATATTAACAAACTTGTTGAAAAGCATGGTTATCCTGACCGTTCAATTACTGCTCCAAACGGAAATACAGTATATATTGTCATTAAAAACATTAAAAAATTTTATCCTGTTCCGGTTTTAAGACAGCCCCAACGCAAGGATATTGATATTTATAATACCAAAACAGGGGCATACTCTTACGGTACAAGCACATCCGATGGGGGGTTGACGATTGAACATCAAATCAAAAAAACAGAATGCGCGGGATATTTCGAGGTTAACAAAGATAATATTATTATTAATATAAAATTTAAAGGGGATAACTGCCCCCAATAATTTATAACGCCCGACAATCTAAATTTACCTGATAATTTACCGTTTGTTTAAATCTTTACTACTTGAGCCACTTTCAAAACGTTTCAGTTTGGTCAAGGTCAAGGCGGGTGAAAATTTTAACCACAGGAATACATTTAGTATTTCGAGGATAGCGCTAAAGCTTCACTTCGTGCGAAATTTTCACCCAACGTAGAGATCGGCCAAAATGGGACGTTTTGAAACTGGCTCACCTGTTCATACTTCCCTGAATATAGCCTTCAATATCCATTGTAACGTATAAATAACCTGCCTTTTTTATTGTTTTGATGATTGCTTCCATATTTTCTTTGCTTAATATCTTTTTAAAATCTTTAGGAGGCACCTCGATTCTTGCAAGATCGCCATGATGACGGACACGGCAGGTGCTAAAACCAAGATCGATTAAAGCATTTTCTGCATCTTCAATCTTATTTAAAATTTCGGCTGTAATACTTGTCCCATATGGTATTCTTGTAGCAAGACATGCCATTGCAGGTTTATTCCATGTTTCAAGATTCATGTTTTTTGAAAGCTGGCGTATATCCTTTTTTGAAAGCCCGGCATCTATCAGGGGAGCTGCAATTTTTGACTCTGAAGCGGCTGAAAAACCGGGACGGAAGTCATTGAGATCATCAACATTTGCACCATGAACCAGATCTTTTACTCCTGATTTTACCGCATACTCAAGCATCTTCGGAAAAAGAATTTTCTTGCATACATAACATCTGTTTCTGTTGTTTGCTATAAATTCCGGAAGACTCATCTCGTCCGATTTAATGATTACATGCCTGATCTTACGACTTGCTGCAAATTTTTGTGCAAATTTAATTTCTCTTGCCGGATGAACCGGTGATATGGCTGTAATAGCAAAAACTTTCTTACCCATAACTTTATGTGACAAAGCAAGCAAATAGGAGCTGTCAACACCTCCTGAAAAGGCAATCGCAAGTGAATCATAATTTTTTAAAATTGAAATCAGCCGTTCTTTTTTTTCTTCGATATTACCGCAATTAAGGGTTTTACTGGTCATTGCTATATAGCTCTCCATACCTGGTATAATGTTTGTTTTTCATATATTTCGTATTATAACTCAATAAGTATCATGAACAAACTTATTTTATTTCTTCATTCGGTATGTTACTCTAAAAACTATAATGTTTTATGCTTTTTTAACTTTCCGAAAGATGTTTACAAAATATGGAATATAAATTAAGATAAGCCCTCAAAAATCCGGAGCTTTGCATAATATCCGATCTAATATCATATCGGGGCAGGGTAATTAATCCTAAAGGTGTATCTTTTATGAAAAAGACAACAATGTTAACTATAGCTTTAATCGTTGCAGCCTTAATTTCTATAACCTTAATGGCAAGCCGTTTAAACACAGATAATTACTTTATAGAATATAAGCAGGGAGCAATAGAAATATGGAAGGGAAGATTCTCTCCTCTCGGCAGAGAACTTTTTATTGTCATGCCCGGAGCGGAAGCCCCGAACCCTTTAAAAGAGGTGTATACACGTGAAGAAGTTTTTCCGTTAATAGCAAAATATTACATTGAGAAGGCTGATGCAGTAATGGACGTGCCGGGTCTCCCCGACTTTGAAGGAATGAGAACTTATTTGAACAAGTCTTTATCTTTTGCAATTAACGACGATCTTATGCAGCAGGCCAATGCCCGTTTAAATAAAATAGACAGAATGGTGCTTATTTATAAAGGGGATATAGCTTTAAATAAAGATACACTTACTGAGTTGAAAACCGCTCATGAATATTTAAAAAGAGCAATGTTACTTGGCCCTGATGAGATAGAATCAGATCTGATAAAGCGAAAAATAGATTTTATAATAGGTCGAATGGCCTTTCTCAAGGCGGGTTTGGAAATAAGTCCGGAAAACCGGGATATACCGTCCCAGGAAATACCGTTATCTGATACTACGTTACCCGAGACTACGTCACAGGATATCACTCCCCCATCATACCCGGATAACTCGTCTCCTGATATCTCACAATAGGATATCGTGCCAAATAAATAATTTCCGATTTAAAGGCAGCGTTTTAATATCAAAGTTTGAAATCGCTTTTTTGTTTATCCACCATTAACCATTTATAAGATGGCATGCCGCCAAATGCCCTAAGCCATGAGCTTCCGGAACCGGCTGCAACTCCGGCTCATCAATACTGCATCTGTCAAAAGCTACAGGACACCTTGTATGAAAACGGCATCCTGATGGAGGATTTAAAGGAGAAGGGACATCTCCGTAAAGCACAATTTTTTTATTTTTAATTGAAGGGTCAGGAACTGGAATTGCGGATATCAATGCCTTTGTATAGGGATGCAGAGGATTTTCATAAATGCTGTCGGCATCAGTATATTCCACGATTTTTCCTAAATACATCACTGCTATATTATCCGAAATATGTTTAACAACCGACAGATCATGTGCGATAAAAATATAAGTAAGATTCATCTCAGATTGAAGGTCAATAAGAAGATTAAGTATCTGCGATTGGATAGAAACATCAAGAGCCGATACCGGTTCATCGCACACTATCAGTTTGGGCTTTAAGGCGATAGACCTTGCTATTCCTATTCTCTGGCGCTGCCCGCCACTGAATTCATGCGGAAAACGGTTTACTGCGTTTTGCGGTATCCCAACCCGCGATAAGAGATTTAACACTTCTTCCAGTCTTGTTTGTGATGAACCCAATTTATGAACTAGTAAAGGTTCTTCCAATATATCTCCGATAGTTTGCCTTGCATCCAATGATTCGAAAGGGTCCTGGAAAATCATCTGCATATTTCTTCTATGCGGCCTCATTTCCCTGTCACTTAAACGGGAAATATTTTCTCCCTCAAAAAATATATCCCCTTTCGTCAAATTATAAAGTCTTATAATCGCACGCCCTGTTGTTGTTTTACCGCAGCCTGACTCACCTACAAGCCCTATTGTCTCACCTTTTTTCACTTTAATGGATACGCCGTCTACAGCATATACTTTTCCTGTTTTTCGACGTAATATGCCTCCATAAACTGGAAAATGTACCTTAATGTTTTTTGTTTCAATGAGGTATTCAGACATAAAGATAGCAGCTCACAAAATGGTTATCTTCAATACGAACAGAAGGAGGAGAAACTGTTCCGCATATATCCATAGCTTCCGGGCAACGATTTTTAAACCTGCAACCTTCGGGAAGTTCGTTAAGAGCAGGAACTGCACCTTTTATTACATGAAGCCTTGTTTTTCTTTTTCCTTCAAGACGCGGAATGGATAAAAAAAGTCCTTTTGTATAAGGGTGCATAGGTTTTTTGAAAAGACTTTCCACCGGCGCTGTTTCGGCTATTTTCCCTGCATACATCACAAGTACTCTTTTGCTTGTTTCAGCTATCACACCAAGCGCATGGGTTATAAATATTATTGCCATACCGGTTTCATCCTGAAGTTTTTTCATCAGATCCAGTATTTGTGCCTGTATCGTTACATCTAAAGCGGTTGTAGGTTCATCCGCAATAAGGACATCAGGCTTGCAGGCAAGAGCCATTGCAATCATTACTCTTTGCCGCATGCCGCCTGATATGCTGTGAGGATAATCTTTAATGCGTTTTTCAGGATCTGAAATACCTACTTTTTTAAGCATTTCTATGGAATCTTCCCTGATATCTTTTATCTTCCTTCCCGGATTTCGAAGAAGATATACTTCATTTATCTGATCGCCTATGGTATGAACCGGATTTAAGGCAGTCATGGGTTCCTGAAAGATCATGGAAATTTTATTTCCCCGTATCTGATGCATGCTTTCTACAGGCAAAGATACTATATCGGTTCCTGAAAAAATAATGCGCCCACTATCAATTTGTCCGGCCGGTTTCGGGAGAAGCCTCATTATAGAAAGAGCCGTAACACTTTTTCCGCATCCTGATTCTCCTACTATACCGAAAACTTCTCCTTTGTTTACAGCAAAGCTGACATCATCTACTGCACGGATTCTGCCTGCTTCCGTATTAAAGGATGTAACAAGGTTTTCAACTTTTAATATTTCATTTTCAGCCATTACTTATCACTGAATTTTCATTGTTATTGTTTTCATTTTATAAGTTTCATCTGTCATAGAAACAGGGTCAAATTCTTCGCCCTTTTTCATGGCTTTTTTAGTTTCATCATAGCTGTTGGCGTCAAACCAGAAGAGACCGCCTGTCATACTGCTGAAAGGATCAAATAAATCAGTAGAATTTTTGGTTCCAAAAACTTTTGGAAATTTCCACCATCTCCAATAAGCATCACGGGTGTAAGGCACCATGAACGTCGGCACAAAAACACAAAGATCATGTATTTTTTGTTGTATTTCAAGTGATAGTTTTATCCGTTCTTTTTCTACAAGCGAATTGCGGTATGCATCTATGAGTTTGTCCATTTCAGGGTTATCGGTGTTTGTGATATTGTTTGTTTGAGGCTTGTGAGCATTTGCCGAGTGAAAATGTTCCCAATATTGCGGCCTAAAGGAAGTACTCCAACCCATCCATGCCACATCATGCTTTTTTTCAAGAACTTTTTTATAAACGGCTGTTGGGTCAAGCTTTTGCAGTAAAAGCTCAATCCCTGCTTTTTTTGCTTCTTCCTTTAAAACTACAAGCCGTGGAGTATGTTCATCATGACCGTAAGCGACATTTACCGAAAAACGATTTTTCCCTTTTTCCCATATGCCGTCTGAGCCGCGTTTCCAGCCTGCTTTTTTCATATAAAAGTCAACTTTATTAAGATCAAACCTTCTTGCTCTTATCTTCTCATTGGAATAATGCCCATAACCCATAAATCCATGTTCGAGTCTGAAATAATCGTTTCGTAATACTTTTTCTATAACTTTTTCTACATTCATTGCATGTGCAAAAGCATATCTAACATATATATCCTTGAATATTTCCTTATCCTGATTAAGCCACAGCCCCGTTGCAGACTGCTGGGTATCATTAAAAAACCAGATTTTGTGAACATAGCCGTTTTCTATAACCTGTGTCTTTGATTTCACATGCCAGTATTCCGGAATGGTCATGTTGTACTCATCTATTTTCCCTTTTTTAAAATACTCCCAGATTATATTACTGTCCCTGATTACCTTGAATATTATTTTGTCCACGTTATAACGATTTTTAAAATATTTAAGATTTTCTCCCCACCAATTAATTTTGCGTTTAAATGCTACAGTTTTTCCTTTGACAAAATCACTTATTTGATATGGCCCTGTGTTTGGCACAATCTTCCAGTTATATTTTCTGACAAAATTCTTATCCAGCTTTTTATAATAATGACGGGGGGTGGGACTTATTCCCAGTTTTAGATAAAGATCCGGTTCCGCTTTTGTTGCAACAACTGCAAGGGTATAGTCATCATATACAATAACCCGGTCTATCTCTTTGGCATAGTAATCATTATACCAGGGGGCAACTATATGTTTTGAGCGCATGAAATCAAGCGTATAGGCAAAATCAGCTGCTGTCACAGGTACTCCGTCCGACCAGCGAGCTTTTTTGTTAAGCTTGAAATACATGGTTTTTTTATCTTTACCAAAAGCCCAGTGAGTTGCAATCTCGGGAATAATATTTAAAGTATTCGGATGAATTCCTATAAGAGATAGCTGATTACCCAAAATAGCACTTCTGAAGCTGCTATTGGAATCAGGCCCTACAACGCGAAAAGTCATAGGAAAACTCATCAAAGCGGTATGAAATATCCCTCCTTTTTTTGCATCAGTACAAGCAAATACAGGGTCGGAATTATTTGTAAGCCATTTTATATCTTTTGGCAGTTGAGGAGCAGCATAAGACTGAGTACAAATTAATAATATCCCGGCAACTAAAAAAAGTTTGATAAATCTAATATATATTTTCATAATACTTTTTCTTTTAAAACCCGTTTAAATTTCGAATTATGAAGTTTTTTACTTCTTATCTTCCTTCGACATTCGTTCCCCCTTTAAAAAGGGGGATTAAGGGGGTTGTCCCCTTGTTCAATATTCGATATTCAATTTACTATTATATTAGTTGATACAGATTAATTAACTTAAAGCCTATATCCCTGATTTACTGCCCCCTACCCCTATTCATATACTGAATACATTTTAGGATCAAAAGCCTCTCTTACTGCTTCTCCAATGAATGTCACCGTAAGCAATGTTAAAGTCATTGCACTTATAACCGATCCGCCAATCCACCATGAATCTTTATGTATCCAACCCTGCTGTATCAGTTCACCCCAGCTTGGTGTTGGAGGAGGAAGACCAAAGCCAAGATAATCAAGTGATGTAAGAGCGACAATTCCGCCTGAAACTGCAAAAGGAGCATAGGTTACTATAATTGATATTGTGTTTGGGATTATATGTTTGAAAATTATGCGGCTGTTTGAAGCACCTATAGCCTTTGCTGCAAGTACATATTCCCTTGCTTTTTCTTTATATGTTACCGTTCGTATAATCCATGTTATACCAATCCATCCGAAAAAAGCCATGATCATTATCAGAGTAATAAATCCGGGTACTACAATAGAAGATATAATTATGATTACATAAAGAAATGGGACATTAGACCATATTTCAATTATACGCTGGAAAAAAAGATCGAATTTTCCCCCAAAATAGCCCATGGCGCTTCCGATACTAATACCGATCCCATAATTAAATAAAAGCAGAAGAAGAGAAAAGGATATAGCAATTCTAAAGCCATACACAAGGCGGGCAAGAATATCTCTTCCTACATTATCGGTACCCAAATAGTGTCTCTCTTTAAATGAAGGCGGATACGGAGGGAACAAATCATTTTTAAGATCATTTTCATAAGCATTATAAGGCACTAAAGGCATAATAAGCCAATTTCCTTTTTTCCCTTCTGCAAATACTTTCTTTAACTGCCTGTAATTTGTTTCATAATCATAATCAAGGCCGAATTTACTGCCCGGAATCATATCGGCATACACAGGAAAATAGAATTGATTATTATAGTAAACTACAAGAGCCCGGCTGTTTACAAAACTTTCTGCTAAAAAAGAAATAAGAATCATGACAGATAACAGCAAAAAAGAATAGAACCCTCTTTTTATGGATTTAAATCGCTGTATTTTTTTTCTGGTAAGAGGATTTAAAAGCATATCTTCACTCGAACTTAACCCTCGGATCAACAATTGCAACGCAAATGTCTGAAAAAATATTTCCTATAAGAAGCAAAAGAGATGAAATCACAAGTATTCCGAGAACAACAGGATAATCGCGTTCTATAATTGCTTCATATCCCAAAAGCCCCATGCCGTTTATATTAAAAACTTTTTCAATCAAAAAAGACCCCATCAGAATAATTGAAATATTGTTACCAAAATTAGTTGCAATCGGAATAAGGCTGTTTCTTAAAGCATGCCTGAAAACGGCTTTTTTAAAAGAAAGTCCCTTTGCAATTGCGGTACGTACATAATCTGCACAAAGATTATCAAGAAGTGTATTTTTCATCAAAAAAGTCATAACGGTAAATGACCCGACCAGATATGCCGCAAGAGGAAGAGCCGTATGCCACAAAATATCAGTAATTTTTCGGAAATAATTGAGTTCTTCAAAATTTTCGCTCACAAATTCGCCCAAAGGAAATATATCCCAATGTGAAGAAAGTAAAATAAGCAAAAGTACTCCAATAACCCATCCGGGAATTGCATAACCGACAAAAACAACTACAGAGGTTGCGTTGTCAAAAGAGCTTTTATGTTTTACAGCCTTTAAGATTCCAAGGGGAATACAGATCCCGTGCACAAGTATCATTGTAATTATTCCAAAATAAAGGGATATGGGTATCCGCTCTTTTATCATGGTCCAGACCGGATCATAATAACGCGTTGAAACACCCAGGTCTCCTTTAAGCACCTTTTTCACCCACAGAAAATAGCTTACAAGAACAGGTTTATCAAAACCGTAATATTTTTTCAGCTCATTAATCTGCTCTTTAGAAAGGGGTTGGTTCTGTTCCTTGGAAGTAGGTCTTGCTCCGCTATTTCCACCCATGCTCTGCATTTGCTGGGCCTGAGCTATCATTCGTTCGATAGGGCCTCCGGGCACAAACCTTGTAATCACAAAAACCATTATTGTAATTCCAAGAAAAGTCGGAATTATTAATAACAGACGTCTTAATATATATGTGGTCATAAAAAACCTGATAAACTTGCAGTAAGATAGTCTTAATTGTTGTAAAATTTATATTTTACCATATATATCATATTTATAGCCTTACTCAAAACATAATGCAATGGCTATATATTTTAAAAAGGCCTTTTGTTATATGATATCAAATGGTATTCCCCTGTTATCTCTTACAGGAATTATTGACAGGCAAAAGATTATTTGTTACAGGATAGCATAAATTCTATCTCATAGTAATTACTGTTACATCGGTGATTTAGATTGTTATTTAAAAAATACTTTGCATTTAAATCAAAGGTTAAGATTGCATGATGGGATCTTTGAAGAACATCCGATTTTGTTTTTAAGGGTGTTATCCAAAGATTTCATGATGCAGATATAAACAATTTGCATAATGAGGTGATGTATGATTCGCATCGGAATAAACGGTTTTGGCCGAATAGGCCGCCAGGTACTAAAAGCAATGATAGAAAGACAGGCAGATAAACTTGAGGTTGTTGCAATTAACGATCTTTTTGACGTAGAAACAAATGCCCATCTTTTCAAGTATGATTCAAACTACGGACGTTTTCCCGGAACTGTTGAGCCTGCCAAAGACGGTATACTTGTAAATGGAAAATTGATTAAGAATTTCGCATCACGTGATCCTGAACAAATCCCTTGGGGTGCCGAAGGGGTTGATCTTGTAGTTGAAAGCACCGGTCTTTTTACGAATGGCCCTAAAGCCGCAGCACACATTAAGGCAGGCGCCAAAAAAGTTATCATATCAGCTCCGGCCAAAGAAGAAGATATTACGGTAGTAATGGGTGTTAACCATAAAAACTATGACCCGAAAAAACATAATATTATTTCCAATGCTTCCTGTACTACAAATTGCCTTGCCCCTCCGGCACTTGTAATTCACAATGCCTTCGGCATTGAGAAAGGCTTGATGACTACAATTCATTCATACACCGGAGATCAGCGCCTTTTAGATCTTGCGCATAAAGACCCAAGACGCTCCCGTGCAGCAGCTCTGAATATAATTCCAACCACAACCGGAGCCGCAAAAGCTGTAGCTCTTGTTATTCCCGATCTTGCCGGACGTTTTGACGGATACTCCTTAAGGGTTCCCACACCTACTGTTTCCGTGGTTGACTTTGTGGCAACACTAAACAAAAAAACAGACACGGAAGAATTAAGAGCCACACTTAAAAAAGCAGCCGAAACAGATCTGAAAGGAATCATGGCTTTCGAGGAACAATCTCTTGTATCCATGGACTTTAAAGGTGATTCCCATTCTTCGATAATAGATGCCAAATTCACCCAGGTGCTTGGTGGCAATATGGCAAAGGTTGTAACATGGTACGATAATGAATGGGGCTATTCATGCAGAGTAGCCGATCTTGCGGCATATATAGCGGATCAGGGTCTCTAAAATCCTACTATTTAAAGCGGATAGCAGATAGTGCTAAAAATACATTTGCTATTCGCTTTATAAATTCCAGATTCCAACAAAAATACCCCGTATTTTTCCCACAACCTGTGCAATAAATTCTGATGAAGGAATTTATATAGACGGTCTTGTTTTTAATCTTGCATATAGACCTGCTATCTAAGAAAATTTTTACGGCGATTACAGCGTAGAGATTTCATTAACAACTGATGGCAGAAAGCTTCTTACAGTTTACGCTGTACATTCAATTTAATTGTGATAAAATAAAAAAAACTTTGGGACCGGAACAAACTTAATAGCCTTAAAAGCTTTAGAATGGTTTGTCAGGTATGAAAAAGAATACAAAAAAATTTATTCTTATCCTCATAGGCATTGTTATAGCCTTTCCTCTTTTCAGTATTACTTACTATACAATGGTTCGGACCTCAACTCCACAGTTTTGCGCGACCTGTCATGAAATTCAATATGCTTTTGATACCTGGAAAACATCCAGCCATGTGAACAATGCTCATGGATTTGTTGCTGATTGCATGGATTGCCACCTGCCGGCCCCTTACGATACCTTCAATTTCTTTTTTGCCAAAACTTTTCACGGCATAAAAGATGTTTTCGCCCATTTTACAATAAGTGAATATGATCATGAAAAAAACCGTGCAAAAGCCTATGCGACATTTAAAAACAGGGAATGTGAAAAATGCCACAGGAATATTTTGTACATTCCCGATAAGCGCGGAGCAATGCTTGCCCATAGGTCGGTTTTATATCCACGGGAAGGATATGAAAAAAAATGCGTGGACTGCCATAAAAACCTGGTTCACAATAAAAAACAGGTTTATGATTACAAACAATACAAAGAGCCATATATAGGCTCCGGATTGTAAAAGATAAATTTATGAGCCACTTTCAAAACGTTTCAGTTTGGTCAAGGTCAAGGCGGGCGAAAATTTTAACCGCAGGAATACATGTAGTATTTCGAGAATTAAAATTTTCGCCCAACGCAGAGATCGGCCAAAATGGGACGTTTTGAAACTGGCTCACAATATATGCATAATTAAAGGGGGCGCAGATGAAAAAAAGGCTTTTAACAATCATAGCTTTTGTTATAGCAATAAGCAGTATTATTGTTTTAAAGGCAATTATTGCAGATGCTCAAAATGCCGTAAATATGCCAAAAGAAAAAGCATTTCGAATTGAAAGAAGCACCCCTAAAGAGGCTGTAGCCTGTATAGAATGTCATAAAAAAGAAAATCCGGGTCTATTTGCCGATTGGGCTCAAAGCCGCCATGCCAGCGCCAATATTACATGTTATGATTGCCATAAAGCACAAGAATCTGACCCTGATGTAAGCAAATCACATTATAAGCAGTATGAAGGAAAAGAATATTCCGGTGGCAGGGAAACTAAAGTTCCTGTTACGGCAGTTGTAACACCTAAAGATTGTTCGCGGTGCCATCCTGATGAAGCAAAGCAGTATGCTCGCAGCAAGCACGCAAATACAATTGAGATAATCTGGAAAATCGATCCATGGCTAAATAAAGGCATGAACAGCGATACTGAAAGAAATGCCGGTTGCTTCCATTGTCATGGCACTGTTCTTAAAACCAAAGACGGGGCCCTTGATCCGGAAACATGGCCTAATGTAGGGGTGGGTCGCGTGAATCTTGACTCAAGCATTGGAAGCTGTACCAGCTGCCACACACGCCATCGCTTTTCTGTTATGGAAGCAAGAAAACCCGAAGCTTGCGGACAATGCCATCTTGGTCCCGATCATCCCCAGATTGAGATTTTTATGGAATCAAAACACGGTGATATTTATACTGCTCATGGCGATGATTATAACTGGAATTCGGCACCCGGCACATGGACTCCCGGCGTTGATTTCAGAGGCCCAACCTGTGCATCATGTCATATCTCAGGTGCAGGCAAAGTTTTAACTTCACATGATGTTACCGAACGCTTGTCCTGGGAACTACAGGCACCCCTTACAGTTCGTCCCCAGGATTTTAAAGCATTTCCTGCAAAAACTAACTGGAAGATAGAAAGAGAAAAAATGAAAGAAACCTGTATCCAATGTCATGGCAACAAGTGGGTTGATGATCACTATTACAAACTGGACAAAGTAGTAAGTGAATACAATGAAGTATATTATAAACCTGCCAGAAAACTTTTGGATGAACTGTATGCTAAAAAACTTTTGGATGACAGCAGATATTTCGATGAAAGGCTTGAAGTTGAGTTTTATGAATTATGGCATCACGAAGGAAGAAGAGCAAGAATGGGAACAGCAATGATGGCCCCGGATTATTCGTGGTGGCACGGATTTTACGAATGCAAGAAAAGATTCAATAATTTCGAGGAAGAAGCAGACGAACTTTTAAATAGCGGCAAAAAAGCTTATAAGGCAATAAATTTCCCCAATGCCACCGGAAATAAGGTAAAACCAAAAGAGATTTTCCCGGACAAGTAATGTGATTTGGGTCTTATATAAATTGAACCCTTTTTCCCAACTAATTGGGAGAAGAACCCTATGTATTAAAAAGTAATATTTTTTAAAGATTTTATTATAGGCAGTGTTTTTTCTCTGTGTTCGGGAGGAATCATAAGTATTTTCAAAGGACGATTATTTACAATGTAAGACGGCAGGGTAATATTTCTACCTGCCAAAAGATTTTCACGAGTTTGTTCGGATTCAAGGAAAAGTAATATATCTGTCAGATTGCCTGTAAATCTGTCTTGGTCTATATGTTCGATTACCTGTAAAAAAATATTATTTACTGCCAATACAAAGTCGTCAATTATTGCACATTCGTTTTTTGCACAATCTTCCTTTGAAACAAAACATCTGCATGCAAAAGGTCTTACCGGATATACAGAACATGCATTATTTATCAACAAGGGGCATTTACCCATTGGCGTTTTAATTACTTCGGAAAAATCATCTTCTTCTTTGCAATTCTCTGCCAAGGCATTTATGGTTGTTTGGGGCCTAAACCTTTGCTTAGCTGAAGAAGCTTTTATTTTTTCAAACAAATGAGTTTTATCTTCCGATATAATATGCCGGATAATTTTATATCCTTCAACGCTTGTCATTATGACATCTCTGGTACAGCATGTGGAGCAATATTGCTTGCAGACAGTATCAATGCTTTCTATAAAATCATCGTAAATTTTATAAATTTTTTCAAGCGCTAAAAGTTTTGAATTTAGATTCATTTAATATTATTACTCCATTAGATCCCAAAGAGATCGCTATGCATTATCGGAATTGTATTTAAACGTCTTGACTTAAGTGAGTCCTACCGCTATTTTCTAAAAAGCAGACAATTTCAATTCATGCAAGTATTAATTTCAAAGTCCATACAAACTAGATGAACTCATAAAAATTCATTATTTGACTTTTCATAAAGGCATTAAAAACAACATGTTTATTTTTTATAATTTCATACAAGGTATGGTGGATAGATGAAGAGTCAAGTCTATTTTACGAATTTAAGAGCTAGTCACAAAGAAAACCTGTTGAAGAAGATTGAAAAGCTTCTTAATACCGCCGGGATTTCTGATGCTATCAATAAAAGAGACCTTGTTGCTGTAAAACTTCATTTTGGGGAAATGGGGAATACCGCCTATATACGCCCGGTTTATTTGAGAAAAATCGTAGAATTAATTAAAGCAAAAGGTGGCACTCCTTTTTTAACGGATGCAAATACGTTATACGCCGGAACCCGCAGCGATGCTCCTCATCATATAATAACAGCTATACAAAATGGCTTTGCATATTCTGTCATTGAAGCACCTATTGTAATTGCGGACGGATTGCGAGGAAAATCGGTAACATCTGTTATGATTAACCAGAAGCATTTCAAAGAGGTTTATATTGGTTCTGAAATTGTCCAAGCTGATTCACTTATTTCGGTTGCTCATTTCAAGGGCCACGAATTATCCGGGTTTGGAGGAACAATAAAAAATCTTGGTATGGGCTGTGCGTCCAGGAGAGGCAAAATGGCGCAACATTCAAAAATGGCCCCGGGTGTGAAGAAAAAAAAATGTATAGGTTGTGGAGAATGTATTGCTCATTGCTCACAGGAGGCAATTTCCCTTATTAACGATAAAGCTTCTATCGATTCGGCCAAATGTATAGGTTGTGGAGAATGTATTCTGATATGTATAAATGAAGCCATCCAGATCAAATGGAATGCGGTAATTCCGGTTTTTCTCGAAAAAATGGTTGAATACACAATGGGTGTATTAAAAAACAAGGCCGGAAAGTCTCTTTTTATCAATTTCATTACAGATATTTCTCCTGATTGCGATTGTGCTCCTTACAATGACACTGCGATTGTAAGGGATATCGGAATCGTTGCTTCAAATGATCCGGTTGCAATAGATCAGGCTTCGGTAGATCTGGTAAATAATGAATATTCTCTTCCGGGTTCTTGTATCAACTCAGTTCTTGGGCCTGGCGAAGATAAATTCAGGGCGGTTCATCCAAAAGTAGACTGGCCCTTACAACTTGATTATGCGCAAAAGTTAGGTTTAGGAACCCGTAGCTACAAAATTATAGAAGTATAAAAAAGTTTCAATTCTACAATTTGCGTACACACTCATAACAAAAAATTATATCAAGAAAAGGAATGAAATATTTTATGAAATTACAGGGTAATAGGGTAATATTGTTTTCAGGAATTATATTTTTTATTCTATTCTCAACATTTCTTGTTACCGGTTGTAGTGAAAATGCCGAGAAAAAAAATCCAGAAATTGCAAAAATAAATTTTCCTGAAAGTTTTACTTTTTTTGATCTGGGATCAAATACCATTTTATCTGAAACGGTAATAAATAAACTTTCAAAACAGCTTGGCTCTTATGCTGTTGAAAAAAAAGGAACTCTTGATATTTCTTTAAGCAACAAGATCTTTTTCAAAAAAACCTTTCCCAATCTTTATAATCTAAACATGAAATTAAATGATGAAAAGGGAGCAAGAGTTGAACATAATATCACAAACCTGATTTTCAGATACCCTCAGAATGAATACACACCTTTTGACAGTATTAAACTGGTTTTTTCAAACTACACAAAAAAACCCCTGCTTTTTTCTGTTACTTCAAAAAAAAAGGAAGGAGATATTGCTGATATTCTGAAACAAAAATATGGTGAACCTCTCATGGTCAACTGGGATGATGGAGAAAGCATGTCTTTAGCCTGGGAAATTAATAATGATTTTTTGATATTTTCTGCAATCTCAAGGGGTGGAAGCTTTAAATACACTATAATGATTTACTTCGCAAATAATATAAAACATCTCCTTACAATTGAAGAAAATGCAATTAAAAGAAAGGAAGATGAAAGAAAAAAAGCCGGACAAACTGCATTTTAATTTCACAATAAAATCAAACCTCAACTTAAAGAATTACTGGTGGCAAATTATGTATTCAAGCTGCAAAAAACTGGTTTTACTTCTTTGCGTTTTTTTTATTTCTTCAACTGTTTATGCCGAATCTTTAGAACAAGCCGATTTCTTCTTTCAAACAGATATTGCCGAAATACCCAGTGAAACTCTAACATTTTGCGGGGAACCCGTTCCTTTTGAACTTCAGGAAGTCAGAGAAAGATTTGAAAAAGAGATTCTTCTTTCATCCTGGGACAGACCGCAGGTTATGTTATGGCTAAAACGTTCAAGCAGATACTTTCCTTATATCGAAGAAATCCTTAAAGAAAACGGAATGCCGGATGATTTAAAATATATTGCTGTTGCAGAAAGTGCATTAAGACCAAATGTCAGGTCAAAACAGGGCGCTGTAGGGTACTGGCAGTTTATATCCAGTACAGGGAAAAGATACGGATTAGCCGTCAATCAGCAAAAAGATGAAAGACGTAATTTTTTCATATCAACCCAGGCAGCTATTACTTATTTAAAGGATCTTTATGGCATACTGGGATCATGGACTCTTGCGGCAGCTGCGTATAATATGGGAGAAGAGGGCCTTCTTGCCGAAATCCATGAACAGGAAAGAAATGATTTTTACAGGCTCTATCTTCCGGAAGAAACCCAAAGATACATTTTTCGGATTCTTTCAATAAAACTTATCATGGAAAATCCGGCTAAATACGGATTCAATATTAAAGACAAAGACTATTACCCGCCAATATCCTTTGATACTTTTATTATTGAATCTTCTTATAAAATCCCTTTAATGCTTATAGCAAAGGCAGCAAACACTACTTTTAAAACGATAAAGAATCTTAATCCGGAAATCAAAGGTCATTTTCTTGAAAAAGGCACTCATAACATAAATATCCCGAAAACCGGTTCGGAAGATTTTATAAGCTGTTATAATTTGATTTTGGAAAATTTTCTGTCTGAAAAGAATAATAATATATATATTGTGAAAAGAGGAGATACTCTTTATTCAATCGCCAGAAAGCATAATGTTCCTCTTTTGTCCATTGCTATCTGGAATAATCTAAATAAAGGACTTCATATAAAACAGGGAGATCGTCTTATAATTTACCCGAAAGAAACAATGCCTGATGAATAAACTAATCTGAATATTATATTATTACAGTTTGTTGTACAAAATATTATTTATCAGTGTTTTATATTGTTGAGAATTGCTTGAAAATACCGGAAAGCTTTGCTATTAGGTTTTAAACTTGTCTGAATAGCGAAAACTTTAATTTGAAACTGGCTTAGAATAAATAATTTAAGAACATTTTTGTTTTAGGAACAAATATTTCATAATAAAAACAATCAAGGGAGGAAGTTAATATGATGTTAGAAGGTAAATCGGCAATCGTAACAGGTGCCGGAAGAGGAGTAGGAAGAGGAATTGCTTTGGAATTTGCAAGAGAAGGCGCTGATGTCTTGGTAAATTATAGCAGCAGCGAAGCAGCGGCTAACGAAGTTGTGAAGGAAATAGAAAAAATGGGCCGTAAAGGCATTGCTGTTAAGGCTGATGTTTCCAAAGAAGAAGATGTAATCAATATGTTTAAAGCCGCCATCGATGGTTTCGGCAAGGTTGATATACTGGTAAACAATGCCGGCAATTCGGCTCCCGGAATGTTTCATAAGATGTCTACGGAAAAATGGGACAGCGTAGTGGATATTCATCTTAAGGGAACATTTTTATGCATGAGAGAAGCAGCCAAACACATGATAGAAAAACAACAGGGAACAATTCTTTGTGTTATTTCGGTAGCAGGTATTCAGGGTTCGGTAGGACAACCAAATTATGCGGCTTCTAAAGGCGGTGTTATTGGTCTGATTAAAAGCGGAGCAAAAGAGCTTGCACGTTATAATGTTACTGTCAATGCGGTAAGTTTAGGAATAGTATCTACCGATATGACATCTAAAATTTTATCAGATCCTAAATTCAGGGAAGCCACACTTGCAAGAGCATTGCTGAAAAGACCTATGGAACCGGAAGAAGTTGGTAAAGTTTTTTCATTTTTGGCATCGGATGCCGCCAAGATAATTCAGGGGCAGGTTATTGCAGTTGATGGAGGCATAGCAGGCTTAGGTTAATTTCTTACAGATAAAGACAATATATATCCCTAAGCAAAAAGTCGTTTTAGACTTTTTGCTTAGGGATTAATTTTTATGGGGTAACAAGCTTTTTCCATTTTACAATCATCTATTATAGCAAATGTCATAAATCAAGTTCCTGCTTTCTTATCGATTATGGTTTTGCTTACAACCAATTCCTTTCGATAATCCAACATATCAGCTAAAAATTCCAATTTTCACGTATTCAACAGTTCAATAAAAATTATGTCTGAAATATGTCGCATAATTTTATATGTTTTTTCATATAAAATAAACAATTCTTGATATAAAATAAAATATGCCGGATACTAAGTATTCAAATATGATGGCTTTGTAGCCAATGTATTCTATAACTTACTTAATCCAGGTAATTTGCCGTTAAAATTCTAACTTTTTTCAACTCTATTATGTTTAAAAAAATACTAAACAATAAATTCTGGACCGGATTTCCTTCATGGTTATTAATAGGTGCTTTTGCAGTACTTCTTCCTATTTTTGCTTTCACGACGGCTCAAAATATACAACGCTGGAATACCTACAATAATCGTCTTTTACTTGAAAAAGGCACATCGCTTATACGTTCTTTCGAAGCAGGCACAAGAACCGGAATAATGGGAGATTACATAGGAAGTTTTCATCTTCATAATCTTTTGACCGAAATAGCAATACAACCTTATGTATCATATATTCTTATTACAGACACCGAAAAAACGATCGTTGCCCATGATAACCCCGATTATGAAGGGGAACTTTATAAAACCCATATTGATCTCAAGAAGGCTTATCTGACAGATGATATACAGTGGCATATTATTAAAACGCCAGACAATGAAAAGATATTTGAAGTATATAAAAGATTTAATCCGGCAGGTGAGTTTTTCAGTAAAGAGATGATACGTAAATTATTTGATCCCAGGTATGACATAAAAAATCCCAGGCAGGCGGAACTCATAATATTTGTCGGTCTTGATATGACTGCTGTTGAACAGGCAAGAAAGGCTGATACAAGGCATTATATATTTATGGGTATAGTATTGCTGCTTGTGGGCTTTGCCGGTGTTGCCCTGCTTTTTATGACTCAAAACTATAAAAATACCAAAGCCTCCTTAACGAGAGAAATCGCAAGAAGCCAGCGCCTTGCATCTATTGGAAGTCTTGCTGCAGGAGTAGCGCATGAAATAAGAAATCCATTGAGTTCCATTAAAGGTCTTGCAACCTATTTTATGGAACGAAATGAAGAAGAGGAAGATAAAAACGTTGCGAAAATTATGATCAGCGAAGTAGACAGGCTTAACAAAGTTGTAAGTCAATTGGTAGAACTTGCAAGACCGGTAACCATATCAAAGCAACGCACCCAGCTTAAATCCGTAATAGAAAATTCAATGAAACTTCTTGAAAGAGAAGCATTGGAAAAAAACATACGCATTGCATTAAATATTTCTTCAGCAAGAATTGAAATAGCAATTGATAAAGACAGAATAACACAGGTTTTATTAAATCTTTTTATCAATGCAATTGAGTCAATGGAAAAAGGCGGCAAGCTCACTATCGATGTTTTAGAAAAAGATAAAGGAGTCCTTATTAAAGTTTCGGATACAGGATCAGGTATTGACAAAGATGATCTTGCTCAAATTTTTGACCCGTATTTTACAACAAAATCAGGCGGAACAGGACTTGGGCTTGCGATAGTTTATAACATAATAGAGGCTCATGACGGTAAAATTACAGTGCAAAGTCTTTCCGGGAAAGAAACGGTATTTACGATTTTCCTGCCTGGAACAAAGTAGAAATATGATTTTAAGGGATTAAAAAACATGAAACAAAAAAACACAATTCTTGTTGTAGATGATGATATGGCACACCGTACCATGCTGTCCAAGCTTATCGGCAGTTGGGGCTACGAAATGACCGAAGCAGATGATGGCATAGCGGCGATTGAGGCAGTAAAGATAAAGCCTTATGATCTTATTCTAATGGATGTAAGAATGATAAAACTGTCAGGTATTGAAGCGCTTAAAGAGATTAAAGTACTAAACCCTGCAATTCCGGTAATAATAATGACCGCTTACTCATCTGTAGAATCGGCCGTTAAGGCCATCAAATATGGCGCTTATGATTATCTTACAAAACCGCTCGACTTTGACAAGTTAAAACTGACTATAGCAAGAGCTATGGAGCATATTCATCTTAAGGAGGAAAACCGTCTTCTTAAAGAAAATCTCGGAATGCGTTTTGACAGGCAGAATATAATAGGGCAAAGTCTGGCTATCACAAAATTATTCGATACCATTTCCCTGGTTGCTCCATCTGAAGCTACTGTGCTTATTACAGGGGAATCCGGAACAGGGAAAGAATTGATTGCTGGTGCTACCCATTTTAACAGTGCAAGAGTAAAAGGTCCTTTTGTTAAAATCAACTGTGCTGCAATTCCTGAAACTCTTCTCGAATCTGAATTATTCGGCCATGAAAAAGGAGCATTTACAGGAGCAGACAGAAAAAAAGACGGGAGGTTTCTTCAAGCAACAGGAGGCAGCATTTTTCTTGATGAAATCACTGAAATGCCGCTTACAATGCAGGTCAAACTCCTGCGGGTGCTTCAGGAAAGGGAGATAACCAGAGTCGGGGGAAATGATGTCATAAAAGTGGATGTAAGAATAATTGTCGCATCAAACAAAGATATTCAGGAAATGGTTGCTTCAGGAGCTTTTCGTGAAGATCTTTACTACAGGTTAAATGTGGTTAATATTGTGGTTCCTCCTTTAAGGGAGAGAAAAGAAGATATTTCTCTTCTTGCTGCACATTTTCTTGAAATGTTTTCAGAAAGAAACCATAAAAATATAAAAGGGTATACTCCGGCAGCTATGGATGGAATTATAAAATATGACTGGCCTGGAAATGTACGGGAACTAATGAATGCTATTGAAAGAGCTGTTGTGCTTGCACGTTTAGATTACCTGGATGTAAATGATTTTGAAGCAATTCAGGTTGAATCCGGAAAAAGTGAATTAACACAACCTTTTGATACCTGCGATATGCCTCTTGAAGAAATTGAAAAAGCATCTATACTAAAAACACTGGAGTCTTCGAAAGAAAATAAAAGTGAAGCAGCCAGAAGACTTGGTATAACAAGAAGAACTCTACATAAGAAATTAAAAAAATACGGTGTGATGCCATAAAGACCTGGAGGTATTGATGATTAACCAGGATAAAACACGGACAATAAGATGTACGAAATGCAGCGCTAAAAACAGAGTCCCGTTGGATAAAGCCGGAGCTATTGCAAAATGCGGAAAATGTTCTTCCCCGCTTGACACAAGTGATCTTACGAACAGAAAGCCAGTAATTGTAACGGACAGTGATTTTGGAACAAAAGTTTTAAAATCACCCATTCCGGTTCTGCTTGATTGCTGGGCTCCCTGGTGCGGGCCATGCAAAATGATAGGGCCTGTTATGGAAGAACTTGCTACTCAATACTCCGGCAAAATAAGAGTATGTAAGCTTAATGTGGATGAAAACCCGGCAACGTCTTCAAGATTTCAGATATCAAGCATTCCTTCAATGCTGATATTTGATAAAGGAGAACTGAAAGATACAATCGTGGGAGCAGTTCCGAAACAACAGATAGTTGGTAAAATATCGCCTTTTATTTTATAGAAAAAATTTGCAATGATTCCCTTTTTATTGTTCTTTCTAAAAAGCATTGAAGCTTTGCTGAGAAAAACATGCACTATAGAGCTACTTTCAAAACGTTTCAGTTTGGTCAAGGTCAAGGCGGGGGAAAATTTTAACCGCAGGAATACATGGAGTATTTCGAGGATTATAATTTTCACCCAACGCAGAGATCGGCCAAAATGGGACGT
>Ga0180007_10001773_pt1 | contig 27534 bp, 41 predicted proteins | sample MM_PC_MetaG_FD_121122 | JGI IMG/M metagenome (GOLD analysis project Ga0180007, IMG submission 121122) | Groundwater microbial communities from the Aspo Hard Rock Laboratory (HRL) deep subsurface site, Sweden - MM_PC_MetaG | ecosystem: Environmental > Aquatic > Deep subsurface > Groundwater... | reverse complement strand
CGAGGAATGCTATGAGGAGACTAGGGTAACTACAGAATGTGCGAATGTTACGGTTTATGTAGATACTGAAAAAGAGGTCTGCCAATAATTTTCTTTCCTTTTTATTGTACTATAAAAAGTTAGTAGTTTTCATTGTACTATACAAAGTACGATGAAATTTTTGAAAGCTATCAAGCTTCCAATTCTTTTCACTACAAACTTCAAACAGCAAAGTTGTATGCAACTTTGCCGTACAATAAAATTTTTGAAAACAATTGACATGGTACTTCATGTCAAAAATTGACGTTAATCTGCAAATCGTTAGACGTTCAATTCTTTTTATTCTTATTCAAATAAGTTTTTTTTACTGACTTATCTTCTCGATACCTATATCAGCGGATAATAATAGGTCGAGGCAAATCGTTTTATTTGCCTCGGGATATATCTTTTTATGTTAAATATCCATTGTTCAGAGATACTGCTGAAAGGCAAGAACCAAAGATTTTTTGAAGATATTCTACTTGGTAATATCAAATCTGCGTTATCAGAATTTGGTGATGTCAGACCAGTCAGTAAAAGAGGGCGCATCCTTGTTTCTGTTTCAGATGAGGTGCGTGCAAAACAAAAATTAATGTCTGTTTTTGGCGTTGATTCTATCCTTATCTCTGTCAAATGTGATCGTGAGCACATAATCGAAAAAGTTCTTTCAATGGCTGATTCGTTCAAAGGCAAATCTATACGTGTACATACAAAACGTTGTGATAAAAGATTCAATCTTACTTCTCAACAAGTCAATCAAATTGTTGGAAAAGCACTTGTTGAACACGGTTGCTCAGTTGATTTAGATAATCCCGAGCATACTGTTTTTATTGAAATTCTTGGTGATTGCGCATTGATATCGTTTGAGAAAACAAAATGTTTTGGTGGGCTTCCGGTTGGTTCAAGTGGTCCTGTTTTATCTTTGTTGTCTGGTGGGATAGATTCACCAGTATCATCCTGGATGATGATGAAACGGGGCTGTAGCGTTGATTTTATGCACATGCATCAGTTCTCATCAGCAAAACAGCCAGAAATATCAAAAATAAAAGATCTTGTATCTGCCATACTCCCATATTCACCTGTCAAGATGAGGCTTTATCTTATGCCGTATGTGGAGTTCTATAAAAAGAGTCTCTCAATAAACCAGAAAAATGAGTTGGTCATTTTCAGGAGATTTTTGTTGCGCATAGCAAATAAACTTGCAGAAAAGCATGGTTATCGTGGTCTAGTGACTGGCGATAGCCTTGGGCAGGTAGCATCACAAACTTTGGATAATCTTTTCGTTACAAATGAAGTTTCACATTATCCTGTTTTCAGGCCTCTTATCGCCTTTAATAAACAGGAGATTATCGATTTGGCAGAAAAAATAGGCACATATAAAATTTCTATTCAAGAGTACAAGGACTGCTGCTCACTTGTGGCATATAAAAACCCATCTACAAAGGCTAAGCTTGATTTCGTTAAATCAACCGAGGACAAAATTGATATTGATGGCATAGTTGACAAAACACTTAATCTCTGCGAAATTATAGATATCTAATATTGTTTGTCTCCATATGGTGTCTGGAATTTCTTTAGCTTAGTCTTTCCTCTTCATTCTTATCTCTTATCATTCCATCTTCGTCAAGTGTGTGCATAACTCTGTTTACAAAGCTCATTGATTTTCTATGGTGATAGAATCCATAAACCAGGAACAACAATGATACTGCCACTGTTATGTATCCAACATACGAAAAGATATTTCCATTTTCAAAATATCCTACGAAAAACATACCTCCGAGCAAAAGGCTTATTCCTGTTCTTATATATGATAACTGTGTTCTTTCCTGTGCCATTTTTGTTCTGGTAATTGCCAGTTCATCTCTCAACTCAAGATCTTTTTTTACAAATTTTTGATATGGGTCAATATATCCTTCTTCAGTGTAGGTTGGTGGGATGTAACCATCTGTTATCGGCGATTCTAGATGAAGTTTTGGGTGTGGATGTTTTTGCATAACTGATATTCAAAATATAAGTTTAAAAGCTCTCACTCTATTTGCTTATTTTAGTTATTATACCACCATTTATCTTTTGCAGTTCTTTTGTTGAAATTTTTACCAAAGAGTTCTGAGAACCGCCGCCACTATATACAAATTTCATTTCCATCACTTTTAGATCTATAATAAATTTCGCCCTATATGAAAAAGATGGCGTTCCTCCACATGGATAGCCTGTTTTTTCAAATATTTGGTTTGGGGATGCAATTTCTGGTCTTTCTATTCCCAAAACTTTACCTACTTTGGTTGTGCTTGCTCTGTCTTTCCCATTTACAATAGCTACGATCAAGTTATTTTCTTTGTCGATCATACAAATATTCTTAACAAAATCTTCTGGTTTTGCGTTTACTGCGGTAGCTGCATCAGCTACTGAATGGCATGACTGATTAAAGCTAAGATGTTCTGCATGAATATTGTTCTCTTTGATGTATCTTCTCAGTTTTTCTTCGTATTCTTTTTGTTTATCAATATGGTTCATATCATCATTCCTGTGGCATATAAATTACTTTTTTATTTTCCAGAACCTTAAAATATTTATAATCTGTGATAACGTTGTCAAATCTGTCAAATATATCTACTAGGATCTTTTGTATGCCCTTTTCTCTCTTTACTTGAACTCCGAATTCCACATCCATTCCGCCTACAGTTTCAGCTAAATATACTGTTTCTGGAAACATTCTGACAAATTGTTTTAATTTTTCTTCCTTCTCAATTCCGGTTACATCTATGTGAATCCAATAATATTCATAATCCAACCGAGAATAATCAAATAAAATTCTAAATCCCTGAATCACGCCCAATTTCTGTAATCTCTTTATGATGTTTTTTGCTGTTATCGGACTCATCTTGAGTTTTTTTGCTAATTTTACAGTACCAGTTCTTGAATTAAGTGATACTTCTCGCAATACATCCAGTTCTTGTTTATTCAGATCCAGTTTTTCTTCCTCGCCCATTGTAATAAATTTTCTATTTTCAATTAATTCGTCAAATACCAAGTAATCTCTGAAAAAATGCTTGATATCGACATAGATTTCTACATCGTATTCATGCATATTTTTTTTGAATTTCCTAAGAAATTCTTTGAATATGTGATTAAATTCATGCAGATTTTTTGCTATGAATATCGATGCAATATCATAAGGGAATATGGTTGTTGCAACCCACCAGGTGTTTTTTGATGCCACTAAATAATCAATTATTTCTTCTTTTTGTTTTTTGCTTGTTTCTCTTAGTTTAATGTATACTCTGAAATTATAATATCCGAGTTTACTTGTATCTATCACAGTGTAATATCCTTTTATTATTTTTTTATCCTCTAATTGTTTGATGCGGTAGGTTACCACGCTTTTTGAAGTTTTCAATTTTTTAGCAAGTTGTGAAAATGATTGTCTGGAATTTCTATCTAATTCTAGTAGGATTCGTCTATCTAATTGGTCGGTCTTTTCTTCCATATCTTGTTCATTATAATAAAAATCCTTAAAAATCTATTACTTTGTTCAAAATTTGAAAACTAATTTTTAAATATGTGGATTGTGTTAGTTGGTATGATGAGGTGGAAATATGCAAAAATTAACTCAAAGAAGAATTGAAACGTTCAGCAAATTGAAGGAAAGCGTCAAAGTAACTCCATTAGTTGATCTTGGTGATAATGGCCTAATTATCCCCAACAGTTGTAGAATTCTTGCTAAGATAGAATTTGATAGGGGGTCTCATCCAACCGGTAGTCATTATGATCGTGCTTTTATTCATCTTATAGAAGATGCTGAAATCCATGGAATCCGAACTCCAAGTGGGAAGCAAATTCCTTCAATTTCTACCGAAACTACTAATCTTGTTGAAATCTCTACAGGTAATGCCGGCGCTGCATTTGCCTATGCTTGCAGAGAGCTTGGTTACAGTTGTACTGCCATCTTGTTGGGTGGTTTGCCTCCTTCTAGATCCAATTATCTCAAAGAACTTGGTGCAAATGTTATTGAAGCGCCAAGAAAAGATTATATGGCAGGTTGTAAAGAATTATTAGGGGATTTACTAAGACTAAGATTTGATGCTTGTGAAAAGCGATATGTCACCGTAAATCATCCTTTCAATCCAATTACCACCCAAGCAATGGCAGAGATTATTACAGAAGCTACAAATCAATATGGGGGAGCAATTGATTATTTTGTCGGGACCGTTGGTAACGGGTCAACCCTTTTAGGGCCTTCAAAAAAGTTCATAGAACTTCATGGCGGTTCAGTTTTGGTCTGGGAACCATTTACATCTGCTATGGCATATGATCTATTTTATCCTGGTCGATTCAAACAATTGTTTAGTGTTGTGCCTGGTTTTACTGATCACGAGATGCATGGTGCTGGTGGTCCTGGGGTTCCATGTCCATTTAGGGATCAATTTGTACTTGATGTAAATGATGGGCATATTTCGGTTCCTGATCAAAACAACTCAATTCGATTGGTTGTTGATAGTCAACAAATTGATGCATACTCTGAGGCATTAACGCAAATCGGGAAAAAGATTCCATCAGTTATGGGTGATTTGATAAATTGGGAAGGCATACAAAAAGCGTTATTTGATCTTGGTTTCCCAGTTGGTAGGACTTCAGCAGGAAGCGTTGCTACTGCGTTAGATCATGCACATCATGTTCATAACGCGACTTTCCTCGTGATATTCTATGATAGTATTGAAAAATATTAATATCTTCAAATCTTATGAACTCTTTCAAGTTTCACAGCCAATCCTTTTTTCTTTTTTTGTAAATCCTCTTTCCTGATCTTTGCAATTCCGATTCCAATGAATTTTTGTTCGCAATAAATTATCACTGGTTTTTCGACTTCCACTGTATCTTCAAATCGTTCTACTGCAGGTACCATCACTTGTGCCCCAGAAAATATCTGTTCAACTGCATTTTTGTTTATGAAAACTTTTGGTAGTTCGATAAACATTTCTGGTGGCATGAGCATTTTTTCAAGCATTGAACTATCATTTTTATTTTTCCAGAACCATACCGCATCTATAAGTTCCTGCATTGTGTGGGACTGCGTTTCACTTATGTTACCTACTGCCGTTCTCCTTAGTTCTTCCATTCTTGCCCCGCCGCATTTCTTTCCTATATCCTCGCAAAGAGTTCGAATGTATGTTCCTGCATCAACCGTCGTTTCAAAAAGTGCAAGTCTTCCGTTCAATTCAAGCAATTTCAGATGATGTATGTGTCGCTTCCTTCGAACTTTACGTACGGCACTGATTTTCGGCGGGGTTTGGTATATTTCACCAGTAAAATCAAGAAAAAGTTTTTCTATCTCTTCGCGCGGTAATAATCTTTTGAATTTTATTATTCCAATATATGTTTTGTCCTTGCCAGCAATATAACGCAGAAGTTTTGTTGCCTTTCCCAAAGCAACTGGCAAAACACCAGAAACATTTGGGTCAAGAGTCCCTGCATGTCCGCTTCTGTTTGCGTCTGTTATCTTTTTTACAAAACTTGTTACCTCATGGCAGATCTGTCCATTGGGTTTGTCAATTACGATTATACAATTATTAATGGTCTTTCTGTCCATATGGTATATCAGCCCGCATATTGTTGTCAGTTTAGGCTTTTTTATCTGTTGGATTAAGGTGTTTTATAGAAACCGTTCTTTCCTTGCCTTTCTTATCTTTCACAGTAACCTGATGTTGTTCTACTTTCATTACTACTATTTTCTCTCCTTCTCTTCTTCCTGATGTGATGATGCAAATCCTACCTTCTTCTATTGCTGCCATTTTTATCCCTCGTTTTTAATATCACAAGAACTATTTTAAGTAATTCTTCAGGTGTGTAAAACCCACTATTCAAACACGCATCAAATATTGAATCCTCATCAATACTGATGCCATATACCTTCATATATCTCTCTTTATTTATCTTGTCTCTTTTCAATATATGGTTTGTGGCCTCATCTATTTTCATTCCATCTCGTTTTGCTGTTCTTTCTGCACGTATGTTAAGTGGTGCATATACCTTTATTCTCACATCTGCATCAACTATCCATGGTCCGAGCCATGTAGTAACTATGCAATTTCCTTTAGCCTGTTGTCTGAGCATCTCGTCAAATTTCCTGTCTATGCTATGGTCGTTTTTTGCCATCATATGGAATTCCATTAAGTCAATTCCTTCTTTTTTTGCAAGGTCCTTGAATGTTGGGCAGATCATTTTGTATTTAAGTTTTTTTGAAAGAAGCGCACCTATAGTATTTTTTCCGCTTCCTGTTAGTCCTGATATTGCAATTATCATATCTTGCCTCTTTTTTCAAGTTGTGAAATTACCACGCTTAGACTTAGGTTTGCTATAAGCGAAACAAGTATGAACCACCAGTAAGGTTGCACTATTCGTTTTACATTTATTATTGGTATTTGCACTGGCAAGTCGACATAAAAAGATGTTCCATTGTCTATTGCCGCTTCAATGCGATCGCCATTCTCAACCTGTGCATAGATCTGCATTGTTTCGCCTTTGTAATATGTCCTTTTATCTGTTGTTACGGTTATTGGCTGTCCTTTTGGTCCATCTGCAACTGCATTGGGATCTTCATCTGAATTATAAAAGAAAAGCGTTGAATTATGTCCTAGTTCGTTGGTGCCTTCATATGCCTTTACTGTTGCTGACCATGGCCCATAATTGGTTTTATTTACGTTATTTGGTGTGTAGCATGCGGAATATATTCCATCTCCTACAATAGCATCACAACCATTACCGTCATCTAACATTGGTACTATTGTATCATCTATAATGTACGGGTTGATCTGTTCTATAACCCATATAAATGCAAAGAAAACAATAAGTATAACTATCATTGGTTTGAACTGTCCCATCATCATAGTATTCATTTTTGGCAGGAATTCCATTTGTTTTTTCATTGCTTCGTCTATTCTTGTTTTGTTTCCACTTTCTTGTGCTTTTTTCATATCGTCGCTTATTTTTTTGGACTCTTCCTGTATACTTCGCATCTCCTTGCGGTTTACAAGTTTGTATTGTGCGAATCTCGCTATTCCGGCGTAAATAATCGCCATAACTCCCACTAAAGCAGTAAAAATTTCGCTGATCATCGCTAGAAGTTAGATTGGGAAGAGTTAAATATGTTTGTTGACTTCATTATTTTAAGATGTCTGGGGATCTTGACACAAAAGCCAAGCTTGATCTATACAGGCTGGTGATAAACAGATACAAGGATCTGATAAACCAGAATGAATCCCGTTCTATTTCTGAAATAAGGCAGAAAGTTTCTCCATATGATGATTTTATAAGGAAAAAAAAGGACGCGTTGCTTGTTGATATTGTTCCATATATCCGCGATAAATACTTTTTTGGTGCTGCACAAAAGGCCATTGCTTATGTGCGCGAGATATCTGTCTGCGAGTTTGCATTTAATTTTTGGATGAATTTTGAAGAAATGGACCGACTTAAACTTTCAACTTCACTTGACAAAGCCATTATGCTTGCCGCATTATTACGGGCAATGGAATCAGGAGATGTGCGGGTGACAGTTACCAAAAAGGGCAAGTCATATGTGAAATTCATGTGGAAAGACGAGACCTATCTTTTCGTGCCTGAAAGCGGTTCACTTTTGGCCGGTGATGATGTAAAAAAATTATTCGATATCGATCCGGTAGCATATTCATTTAACGACCTTGTTTATGAAAATTACGCGGACGAATGACTTTTATCTAATCATTTGTCGAGAGGGGATCTGTTTACACAGTTTTAGCTGAAATTTCTGTTCATTCGAATTAAATTTTGCATGCATTTTAATACATTTCCACTCCTAAGTATTTTGGGAGGTAAGATAAGTATGGATGCTACGTCTACGCGAAGCGTTTGTTCTCAAACTGGCAGTCCTGATTTTGCATCACGTTGTAGGTTAGCTGCCAGTTTTTCTGTCAAGTCTGGTGGACCTGATTTTGACACCTCAAAAGCAAGAACTGCATTAGCATTACTGTTAGTGCGTGTTGATAATGCAAATAAATTTTTGGCTGGTGCAGAGAAAAGAAAGCGCAGTGGCGAGTTAGATGATACTGCCTTTTTGGTAGAGACTCGTCCAGCAAGATTGCTTATCCTGTCGCATCGGGTGCTTGACGAACTTTTAGCTGCTGCAACTAAAAACCAGGATTTGTGGGCAGTTAGTTGTGTTACTGCTGCTGCACAAAGCATGCGCAATTGTTTTGGTGATTCTATTCTTTTTAAACACACTGCGTATGGCGATTCAAGAGATCCAATGATGGCAGAAAGACATGGGGTTGCAGAGTCTGTTTACTGTGTTTTAGTAAGAGCTATTGGTGATCTTCAGGGAACATATCCAGAAGTTCACATACCAAAATTCGAAGCAATTTTGTGAATATACTACTACACAAGCCAGTTGAATGAGCAATCCATTATCTATTGTCCGGCTCTTTCTATCTTTTTTACAAGTGCTATGAATATTTTGTCTGATTTCTCAGCAGCAAAATCAAATAGCCAATTCTCAAGTGCTCCTATTTTCTCTGTTGATGTGACAAGTTCATTTGCAAGTACTGTTGCATCATTTCTAATGACCCATACAAGATCTTCAGTATCTCGTAATGTTCTTCTTAAATGACATATTGATCTAATCAATCCAAGTTTTTCTATGTCTGCTTTTGTTATCTCAGTTCCGCGTAGCTCTTCATAAATCGCATCCTGAACCGTTTCTTTAATATTTTCTGCGACATTCACTATAAAATCCGTTTTATCTAATATATTTGCATCACCATTTGATCTGCCAAGTGAAGCGATTATGAGCATTTTTCTCACATCTTCTATTTTCATTCCTTGATGGTCTGATACATTTATCATGGTTATTGCAGGTTGTGCTAATAATCTTAGATAGTCTGGTCCATTTGTTGGCGTTTTTTCTTTTATCATTTTTTTTATCATTGCTACAAGTATGCCATCATTTATCGCTTTTGGTTTTAAGTCACACCAATATGTAAGATATCCACTTGATACTGGGAGTGTGGGTATGCCAAATTCTGTAAGACTTCCCATTGCCTGTGCGATTACCGTAAGTAGTTCATTTGCTTCTGGTTTTCCAAGGAATGTATTAAGTCCACGCATTCCCATTTTACCTGAGCCTGCCTCAGCATGGCCTTTTCTAGTCACATCAATTATAATTGGAGCCAAAACTTTTGCTTCTTCTTCACTTATTGCAAATTTAATCTCAATAATCTTTCCAGGAGGTAATATTCCGTCTGTTTGTTGATCTTCAAGATTTCCACCAAAAGGAGTGTTTACATCTTCTCTTCCTTTATTTCCCCTGAACCTTTCAGGTAATGTATTTCTGAATGTTATCTCACGATTTCCAAGTTCTCTTACTGCGTCTGTTAAATATCCTGACATATCCCTTGGTATCCTCATTGGACCTAAAAACGTTGTATGACATGCTGCAACAAGTTCTCCATGTTTTAGCACTGCCGCTGTTCCTTTTAGATTAAGGTAGTATTGGTCATCACCTATGACTATTGTATATTTTCTTTTTTTCAAATCTTCTTTTGCTCTAAAATAATTCCAGGCTTTCTTGAACCAGTATGATGGCCTATGTGTAAGTTCTTTTCCAAATGCAAACATCAATCCTTCATCTGATCCGTCTGAAACACGATACAAGTTCATTAATCTACTCGGGTCTGTCTGCTCTGGTGTTTCTCCAGCTTTTAAATTATTTATTGCTATTGTTGCAGCCCATGCCTTTGCAGCAAGTTTCCAATAAAGAGCAAGTGTAGCATCGCCACCGCCATTTCTTCTGGTTATCCTATTTATCGCGCTAAGTCTTGCCATATCTATTGAACCAGATAGCATTCTGACTTTCGGATCTGCGTCTGCCAAATTTGATATCCATGGTTCTGCACTTGCGAGCTTTACGTGCATTGTTTCATCTGGTCTTCCATGAGGTATACATCTTTCTACCCCAGGAACAGGTAATTTTCCTTCTACCATCAATTCTGCAGCGTGTGTCAGAAGTTTTCCTGAATATCTATCACTACCTCCGTTTACACTACGTTCGGTAAGTTTTGCAGTATGCATTCTGCATTCTAGTCCATCGGGTTCTCGTTTTCTTATGGTCATACTGATCGCAAAGTTATTTTTTTCTTATGGGATTATTTGTATGTATATGCTGTTTTATTTATATATTATATATTACATTAGATACAAAATGTTTATAAACATGATTTTTCATTAATTCCGACAGTTTTTCAGTAATATCTGATCAATCCACCACATACTAATTTTTCGATTAATGTATCTTTATAAATATTTCCACTTATACTTCCTCTGCAAATTATTTCCGGTGCGGCAGATATCTATCTGCATCTCGAGGTAAAGCTACCAAAAGATCCCGTTTGATTAGGAGGTTCATTCTCTGAAATCTTGGGCAACGCGACGTATCAGGTGTTGTATTTGACAGATATAAGAAAACCCAGAAAGGGGTCTATGGCACATAGGCCAAGGAAGAGAGCTAGGAGTCAGAATCCGAATGTACACTGGCAATCATCAGTTGAACAAAGGGTTCTTGGTTTTGCTGGTTATAAAGTTGGCATGACTCATATCGCTTACGTAGATGATACTGAATCTCCTACTAAAGGTCAGGAGATCGTTAGTGCAGCCACTATTATAGAAGTTCCGCCATTGGTTGTTTACGGTATTCGTTGTTACGATTCACAAAATTCAATCGGTGATATAATTTCAACCGATGAAAAATTGCTCAAACTTGCAGGGTTTAAAAAAATCGTTGCAAAAGAGATCAAAGAGGATAGGGTTGAAAATGTGAGGTTACTTGTTTTTGCCATGCCATCAAAAACAAAGATGGGCAAAAAACACATCGAAAAAATGGAAATCGGTTGCGGTGGAAAAAGCGGCAAGGAAAAGCTTGATTATTGCAAGAGTATCCTTGGAAAAGAGCTTAAGGCATCTGATGTATTTAAGATCGGTGAGCATGTTGATGTGATTTCGATTACCAAAGGTAAAGGTTGGCAGGGTCCAGTCAAGAGATTTGGTGTGTCGATACAAAGAAGAAAAGCTACTGGTAAAAGAAGACACGTAGGTACTCTTGGTCAATGGCATCCTGCATATGTTCTTTATACTGCCCCTCAGGCAGGTCAAACCGGTTATCATAGAAGAACTGAGATGAATAAAAGAATAATGAAAATCAGTCAAAATCCGGAAGAAGTAAATCCAAACTGCGGGTTTCCGTCATATGGGTTTGTTTCGGGCGATTTCATGATAGTCAAAGGTTCGATACCGGGACCAGTTAAAAGACTTATGAAACTTAGACTTGCCCTTCGTCATTCAGGCGCTCCAAAAGAACCTCAAGTGAGTTTCGTATCTAAATAGGTGTTCATATGAAAGCAACAGTATATTCGGTTGAAGGAAAGGCTTTGAAACAAATTGATCTACCAGATGTTTTCGAATTTCCACGCCGTGAAGATCTTGTAAAAAGAGCAGTACTAAGCGAAGAAAGCAAGACGTACCAGCCAAAAGGTAGCTACAAGCTTGCTGGTCTTGAAACAAGTGCACGATACAGAGGAAGGAAAGATGATTTTGGTTCAGGAAAGAACAAAGGTATTTCTCATCTCCCTCATGAAGTTCTTCCAAAAGGTCAGCTCGGTAAGGTAAAACGTGTTCCACATGCAGTAAAAGGACGCAGAGCCCATCCTCCTAAAACTCAAAAGAAAATTGTTGAGCTCATGAACAGTAAGGAATACAAACGTGCATTGGCAAGTGCAATCTCATTTACTGCAGATCGTGAAACTGTTTGCGCACGTGTACACTCTGATATTGGCGTGTCAATTCCCATTGTACTCGAGGATAAATTTGAAAAGCTCGAAAAGACAAAAGAAGTAGTGGCATTATTGAATCTGCTTAATCTTAGCGGTTTCATAAAAAAAGCAAAAAAGAATAATACAAAATCAACGTTGTTTGTTGTTTCAAACGGAGCAAACACTAAGGTTGGGGCAAACATTGCGGGTGTTGATATTGTTCAGGTCAAGGATCTCAAGGTATGTGATCTTGCACCCGGTACACATCCTGGAAGACTTACTCTGTTCTCAGAAAGGGCACTTCCTGACATCGTAAAGAGGTTTGGATTATGATATTGATAGCACCGGTTAAAACCGAAAAGGCAATAGGGAAAATTGAATACGAGAATACACTTACATTTGTTGTTGCTTTAAAAGCTACAAAAAAGGAAATACTGGCTGAAGTGGAAAAACTTTTTGGTGTCAAAGTTGTTTCTGTAAATACATTTATCACTGCAAGAACAAAAAAACATGCATTGGTAAGATTGTCAAAAGAATCCAAGGCTGATGACATCGCTACAAAACTAAAAATGATTGCATAGGGATGATTTATGGGTAAACGATTAAAACAACAAAAAAGAGGCGCTGGTTCGCCAAGATACAAATCTCCTGGTCATAGATATAAAACAAATCTTTCTTATCGTGATTATGATGACATTGAAAAAACAGGTGTACTTACTGGTAAGGTAGTTGGTTTTATTGATGATCCTGCAAGAACTGCATTACTTATGAAAGTTAAATACGATAATGGGGAAACGGCCATTCTCATTGCTCCAGAAGGAATTGCAATTGGTGATGTTGTTGATGCCGGGGTACAAGGTAGATTAGTTCTCGGAAGCGTACTACCGTTATATCGTATTCCTGATGGCGCATATATCTTTAATGTGGAAAGAAATCCTGGTGATGGTGGAACTATGGTCAAGGCTGCCGGTTCATATGCCAATGTTATTGCAAAAGAAGGAAATATAGTTTATTTGAAGTTACCAAGTAAGACTACTATTAAATTATCTAATGAAAGCAGAGCTCAGTTGGGAATTATATCTGGGGGTGGAGCTCTTGAAAAGCCCATGTTAAAAGCAGGTAATCAGTTCTATAAGATGCGTGGAAAGCATCGTTTATGGCCTGTTCCAAGAGGGGTACATCAAGCAGCTTATAACCACCCGCACGGAGGAAAGCAGCACCATGTTGGAAAACCTACAACTGTTGCGAGAGGTGCACCACCTGGTTCAAAGGTTGGTCATATTGCAGCTAGGTCAACAGGACGCAGAAAAGGTAAGAGGACTGCAGAGCCCTCTAAATCTTCTAAATCTAAATCTAAATGAGGTTGATGTTCTATGATGAAAATACATTGGAAAGGTATTGATGAAAATGAAGTGCATCTGATAAGTGATGAGGATTTTTTAAAAAGAATCAGCTCTAGAAATAGAAAGACTTTACTTAAACTAAAGACAAATCCAAGACTCAAAAAATTCATGGAAAAAGTAAAGATGATAAAAGAAAAAAATCCGAAAAAACTGATTAAGACCCAGGTTAGGGAGGCAATAATTATGCCGAGCTGGATTGGGCTTGTTTTTGGTGTTCACAACGGTAAAGAATACAAGAAAGTTGAGATAACTGTTAATAGGATAGGTAAGAGACTCGGTGATTTCGCATTTACTATCGGAAGGGTAGCACACTCCGGTCCTGGTGTGGGAGCTACAAGAGGTTCTAAGTTCGTACCGCTCAAGTGATGACTATGAAAGGATACTCTTCAGATATTCCGGAAAATTGTGCTCGTGCGCGTTTGGAAGATGTTAATGCATCATACAAAGATCTTTCAGAAGTATGTGGTAGAATAAGGAACAAAAAAACTAAGTGGGCACTTTCTTTTCTTGAACAGGCATCACTCGGTGAGATTCCTGTGCTTTACAAAAGACACAATAAGCGTCTTGGTCATAGGAAGGAGCTTGGTGGGCAGAGAGGTCGTTATCCAAAGAAGGCGGCAAAAATCATTCTCAAGGTCCTTGAAAGTGCAATTGCAAATGGAAAGATTAAAGGTCTTGGTGACTCATATAATATAATTGTTGCAACTGCAAACAAAAAACACATTTATCCGAGAATGGCGTCGAAAGGTAGGTCTGCAAGATCAAATCTTGTGACATCTAGGATAGAGTTAGTGTTAAAAGGTAGCGATGTTCCAAAGGGAGTGGTAGTGACATCTCCAAAAAAACCAGAGCATAAAAAAATCGAATCTACGGAGTCACACGAACCTATGCATAAAGAAGAAGGAAAGAAAAAAGAAGTCGAAATAAAATCAGATGAAAAACACAAACTGGAAGAGAAAGGAAACGCTAAAGATAAGAAACATATAAATTCTGACAGTGGTAGGAAACTGACCCAAAAAACGGGAGATATTAATTAGGTGATATTGGATGCTTTATCAGGAAAAATTGATCGAAGAACCGTTTAGCAAATACCAGGTGATGAAATTTCTCGAGAAAAAACTTGATCGTGCTGGTCTTGCAAACGTAGATATACAGAGAACCCCTCTTGTCACGAGAATTACTCTTGAGGTTACAAATCCTGCAAGGATAATCGGAAGAAAGGGCAGATTGATTAATGAGCTTACTGACAGCATAAAAAAAGAATTCAATATTGAAAATCCACAGGTCAGCGTAGTTGAAGTACGTGAGCCATTCTTAGAGCCGCGTATGGTTGCAAAAAGAGCTGCAAGATACATTGAAATGGGGAAGAAAGTTCGTTCAGTGCTTCACTATATGTTAAGAGAAGTAATTCGTGCTGGTGCCCTTGGTGCAGAGATCGTAGCTGCGGGAAAAATCGGTGCAAAAGGTGCACGTGCAAAAACATTACGGGTCAGTGCAGGATATATACCAAAAGCGGGAGAACCTGTCAGGTTGCTTAGGCGTGCACACATAACCGCTAATACCAGATCTGGTGTTATAGGGGTGCTTGTTCGCATTGCTCCGCCGGGTACAGTATTCCCTGACAAAAAAACTGCAATTGTGGTTCTTCCAAAAGTTATTGAAGCAGCCACGGGCGTAAGTAAAGATCAAACCGCAGGAAAATCAAAAGATGATTCACAATCAGGCAGAAAAAGAACTAGTGGGTATCCAAATAAAAGTCCTGGTGCTTATCGAGGGCGGGGTCCAGGTGGTGGCAATCAAAGAAGAGGTCCACCTGATAGGCGAGGAGGTAGACGCTAATGGCAGTAATTAAGAAATCTGATATTGAAAAACTCCCTTTAAATGAAATCGATGCAAAAATAGCTCAGCTTGAACTTGCCATGCTTGAATTGCATGGTGAAGGGCGAAGAGATAAACTAAAAACTATCAAAAAGACCATATCAAAACTTAAGACGAAGCAGCATAACGTTAAAAAAGCGTATGGCAAAGAGAATATGGGTGAAAACGTTAATGGATAAATGTCCTAAGTGTGGAATGCTTAAGGATCTGTGCGTATGCGAGATCCTTGATAAACAGGGAGTAGCGAAAATAAAAGTCTACACAACAAAGAAAAAATTCAAGAAACTGATTACCGTTGTTGAGGGCATAGATAAGGCCCAACTAATTCAAACGACTCGGGAATTAAAGCAAAAATTTGCTTGTGGTGGAACTTCCAAGGATGGCATAATAATCCTTCAGGGGGATCATAAGCGAAAGGTTACTGCGGTTCTGAAACAACTCGGTTATCCTGAAGAAAACATCGAAATCAATTAATTATTTTCTTTTCTTATTCATTTCTATGCAATTTCTATACATTTACATAAAAATGAGCGTGGTTTCTGATTATGCCGATCACAAAAAAGAACCTTCTTTATTCGACTTTTATCGGACTTCCAGTTGAAGTGAGTAACAGTAGTCATCGTGATCTTATTGGGTTGAAAGGAATGGTGGTTGATGAAACCAAAAATCTTATTGTGATAGAAAAAGAACAACAAAATATCGAAAAAAGCGAAATATCAGAGTCACGTACGAAAGTAAACGAAGTAAAAATTCCAAAGATCTCATCAGTTTTCAGGTTTACCTGCGAATCTGGAGAAACCGTTGATATCAATGGCAAAGATATATGTTTCAGGCCTCACGAAAGGCCAAAAAAAGTTTAGGTCATAGAACTAGAAATTTTGTTTTAGCTAAAACTGCATGGACTGATGGGATGGATATTTTTAATTCAATTGCTTTTATCTTTCTCTGAATTCTATCATATCCTTTTTCATCTACGTACGATACTTGCCTTCACTTACACCGAGAGCAAGTAATTTCAGGAAAGTTCAAAAACATTTAAATATTGATACATGAAAATCAAGTTCATGGTTATAACTAAGATAGAAGAAATAGCAAAAGAAAGTTTTGAGATTTATAAAAAACAGCCCATTCCACTCATACTTGGGGTGGTCATAACGCTTCTTGGTTCAGTGTTGATAGTTACTGCACCTCCGTTGCTTTTTGGTTTTTATCAGATGTGTCTTAGGGCAATGAAAAACGAAGAAATCAAAACAATGGATGTATTCAAAGGATTCAATTATTTCTTCAGGAGCTGGGGGATTATGCTCGTAAGTGGCATAGCAATAGTAATAGGTTTTGTATTATTGATTGTCCCGGGAATACTAGTAATGATTCTTTTGCAGTATGCTTCCATATTGGCATTATATGAAAACACTGGAGTTCGGGCATCGCTTAAAAGAAGTTACAAAATTGCTAGAGCGAACTTGGGGTTTTCAATTGTACTGTGTCTTTTGCTTGCGATTATTGATGGGATCGGAGGTTCAATAACAATCGGAATTATTTTGACGATGCCATTTACTACATTGTGTACCTGCTTAGCAGTCAGGAATCTCACTGCAAAAGAAGGAAAACAAACGATCGGTGCAATCAACAAAACCAAGAAACAGTAGCTTTAGGATCAGAACCTATCGGATGCTATTGACCTCATTACAGAAAGTTTAAGCAGGTAAATTATTTACCTGCGGTTTCCTTCTTGCAGTGGCATTGCTGTCCAGCTACTTCCATCACATAATGTCACTGTGGTTTTTCCTGTTGTCCAAGCATGGACGTTGTCAGCTACTTTTCGCAAAACTTCTGTGTCGCCTCCAGTCTGATTCACATATGCTTCAACAGTAACTTCTGCTCTTGTACTGCTCATCGCCACGCGCGTTGTTCCATCATTTCGCATCGCAACATTCTCAACCTTGTGCAAACTTACTCCTTCAGGACATTCAGCACTTCCAAGGACAACACTTCGCAACAATGCTGGTTCTGCTACCAATCTATTTAGTTTTTCCATCCTTTCTTCAGGTGCCCAAACCCCGACTTTCACAGTTACTTCGAGTTCCCCTACCATCACCGTTCCGACTGTTTTGGTAGAATCTTCAAGTTTCACTTCTCCTCTCGGGAGAAACGCTCTGCGTATACCTCCTTTTCCTTCAGCCCATCTACATTCTACCATTGGTGGAAGCGTAAACATTCCCAGTGCCTGTGTGGTTCTACATCCTGTTGCAGGGAATTCTCTAACCACTCCTTTTACTCCCGGTCTATCTGCGCCATTTCCTTTACCATCTTGTGTTCTTAATACTCCTACTGCTGCCATAATTTCACCTCAAATTTGTTTGTTCTGCAGTTTGCACTGCTCTCCACACTGTCATTCTAGATACTCCAAACATATCTCCGAGTTGCCTGAGGCTGAACGGTTTGGTATAATACAATTCAAGCATCTCATCCAATTTTTCTTCACTCAAAGAATGTGGTCTTCCTACATATTCTCGATTTTTAGTATTTTCATTATGTTCAAAATCTTCAACAAAATTAGGTTCTAATACAACTACTCTTTTCTTGCGGTTACTGGATTTCACACCACCCGTTTTGTGTCATGTTATTTACACTTTTTTCCATTTACTTCACCTCACATTTTTGTTGACAATATCTAGGATGAGAAATTATTATAAATGGGTGTCACATAATTTCTTTTCACGTCGGTACTCATATTACAAATACCATATAGAAACGCTTTTAAGAACACCTACTCATCATGTCTATCGGTGTTTTATCATGATTATTCAAAGAAAAATCTCAAATCCTCCAGAAAAACTTAGTAGTATTGTTCCTATGATATCAAATCCTGGTGCTACTAGTCGTCAATTTGCCCACTTCGCACTTCTTGATGTTGGTTCTTCAAATAACGTGAGCATGTTTGTAACTCCTGGGGCGGGAATTCCATGGGAGTTTTCACTAAGAAGAAGATTTAATGCGTTACTCCGACAATTACATTGCAAAAATTTTGCTAGTGACCATAGTCTTGATCTTACTAAATTACGTTTGGTGATGGGGTTAGGTGGAAGTTCAATTGGTTTCAATCCAAATCCTAGTATTGGCGAACATTCACTCAAAGCCCTCCACGATTTCGTTGCATTCGGTAGCTCGGGGGGTGCGATTATTGATTTTCATTCCATTTCAGAATCTGAAAATTCAAAAAGGCCTGCCGGAACTATGGATTTTACTAACGATCCATTTGGGTTCGGTACAGGTTTAACTGGAATGAAATCAAGGCTTCATTTACCGGAAGAAGTTTGTGTTTCTCGTTCTGATGACATGACTATTTATCCTGCAGGTCAGATGTTATTTTCTGTTCCTACAACTCGGAAGCATGATCTGGCAGACCATATGTTTATCGCAGAAACAAATCTAAAATCAACTCTTGCAGAATTGCTTCCTAAATTATTACGTACCCTTAACATAACTGAAAAATGTATGATAATGATCAAAGGATTTGTTCAGTCCGTAGATCTATTGATTAGCAATGGTTATGTTCCACAACCTGGAAAAGGTGTTGAAAAAGAAAAAGCATTTGCACATACTGTTCAACAGCCCGGATGGTCGACGATCGTGACTTGTACAAATCCTGAATTACCAGAACCTACAATGGCACATTCTCATCTATCTTCCATTACTCATGTCGGTGGGCATGTACTAGATGCAACGTTATCTTCGGGCGCTGGTTTGGTGGTTATGATTCCTCACCATACATATTCTTATGATTCCAGTCCCATCAATCATACTCCGGCATTGGAGTAGTTTTACTTTATAAATCTTTGTATTCAAATACCAAATACTAATTGCGTTTCAGAAATCGGAACGCATTCACTCAAAAGGTTCTACATTGGAACCAAAGCAAGCGAACACCTTTCGTATTCGAAAGATTCGTTTGTTCAAAGGAAAATAACTTTGTTCAATTAACTATTGATCGAGCGAAGTTGGGTGGTCATATGACTGAAAAATCAGGTAATGTTAAATCTCAAAATGAGAATCCGGACGATAAAAAATTCTACAAGATCGAGGGCATATCCACTCGTGGTGATGTAGTTACAGGCAAGGTCATAAGCGATAAGATGAAGAAGACTGTTGTCATTGAAAGAGATTCAATCAAATATTTCTCAAAATATAAAAAATATGCTAGAAACCGATCACGCATTGTTGCTCACAATCCTTCCTCTATAAATGCCACGGTTGGCGATATAGTTACTGTTGCAGAAACAAGAAAACTCAGCAAAACAAAAGCTTGGATGGTTGTCGAGATTATTGAAAAAGCAGGTGCATAGTTATGAAGGGTATTACTAGTAACATTGTAAAAACTTTGACGGTTGGCAGTTTCCTGCCATGCAGTGATAATAGCGGGGCAAAAATAGTTAATGTCATTGGTGCCTTAAGATACAAAGGTACGCGCGGTAGAGGGCCACAGGTGGGTGTTGGTGATATCGTCATAGCATCTGTGAGAAAAGGAAAGCCCGATCTTGTTGGCAAGGTTGTCAAGGCTCTTATCGTAAGACAGAAAAAAGAGTTTAGGAGACCGAACGGAACCAGAATCATGTTCGAGGATAATGCGGTCGTACTTGTAAATGATGACTTCCTTCCGGTCGGTACTGAGATTAAAGGAGTTGTTGCAAGGGAAATTGCAGAACGATTTCCAAAAGTTGCGGCTATATCGGCAGGTGTTGTTTGATGAAATCTGATACTGAAAGAAAAAAATATTATAGTGAAAAACTTCATAAAAGAAAGAATAGGCTTCATGTTCATCTTTCCAAGGAATTAAGAGGTAAACTGAAAAGCAAAAAAAGAGCGATACTTGTTCATAGCGGTGATCTTGTTAGGGTGATGCGCGGTCCGAATAAAGGTAAAGATGCAAAAGTTGGACGTGTCAGTACTCTTAAAAGGAAAGTTTATCTCGAAGGGGTTGTTGCAAAGAATGCACGTGGTCGGGAGGTTGTTGTTCCTATAGAACCTTCAAATCTCATGCTTATTGGTCTTGAATCAACTCCAGAACGTAAAAAGATATTCTCAGATGATGCTTTCAAAAAAGAGGCACCTAAGAAACAACAGCCTAAAAAAGATGATGAAAAGAACGGTAAAAAAGAGGCAGTTGATGAGAATGTTGCTGTAGGTAAGGTCTCTAATGAAAAGGCCAAGGAGAATCATACTGCCGATCATAAAGAAATGACCGACAAAGTTGAAAAGCCAAAGGCCGAAACTTCTGTTGCGTCAAATGAGAAATCTAGGTGATATTTATGGCAAAACGCGGAGCAAAAAAACACACCAAAAGGATAACTACCCCGAAAGCAGTTCCAATCCACGACAAAAAAGCGTTCACGTGGATTCTTGGAACATCCCCAGGTCCACATCCTGTCAATTATTCCATCTCATTGGGAGTTTTGTTAAGGGATGTGATGAAGATTGCAAGAACTGCAAAAGAGGTCAAGAAGATCCTTTCCTCAAGATTAGTAACTGTTGATGGAAAAGTTCGGGCCAGTGAAAAATTTCCTATAGGTCTTATGGATGTTGTTTCAATTCCAAAAGATGACAAACATTATAAAGTATCTATTGATGGTCTTGGGCGGCTTGGTCTCTATTCAGTACAAAAATCTGATACGTTGACTAAACTCGCGAGGGTTATTAAGAAACACGTAATTCGTGCTGGAAAAATAAATCTTACTTTTCATGATGGGAGAAATCTGATCGCAGATAATCATGTTATGGTAGGAGACAGTGTGGTTCTTTCATTGCCTGATGGGAAAATGAAATCTCACCTAAACCGGAAGTCTGGGTCGAAATGCCTTATTCTTCACGGTAAACACGTTGGTTCAATTGTTGAGCTCAAGGAAATCATAGAACGAAAAGGTGGAAAACCTTCTGAGGCACTTGTAACAGGTGACTCTGGTGAGTTTGTTACAGTTGCAAAATATCTTTTTGTGATTGATGATACTTTCGGTAAGGTGAATGAATGAACAAGATGCAAGAAATACTTCTAGATAAGGTTACAGTCAATATCGGGGTTGGTCAGCCAGGTGATGATCTGGAGAGTGCCAAGGGTTTGCTTAGCAGGCTTGCCAACGGGAACACCCCTGTGGAAACACATGCAAGACGAAGGCAACCTGTTTTCAAGCTGAGACAAGGCATGGCAATAGGAACAAAAGTAACTCTTCGTGGTGATTCTGCAAAGACATTCCTTGACAAAGCCCTTGCAGCAAAAAGAAAGGTTCTAAAAAGTTCAAATTTCGATAAACAAGGCAACGTTTCATTTGGTATTCATGAATACATCGATTTTCCGGGTATCAAATATGATCCATCAATTCCTATGTTTGGTTTTGATGTATGCATATCCCTTACAAGACCTGGAAAAAGGGTTTCAATACGAAAACTCAGGTCTGCACGCATAGGGAAGCGTCATAGGATAACTAAAGATGAGGCAATTGAGTTTGTCAAAAACATATTTGATGTAAAAATTGAGTGATCTTTATGGATTTACCAATGGATGAAAAATTTAAGGGAAAAGGAAAACGAATCTGCAGAAACTGTGGCGGTAATCGTGGTCTCATACGTAAATATCGTCTTAACATATGCAGAAGGTGTTTCAGGGAAATGGCAGAAGCCATAGGATTCCGTAAGTACGGGGGTTGATTGAATGGTTGATCATCTTGCAGATGCACTTAATACTTTGAAAACTCACGAAATTGTTGGTCAGAATACATGTACGGTTAAGGCAACTAGTCTGATCGAAGAAGTCCTGAAACTTCTTAAGCAGCACAAGTACCTTAAAGACTATAAAAAAATTGACGATGGAAAAACTGGTCTTTTTGAGGTTTATCTTGATGGCAGAATAAACAACTGTGGTGTTGTAAAGCCAAGGTTGCCGGTAAAGCGAAGCGAATGGGCTAAAAAAGAACAGGAACTTATTCCTGGTTTTGGTGTGGGTATTTTGCTTGTTTCAACATCCAACGGAATCATGACAAATACCGACGCAGAGAAAATGCGTATTGGAGGAAGGCTTCTCGCATATATATATTAGGTGATTTTGATGGTTACAATATTAGAAGGAGTCAATGTTCGAATCGATGATCAAATCCTTGTTGTGAAGGGGCCATTGGGTGAACTCCATCGGACTATTCCAAAGATTGTTCAAGTAAAGATTAATGGTAACAAGCTAGAATTGTCTGTCAATAATCCTGCACTCAAAGGTACTCTCGAATCAGTCATAAACAGTATGGTTATTGGAGTGACAACTGGTTACAAACGAAACCTAAAACTACTCCATGCCCATTTTCCGATTTCAATAGAAGTCAAGGGAAGAGATATGTTTATAAAGAACTTTCTTGGTGAGAAACAACCCAGGAAAACAATCGTGGTTGGCACTACTAAAGTTGATGTAAAAGGTCAGAGCGTTACGATTTCTGGTCCTGATAAAGAAGCCGTTGGCCAGACTATAGGCAACATGAAGAATGCAATGAAAATAAAGAAAAAAGATGCCAGGACCTTTCAGGATGGCATTTATGAATTAGATAAAGAGTGATAATCATGGCAGACAAAAAAAAGAAAAAACCAAAATTCAATGTTTTGAATGCTGGATTCAAAAAGCGTGTCAAGTCACGCTGGAGAAAGCCGAGAGGTACTCATAATAAAAAACGCATTGGTTTCAAATGGACTGGTGCATCACCCTGCATTGGTTATAAAAATCCAGATTCAATTCGGGGATTACATCCAAACGGGACTGTTGACGTTCTTGTAAACAATCTTATGGAATTGGATGGTCTGAAGGAAAAAGGAGTTTCTGTGCGTATTGCATCAACCATCGGAGCAAAGAAAAGAGTTTTGATGGAAGAAAAGGCTGCAAAACTGAAACTAAAAGTTGTTAACATGCACTTTGGCAAGAAATCTGATGTTGATGCTGACAAGAAACCAAAATACAAAGTCATTTCAAAACCAGGTAAAAAGGGCCATGCACAAAAACAGATCGTAAAACAAAATCAACCGGTACAAAAGCCGTCTAAATCAGTTCACGATGCACAAGCATCACACAAGACATTGAATAAGAAATAGGTGTATATTTATGGCTATATCAACTGTAAGAAGACTTGCTGCGGATATCCTTAATGTAGGTGAATCAAGGATCAAAATATCTCCGGATGGCGTCAAGGAGGCTGAAGGAGCACTTACTAGGGTGGATGTTCGCGGCTTGATCGATAAAGGCATAATTAAGAAAGGCAAGATCAGCGGTAGGGCAAGTACGCGAAAAGTAAGAAGACGTGGTCCTGGGAGTAGAAAGGGAAGTAAAAGCGTCTCTAAGGATATGTGGATGCAAAAAGTTCGTTCCCAGAGAAAATTCCTTAAATTGCTTATATCATCCAATGGTTTAGACAAATCTTCAAAACGACAAGTTTATGCCAAGGTCAAGAGTGGAATTTTCAGAAATAAGAGAGCAATGTTATTTTATTTAAAAGACAACAAATTTGTGGCATCAGAGTATGAACCTCCGAAGGTTGAATTCGTAAAGAAATCCCGCAAAATAACTACTAAAAAATCTGCTTCAAAATCTGTAGTGGATGCAAATGCAGGTGCAAAGAACACAGCAACTGAAAAACATTCAAAAGATGCAGTAGCTGCAAAAAAGCCAGAGGCAAAAAACCATTCAAAAAACGGTGATAATAAATGACGCGCGCTATAGGACCATCATTTAGAGTTTCATTCAGGAGAAGATATGAAGGCAAAACCAATTTTGCAAAGCGGTTAGCACTAATCAAAAGCGGAAAAACAAGAATGGTTGTCCGCAGAAGTAACAAGAATATTGTGGTGCAGTTTGTTGACTTTTATCCAAATGGAGACAAAACCATTTTGACAATAAATGGGAATCACCTTGCAAAAACCTACAAATGGCAGCCAAAGCGAAATGTATGGACTGCATATCTTGTAGGTCTTATGGCGGGAAAGCTAGCACAGAAAAAAGGGATTAAAGAATTTGTTTTGGATATGGGTATGTATGTTCCTTCCAAAGGTTCTATTTTCTTTGCTGCATTGAAAGGGGCTGTTGATTCAGGACTCAAATCAAAAATCGATAATGATAAAGTTCCTGGAGACAAGTTAACAAACCCTCCTGACAAGTATAAAAGCACTTTCGAGGATACCAAATCAAAGATAAATAGTGGGTGATATTTATGGTAGAAAAAGTTAGAGTTGTTGACAAGGAATCATGGGGTCCGAGAACCAGAATAGGTTTGAAGGTTAAGAACGGTGAGATAACTCAATTAGACGAAGTTATTGAATCTGGTAAGCCAATACTTGAACCTGAAATCGTCGATATTTTGTTACCTGATCTTGAATCAGAAACGCTCAAAATAGGTACCACTCAAAGAGTCACAGACTCTGGAAAGAGGACAAAATTCCGTGTTGTTACTGTCATTGGTGACAGAAAAGGGCATGTTGGTCTTGGCGTCGGTAAGAGTGATGAACTCAAGCCTGCTTTAGACTATGCGGTAAAAGATGCAAAAAAACACATGATATCAGTTAATTCAGGTTGCGGAAGCTGGGAATGTAAATGTTCAGTAAAACATTCTATCGCGTTCAAGACTATTGGTAAAGAGGGGAGTACTATAGTGACACTTCAGCCTGCGCCTCGTGGCCTTGGGCTTGCTGCAAATGATGTTGTTAAAAAGGTTCTTGGGATGGCAGGGATTAAAGACATCTGGAGTTCAAGTCACGGTGGCAAAAATGTTTATAACATGGCCTCGGCTACCATCAAAGCCTTGGACAATATGAGTTTGATTAAACCGAGAGGAGAATAACATGATGTTAGCTGTATTGCGCGTAAGAGGGAGAAGAAAGGTCAGACCAAAGGTTGAGAAGACACTTGAGCTGTTACTTCTTAATAGACCAAATCATTGCGTTCTTATAGAAGATACTGACCAGAATATAGGAATGCTTAACGTGGTTAAGGATTACATAACATATGGTCCAATTGATGAGGAAACAATATATAAGTTGCTTTACAAGCGTGGAAAAGTGGCTGGTGAACGTTTCAGTGCAAAGCACAATGAAGAAGCTATAAGAAAAGTTGCAAAAGAAATATTCTCTGGAAAGAAAACCAAAGATTATGTAAATCCTGTATTCAGACTCAGTCCGCCTTCAAAAGGTTATAAAAGTGTTAAGAAAAACTATCCTGAAGGTGACCTTGGAAAAAGGGAAGCTGGCTTGAGTTCTTTGATACGGCGCATGGTGTGATGGTTATGAAAAGAAAAGCAAAACAAAAAAGCAAATATCTTGGAACAAGAAGCTTCGGTCGCGGTAATGTAAAGAATAGGCGAGGTAGTGGTAATCGCGGTGGTCGTGGAAATGCAGGTCGTTGCAAACACAAGGGGACCTGGGTTGCAAAATACGATAAAGATTATTTTGGTAAATTTGGGTTTTCAAGACCAGTTAAAAAGACTATCGTGAGTGTAGTTCATTTATACGAAATAAATCGGAAAGCTGTACTTGAAAAGCTTGAAAAACACGGTAGCAAATACACGTTTGAATTCAATGGGCGGGTACTGGCAACAGGAAAAGTAACTATGCCATTATCAATCCGAGCAGCCTCTTGGAGTAAGAATGTTGAAAAGAAGTTAAGCGAAACTGGTGGGGAAATATCAAAGCTTGCAGCATAAGCGGCAGTGGTATTTATAAATCTGGTTTGTTGAAAAGTAATTTCAACAATCTGGAACTGATTTTTTATCGTCAGTTCCAGGTTTGAAACCAATAGCTGAGGTTGTTATTCTTGTCTGTGTTGGATATTATACATTCGTTCTCAAAATATTTGCCAGGTATCAAAACTCCTGATAAGCCACTTGGGACAAAAGACAAACTCATGTGGACTGCCGTAGTCCTAGTACTTTATTTTTTGCTCTATCAGACTACTGCATTTGGTGTTAAAGATATCGTTGGTGGTGGAATAGATTTCCTGCAAACTATAACTGCGTCAAGAATGGGCAGTCTTTTAACAACAGGTATTGGACCGATTGTTTTAGCCAGTATCTTCCTGCAATTATTTGTTGGTGCAGGCATTATTAATCTTAATATGAAAGACAAGAAAGATCGTGCCAAGTTCCTTGAAACACAGAAGGTTTTGGCAATTTCACTTGCATTTGTCGAGGCACTAATATTTGTAGTTATATCCGGTGCAGTTCCGGTGGCTGATGTTCCTGGCATAGCCCCTTCATTTGTTATGGGGCTTGTTGTTCTTCAGATAACTCTTGGTTCGGTATTTATCCTTTTCCTTGATGAACTTGTAACTAAGTATGGTCTTGGCAGTGGTATAGGTCTTTTCATTGCAGCCGGTGTTTCATTTTCAATAGTTATAGGACTTATACAACTTATCTTTGGTCCTGTGGGGTTCATTGCCCTCATATCAGATGGTGGTGCAGAAGCATTACCTAACGGTCTGCTTGCGGTATTACCATTTGTATTTACAATATTAGTTTTTCTTGCAGTTGTTTATGCAGAATCAGTAAAAGTAGAAATTCCAATTGCGTTCGAGCGTGTACGCGGAATGGTTCCAAAGCTTCCGCTTAAGTTCTTTTATGTTTCCAACATACCAGTCATATTTGCAAGTGCATTGATAATAAATCTACAACTATTTGCTGGTGGCATTCTTACAAGTCAGTATTGGGAAGATGGGGTTGCAAAGGTTGATTTAAGTGATGGATATAACTTTGATCAAGATGGCATTCTTCCGCTTATTGGTTATACTAATTCACAGGGTCATTTACAGGATGGATTACTTTATCTAATTACCCCAGTATCTGGCATAGGTAGAAGTACTGTTGAGCATTGGAACTATCTTAATACATCTACGCCAGTATTTGGTATATCTCAATGGGTTCATGCAGTTGTTTATGTTCTCATGCTTTCACTTGTTTCAATATTATTTGGTTTATTTTGGGTTGAAACATCTAACATGGATGCAAAAAGCGTTGCTGGTCAACTGTCAGATTCTGGTATTCAAATTCCTGGCTTTAGACGGGATCCAAGAATGCTTGAAACAATACTCAATAAACATATTCTTCCGTTGACGGTTCTTGGTTCGTTTTGTGTTGGTTTGCTTGCAGGAGTTGCTGATCTGACTGGTGCTCTTGGTACAGGTACTGGTATATTGCTTACAGTCGGTATTTTGCACAAGATGTACGAACAACTCGAACAAATGAAAGCGTTTGAGATGTATCCGAGCATTAATAAGCTGTTTTCTGAGTAATTTTTTTATTATATTTCTTTATCTTTATATCATCCTTAATATTTCAGGTTTAAGGTTCAACTTAGAATGGTGCATTTTTTATGGTCAAAGTCTATATCGAAACATATGG
>Ga0180007_10001772_pt1 | contig 27538 bp, 33 predicted proteins | sample MM_PC_MetaG_FD_121122 | JGI IMG/M metagenome (GOLD analysis project Ga0180007, IMG submission 121122) | Groundwater microbial communities from the Aspo Hard Rock Laboratory (HRL) deep subsurface site, Sweden - MM_PC_MetaG | ecosystem: Environmental > Aquatic > Deep subsurface > Groundwater... | reverse complement strand
AGATTCTTGAAAGGATTTAAATTAAAAACCTAGACTGCCACACTGAAAAAATTTAAAAATAAAAAATTCGCAACTAGTTGCGAATTTTTTATTTTTAAATTTTACCTCCTCGCAGAGACGAAGATATAAGTTTTATTTTTCAGAAGCTTCTTTTTCTTCTTCTTTTATTTTATTTGTTTCTTCTGTATCTTCTTTAATTTCTGTCATTTCTTCTTCTGTTTTTTCTTCAGCTAAAATTTCTTTTTCTACTTCTTCAGCTTTAGCTTCAACTTCTGCTTCTTTTTCAGCTTCTTCTGAAACTACTTCTTCAACAGGTGCTTCAATAACTTCTTCTGGAGTTATTTCAGCTTCAACTGAAGCTTCTGCAACTTCTGCTGCTTTTTCAGCATCAATCTTAGCTTGTTCTGCTTCCTTTTCTATTCTAACTGCTTCTTCTCCTTCAGATTTTGTGGAAAGAGTAACCATTTTCATCTTTCTCATTTGTCTTCGAATTTCTCTAGCTACCTTTTCTCTAATAAAGTAAAGTTTAGATCTTCTCACTCTAGCTCGTTTAATGATTTCAATTTTATCAATCATTGGTGAAAATAGCGGGAAAATTCTTTCTACTCCTACCCCACTGGCTACTTTTCTAACAGTGAATGTAGCTCCTGCTTCATTTCCATGTTTTCTAGCTAACACTAAACCTTCAAAAGCCTGTGTTCTAGTTTTTCCTTTCTCTTCAATCTTTACCCATACACGCACTGTATCACCAGCTCGTATACCAAGATTTTTTCTTTCTTCCATATTGACTGATGAAATTTTAATTGTTTCTAAATTCATGTTTTTGTTATTACTCTGAATTACTAACTACTTTCTACTGCAAATTCCTCGATATTTTTCATCTTATTTTCTAAAAAACTTCACATTAGCTACTGCTAGTCCTTCAATTTTTTATAAAATAATCTGAAAAATCCGAAGAAATTCTCGTAACGAAATTAGTTTCGTAATTCAGAGTTTTATTAATTTATACCTTTATATCGCCAAACTTTATCATAAATACTCTTATTCTGCAATGAAAAATGTTATTTTAAATAATAAATCAATTCTTGGATTTTAAAAAAAATATTATTTAACTAGACTGCTTCGATCTTATTTTTTGTTAAAAAAATAAAATCGAAGCAAAGGCGAAGTTTTTTTGATTTTATAATAAAAAACCACTTCCTAAACTAAATAGGAAGTGGCACCTCTTTCAAAAGAACTAAATTTAGAACACTGTTGGAGAAGTTAAGGTAAGTTTTACCTGTCTGAATTGAGCTCGTTTCCTTAAGACAATAAGTTATTCGACATCTTTCGAAACAGAGCTGGATATTGAAGGATCCCTCCTTCATACTCTGCCCATACTTCGCCGACTTGAGCACGCCCACTCGATAAAACAAACCACCTTGGCTCATTTCCCTTAACTCTCCAGAGTTCTCCAACAGCGTTACTGGGTCATAAATTACCAAAAACATTATTAAAAGTCAAGTTTTTTTAAATCAATCTTTTAGCACTTTGAAAGTCTTGAGGTAATGAAGCTTCAATTTTGACCTTTTCCCCATTCAATAAAGAAAACTCTACCGTAGAAGCATGAAGGGCTATTCTATCAAATCCTAAGGCAAAATCACGCTTAGGAGCATATAGTTTATCTCCGACAACAGGGTGATTAATAGCTTTCATATGCACTCTTATTTGATGAGTTCTACCGGTTTTCAAATTAACCTCTAAGTATGAAAATTCATCGTTTGATTTCAATACCTTGTATTCAGTTATAGCTTCCCTCATAATTCCTCGAGCCCCTCTTTGAGCTGACCATTGCCGAAAATCTTTTCCAGATTTTCCAATAGGTCTATCTATCACACCTTCTTCTTGTGGCATTTTACCCCAAACAAATGTGTTATAAATTTTCTTTATTTCCTTTTTTTGAAACTGTTCCTTTAAATTTAAAAAAGATTCTTGGGTTTTTGCGATGATTAAAGCTCCACTAGTTTCCCTATCTAAGCGATGCACAATTCCAGGGCGTTTTATTTCCTTTTCTCCATCTTTTGAATTTTTTAAAACCAAAGGCTCACCTACATTTTCGATCTCAGGATAATTCTCTTGTATCCAATCACAAAGGTTGGGTTCCTCTGTTCTTCCATCGGCATGCACCACTAAACCAGCTAGTTTATTAACCACCACAACTTCATCATTTTCAAATAATTTTTCTATATTCATATTTCTTTTATATATTTTTAACATAAAAAAAGAAAAATCGCTTGTATTTTTTGTAAAAAAAATATAATATATACTTTAATTGAATAAGGGCGATTAGCTCAGTTGGTAGAGCAGCGCATTTACACTGCGAAGGTCGGGGGTTCAAATCCCTCATCGCCCACCATATAAAATCTTAACCGCCTTTGGCGGTTTTTGATTTTAATGGTGGGTGATGAGCGAGCAAATTTCTTTGCTCGCGTAGGGATTTGAAAGTCGGAGCATGTGTGAGTTTGTCGAAGCGAAGCGAAGACAAGGCGAACACAGCGAGACAGGGTCGTGAGATTTTTTCGTCAGAAAAAATACTCCTGACCAAATCCCGTTTATTGTTGTGCCCCTGGTAGGATCGACCCACAGTTACTAAATAGATTTCTTCGCTAACGCCTGCCTGCCCCTGCGCGCCAGCAGGCGTGGGCAGGCAGGCTCGAAATCTATTAAGTACTGCTGGTCGCGGCTCGAAAAAGGACGTTTAGTCCTTTTTCTATCACCGTTCGATTCCACTATCCAAAAACAAATAAAAAAATAAACTGATTTGAAAATCAGTCTATTTTTTTATTGTGCCCCCGGTAGGAATCGAACCTACAGCGAGAGATTAGAAGTCTCTAGTTTTATCCATTAAACTACGGGGACAAATTTTATTTAGTTTTACCAAAACAATTAAATTGTTTATAAGTTCTTCTTCTATGGCAATTAGCGCACCTTATCTCACATTTATTTATTTCTTTTAAAACAGATTCCCAAGAATAATGCCCTGCCAACATCCTAGCAACTGATTTAAATTTTTTATTTTTTTCTATATGATCAAAATCAAGAACAATTGGATCTTTTTCACCACAATCGACACAACTTTTTTTTGTTAAAAAATTTAATACCTCTTGTCGTATTTTAATGCGATGTCTTTTTTGAGCTTTATATAAATCTTCTTTATATTTATAAGGCATATTAAGATTATAACATACTGTTCTAACCCTAACTACTTATTAAAAACTTATCTAAACAATATGTAATGTATCATTAATCAAGCCTTAAATCAATATTTAAGTAAACAACAAAGCTAAAATTAAAGCTAAAATCAAAAGAGTTATGTAATTAAAATATTTAAAAGCATAATGAGCCATTTGTTTTCCAAACAGTTTTACTAGATAGCCCACAGCAAAAAATCTCAAACCTCTTCCTATTAGAGAAGCAACAAAAAATGTAATTATATTTATATGAAAGAATCCAGCCGAAATAGTAAAAACCTTAAATGGAATTGGAGTAAAGGCTGAAACAAAAACTGCCCAAAAAGCGTTATCTTGAAATAAATTAGAGACTGTCGCCATTTGACTCTGTAAATTGTATGTGTTTATTAAAAATTCACCAACTAAATCGAAAAAGAAAAAACCAAAAACATAACCTAGCAAGCCCCCTAATACAGAAGCAACGGTAGTTATCCAAGCATAATATATCCATCTAGGACCATTATTAATCAAAATAGCCAATAAAAAAACATCAGGTGGAATAACAAAAAAAGAGGCTTCAGTGAAAGAAAAAACTAACAACCAAAACTTAGCATGCTTTCCCTGAGAATGTTTATCAGACCATTCTTTTAATAAATTTTTTGTTTTGTCTAAAATTCTGAACATATTTTAACTTTTATCTAAAAAGCTTTTTAGAATTAATGCGGCTGCCGAAGCATCAATCTTTTTAACACCTTCTTGAAGTCGTCTAGCTTCCATTGAAGTCAGAAATTCTGGTTGAAAATGTATCGGTATTTTAACATTTTCTTTTAAATTTTTCTTAAACCCTAAAATCTTTTTTTGAATTGGATTTTCTTCTCCGTTTAAATTTATAGATTCCCCTACCACAATAACCTCAATTCTATCATCTTCAATAATTTTCAAAATATTTTTTAAAAGATTTTTATCATTATCTAAAACAGTTTTTGCAAAAGCTAAATTCCCACCATCATCTGAGATAGCGATTCCTACATTTTTTTCACCATAATCAATTCCTAAATATTTCATTATTTAAACAAATTCGAGTGATTTTTAATATCAATAGTTAATAAAATTAGTTCTTTCTTATCTAACTCATAAACTAATAATAAGTCGGATTTAATATGACACTCTCTATATTCATTCATATCACCTTTTAATCTATGATCTTGATATTTTATATTTAGTTTTTTACCTGAAGCAATTATAAAAATAACATCTCTAATTTCCTGGATAGAATATTTCCCAGATCTTTCTATCTTCTTTAAGGATTTACTAAATTGTTTAGAATTAAAGACTTTATACATACTATTTTAAAATATCTTTAAACATTTCATCTACGGAATCATATCCCTTACCATGTTTTTTAGCCCATTTAGCTTCTTTTATAAGCATTTGTTCATATTCTGGAGTAAATCCATTCTCAGTTAAACCTTTAATAGGCAAGGATTTAGTCTTTCTTGTTTGATTTAAGAATAATTTAATTGCAGTTGATAAAGTCATACCCATATCAGAAAAAACCTTTCTAGCTTCTTCTTTTTCTTTTTTATCTATTCTAATTTGTAAAGTTGTTGAAGTCATATAATTTTATTAATTAAATTAATAATAACCTAATTTTAACAATTGTAATGACAATGTCAATACAAATTATTTTTATATATTTTTTAAAACAAATTCCACAGAACCTTCTAGTGTTTTATTATTATCCATAATTATTTCCCCTTCTATTTCATTGTCTCTTATTTCTTTTTCTAACTTTCCAAAATCTTCTTTAGTGTTCTTTACCTTTCGTCCCCTAGTCTCTTCAAGTTCTAAAAGTTTTTCTAAATCTCTTTGAATAAAAAATGCTTTTATTTCAATTATATTTTCTCTGCAAAAATTTTCTATTTTTCCTAACAAATCCACGTCATTAAATAACTCTTCTACAATTACAGTCTCTTCCCCGCTTTCAAATAAATCTTTTATCTTTTCAAAAATTTTGTCATAGGAGTATTGATAAACATCCTTATTAACAAATTCAGGATTATCTTTCATATACTCTCGTTTAAAAAAGTCACCATAGATAACAGGATTATCTAATTTCTCCCCTAATTTTTCAGCTATAACCGATTTACCACACCCAGGTAAACCTCTTAAAATAATTAATTTCATATCAATAATTGTATCATAAATAAAACAAACCATAAGCGAAACAAATTTTTATAATTTGTTTTACTTATGGTTTGTAAAAAAAGTATTATTACAATCTATAATCTTTTTAAAAACTTAATTAAAAAAGAGTATTAACTTCTCTTGCAATCTTCTTTATTTGAAAACCTACTTCTACAGCTTTGCCAGGATTTAAAATAACATAAGGAAATGTTAATAAACCTAAAAATAAAGATGTTAAAAAACTCATTAAAAAGCAATAATTTTCTTTCATTGTTTTATTCCTTTTTTTTAATTAAAAAGTTTGAATTCCAACCTATTTGAACAATAACTTTATTTATTAAAAAAATCAATAACTAAAACATCAATATACTATTTTTCTATACAAACCAAATACTCCTTATTCTTTCCTTTTTTTCCTAATATCGGTGATTCTATGATTTCTGAAAAATTTAACTTAAGGTCTTTTAAATCCTGTTTGGTTTTTTCAATCACCCCGAGCAAAGTTTCTTCAGGGGCTTTTCCTTTTCGTAACAAAGCCCTATCTATTTCATAATGAGGTTTAATTAAGGAAATTATTTTTCCTCCATCCTTCAGTATAGACAAAACTTTAGGAATAATTAATCTCTGTGGAGTCCAACTCACATCAATAGAAATAAAATCTACTTTTTCCGGTAATTCTACATGGAGAGCATTAACCCCTCCAAGAAAGACGACTCTCTCATCCTCTCTTATTTTCCATTCTAAGATATTTTTACCAGTATCGACTGCGTAAACTTTTTTAGCTCCTTGTTGTAAAAGACAATCAGTAAACCCCCCAGTGCTACAACCAAAGTCAGCACAGACTTTTCCTTTCACATCAATATTAAATTTCTCTAAAGCAAATTTTAGTTTATCCCCTCCTCTAGAAACAAATTCGGGTATCTCTATATTTTCTAAAAATTTGTTCATAATGTTTAATTATTTTTATCTAAGATTCCTGAATTGCTTCTCCCCTCATCCCTACCTTCTGGCAGTCAGGCTTGCGAAGCGATCCAGTTATTTCTGAAGTACTTTTTCAAACCAATAAGTCTATCTCTTTGGGACAAACAAAAGAGATTACTTCGTCAGGTAATTTTATTTCCGCGTTAATTCCGCGTAAATCCGCGTCTAATCTACATAGGACTAAAAGACTAATAGATCAGGAGCTAACAGAAGCAACAACCCAAGAACTACCATTAATATTCCTCCAATCAAAGAAGAAAGATTTGAATACTTTTGCCCTACAGAATAGAATTTTTTGAAACCATAAAGAGCCAAACCAAAAATTAAAAAGTCATCTACCATATAAGCAAAGGTATATAAGAAAATATAAAATTGTTCTCCTAGTAACGAAAGTTGATTTAATTCAATTATCTTAGTGAAGGCTTGAGGAATTCCAATAGAACAAGCAAATTCAATTACATTCACAGATAAAGCTACTCCAATAATTCCCAAAGCTGTTAGAATAGTCATTGGTCCATTCACTAATTTTTGAATTTTGTTTTCTGTCTTCCCTTGTTTCTCTATGTCAGTATCACAAATTAATTCTCCCCTAGTTTTCCAATATCTTCTCAAGAAATAAACCCCTGACCCAACAGCTAATAAACCAATGGCTGGAGTTATAATTTTGTCTAAACCTATGAAATCCCAAGTTTTAAACCAAAAGTTTAAGATCAACCAATACATCACTGTCTCGGCTAAAATAAACAAACCTGCCACTTGAAACATTTTCTTTCTGTCTTTCACCTGCCATAAAATTAACAAAAAAGTCATCAGCACCCACATAGCACAAGGATTAAAACCGTCCACCAATCCTAAAATAAAAGATAATGAAAAAAGAGACATCGTCTTTAAATCTACTACCCCCATAAAAGGAATTTTGAATTCAAAGTTTTGATGTAAGGTTAAATCTTGTTCAACTTTTTGCTTTAATTTTGCTTGTTCTATTAATTCAATTATCTGTTTACCTGTAGTTTCAGGGGTATCAAAACCTTGGAAAATATTTTCTCCAATTATTGTTGTGGGAGTAACCTTAGGTAAATTATATTTGTCTGTAAGCAAATCAAATTGTTGTCTATTCCCTTCTTGAGCTATATCAACAATAATCAAATTAAAATCATCTCTTTCTTTTATTAAATCTCCAAAAAAAGCCATTTCCTTAGCACAAAAAGAACAGTCTTCTCTTTCAAAAAAATAAATATCTACTTTTTCTTGTATATTATTTATTTCTGGTTCTATTACTAAATCTTCCGCTTTTGTTATTTGCGGAAAAATAAAACTCTGTATTAAAAACAACCCTAAAAATATTTTTTTTATCATAATTTCGAGTGAGGATTTATAAAAACGATTATGTAATAATATGTTTTTATATAATCCGAGCGAAGGAATTATATGCTCGCTTCATATAGTGTTATTATCATATCACTATTGTTTTAAATAATAAACTTATTAAGAAGAGTGGCGAACTTTAGCTCGTCGCTCTTTATATTAGTTATTTTTTATTGTTTTTTGGATATAATGATATCTACACCTATCAAAATACTAATAAAGAGCATTACCCCTAAAAGTACATAGAAATATAGTTTCAACTGCTCGTCTCCAGAAGAAATTATGTTAAAACTAGCCGAAACATCTGCTCTTAAGTTTTCATAATCACTAATCCCTACATTTATATTATATAAACCCTTTTCTGTATTTTCTGGAATAACTATATAATCCATGAATGAAGCTTGTGTCTCTATAGCTTTTAAATGCTTAGCTTGAGTAATTATTTCATTATTCTTATCAAGTATCTCATAATTCAACTTTAAGTCTTTTCGTCTTGAATTTTCTGGGTATTTTATTTCTACTTCAAAGTAAAATCTTTCCCCTGCTTCAACATCAGTATACTTTTCAGGTATATGCACAGATATGTTTAATGCATACACAGGGGTTAAATTAAGAAAAAAGGAAAATAAGAATACTATCAAAATTATTGATAATTTAAATACTCTTTTTAAAAAAATTAATTTTTTACTCATAATATAATCAAATGCATTGGTTAATTTTACACATTTTCGTTTTTACAAATAGGAATTAGAAATCTTATTGTCAAATAATAGAATATAAAATTAAAAGTTACAATAAAAACCCATTTTGAAACTTCCAATAATTGACTGTTAAACGATAATGAAATAATACTGGTAATACCAATTAATATTACTAAAAATATATTTAAATAAAATAATTTATTTTTTAATATAAATATCAAAAAACTAAACAATAGAATCATCAAAAAAAGAAAAGAAATTTCAAAACTCACACAAAAAGAACAATTGTTAATAATCCCTTTTACTAAAGGATAATGCAAAACAATAGCATCAAACATGGACTTAACTAAAAGCAATAAATAAATGAAGATTAGAACAAAAATACTCTTTTTGTGTTTTTTTATTTTAATAAATCTTCTTATTAAAATACCTAAAATAACCATATTTAAAATAGTCAACGAAAATATAATACCAAGTGTAAGGCTATCAATTAAGTTAAACATTATTTTTCTTTATAATTATTATTAATATCCATAAAAACACAACAGCCCACAAAGATTCGAGAACAAACCATATTTTTTGATCGAAAATACCATAAAGACTAAAAACAGCACTGAAACATAAAATAAAACCAGAAAAAATTAAAGGTAAAAAAACGGCTACCTTTTTTCTAAAAATTATTGAATTTATAGCAATCCAAAAAACATAAACGGCGGTAACCAACATTAAACTCATAAAAATTAAGTCTGCTATCTGAGGATTCATATATTTTTATTAAACCCATAAAAAACTAATAAGAGACCCGCAAAACCAATAATAGCTCCGGGTATCCAAAACCAAGAGGAAATTAAACCAAATGCATAAATATATTCTTCTAAAATAATTTGCAATAATTTATCTATAATAATAAGAATAGATCCTAAGATAATTAAATTACTAGCTTTTCTGTTTTTTAATTTAAAACCATATAACAAGAGAATAATAACAACAAAAATTGTTAATAGATCTGATATCTCATCATAGAATGCAGCATTTTCCCAACCTTGAAAAAAAGAAGTTATAAAAAAGAAATAAATTAATGAAAAAACTAAAGCTACCGAAATTATATGTTTTATTTTTAGACTTTTAAAATTTTTTATAATATTTAAAAAATATTTTTTAAATATTATAAAAACTAAGAATATAATTCCACAAATAACAAAAGTTATTAATATAAAATAAGCCATTATTTTATACTTCTCACTTGAAGAAATATTGAATATTTCTTCTTCGTTAACCTCTGTTAACAAACACCACTCAGGACCTAAAATGACTGAATGAGCACCTACAACAAAATCTCCTTTGTAATTTAAAAGTTTATCAATAGGAGGATGACCTAAATGTTCAACACTATCCATCATACTAAAACATCTTTTTGTATTTTCAGTTATGATATTTTGAATAAACATATCAAATTTACCAGATTTAAAAGGGCTAATTAATAAAAGATCTTTATTTACTAGATAAGATTCTTCTGTTTTTCTTAGTGTACTTATTTCCTTGAAAATATCATAAACTTCATCCATATTATCAACCAAAGCAATGTAACCAAATAAAACATTATCTTCAAAAACTGGTCTCATTACTAAAATTTTTGGCTGTGTTTCATTATAATATTCCAAATAAGGGCCATAAAAAGAACTTTTTATGGATTCTTTTGTTTTTTTATAATTTTTAAAAATGTCTTTATTTTGGTTTATTGTTTCTTCAAAATCAATTCCCACTTCTTTATTTGGGTCAGAAGTATAAACAAGAACCCCTTTTAACGAAATTATATGAACATCTTCGTAATCACGAGTTAATACATTTAAAGATTCATTTATTTTTTTTCTATCTTCACTAGTATTATTTTTTAGTAAGCTTTTAACTTCTCTGATTTCAGATAACTCTTGTACTTTATTTTCTAAATTATTTAAATAATTATTAATTTTTTCTGTTCTTGTTTTGGTCACTAAAGACACTTCATTGAAAATATCCTTGGTAATTTTGTTTTTTTTATAAAGTCCCCCTATAGTAAAAACAATTAAAAACAACATTAAATAAGTTAATACAAAAACGATAAATAATCCTTTTTTTTCTTTTATTTTTTTAACCATGTTATTAATGACTTTTAGTACTCGTTAAATTATTAGAGTAAATCAATCCAACCAAAACCGTTATTATTAAAATGATTACAAAATAGAATAAACCAATCCATATATATTTAATTTTAAAATCTTTTAATGGTTTTTCTATTCCTTTTTTATCTGTTACTGTAACCAAAATCCAATGATAATCTCCATTATTTCCTTCGAGAAGTTTTTTTGAACCTTCATGTATTTCAAAGCTTCCAGCCCTTGGGTAGATACACCGATAAGTGAAAATTAAATTGTTATTTTCTGTTCTCCTCTTAGAACAATCAGTTAAAATATTTTCCGAATTAATGATATAATCATTTTTAAAATTATCCTTCTTGTCATTAAACATAAAAGAAAATTCCTTAGTTTTATCTGGGTGAGCAAGATAATACCCTTCATTATTTATCAAAAAGGTTAATTCCCCTTCTCTTTGGGATCTTCTAATATCTTCTAAAAAGTAATCAGCATAAATATTAGAAATAATTACTCCTCGAGAATCTCCTTGTTTATTAAAGACAGGGGTTGCATACCTTATAACTGGTACATATTTGGGTTTATCTTTAGTTCCTCTGTTCTCAATCTCCCTATTTTTTATGTTTAAGTCTAATTTAGAAATAAAAACCTCTTCTCTATTTAGATCTATGACTTGATTAAAATAATCCTTAAATCTTTCTTCTTTTAAATCTTTTTCATTAATAATTTTATAATTAATACCATCAAAATCTGCTCCAACGATTACTCTCCCTGATTCATCTATATACCTAATTTGATAGTAAGCACTAGATTGTTTAAGGAAAGCAATAAAATTATTTTCAATATCTTCTTTCATTGAATCTGAACTTTCTAAATTAAATAAGTTATTAAAACACGATAACCTACTAGAAAATAAAATATCATTAGAGGCATCTCCTGGAAAATTGTTTATTTCTAAAAAAACTGTTTGCATTCTTTGATCAATTAGATCTAAAGCATCAGTTTCGCTAGTTTCTAAATTTTTATTTAATTCGAAATAAGCTTGATAAGCTAAAAATATAATTAACACAAACAATATAATCATCAAAAATATGATTATCTTTTTATTTCTATTTTTATTAGAGAAAAATTTTTCCATATAATGTAAAAACCCATCTGCAAAAAGTTTTCTAACTTTCTACAGATGGGTTTCTAGAACCTCTCTTAATTTAATTAATTTTATTTTAACATAAAAAATGGATTGGCGAATATTTTATGTGAATATCTTTAAAACCCTTTTCTCATTTTTTCTAAAAGTTCCTCTCTTTTTAATTCCTTTTGCTCACCAGTAATCATGTCTTTTAGAGTATAAACATCTTTTATGATTTCATCTTCCCCGATAATGACTGTATAGGGAATTCCTAATTTATCAGCGTAACCTAATCGCTTTTTCATTTTATCTTGAGTAAAATATATTTCAGTAGCAATTCCATTTTCTCTTAACACTGAAGCTAATTCAATACTTAATTCTGGATTTTCTGTCATAGGAATAATTAAAACTTGAGTCAAAGTAGCGGAACCAGTTTTGATTACTTCTTTTTTCTTAAGTTGATCAAATAATCGAGTCAAACCAATTGAAATCCCCACTCCTGGAAGCTTTTTATCTGTATATTGACTGGCTAAGTTATCGTAACGCCCTCCAGAACAAACAGAGCCAATTTCTGGGTATTCATCTAATCTAGTTTCATAAACTGTGCCTGTATAGTAATCCAACCCTCGAGCAATAGTTAAATCAATTCTGAAATTAGATTCTGGCACTCCAAATTGTTGAATTAAATTCACAACCATTTCTAGTTCTTCTATTCCTTTTTTAAATTCATCATTCTCTATAGATAAATCCTTAAGCCCTTGTAAAATTTTTGAATTAGAGCCTTTTAAATTAATGAAGTTTAAAATTTGTTCAATTACATCTTTTGTTAATTTCAATTCACTCAATTCTTCTTCAACTTTTTCCGCTCCGATTTTTTCTAGCCTATCAATAGATTGCATTATTTTAGCTGATTTTTCAGAAACACCTAAACCAGAAAATAAGCTATTAAAAAGCTTTCTGTTATTGATTTGAATAGTAAATTTATCAAAACCTAATTTATTAAAAATAGTGTAAATAATACTTGGAATTTCAGCATCGAAACGTATATCTAATTTTTCATCTCCAATGACATCAATATCACATTGATAGAATTCACGAAAACGCCCAGCTTGAGCCCTTTCTCCTCTATATACCTTACCCATAGCGTAACGCTTAAAGGGAAAAGCTAATTCTCTCCAGTTTTCTGCCACGAATCGTGCTAAAGGCACAGTCAAATCAAACCTCATAGCCAAATCAGTATCTCCTTTTTTGAATTGATAAATTTGTTTTTCTGTCTCCCCTCCGGCTTTAGCTAAAAGAACTTCTGCTCTTTCTAATATAGGAGTATCAAGTGGAATAAAACCAAATAATTCATAGGCTTCTCGGATAGTATCAAACATTTTATTGAAAACAATTTGCTCTGCTGGTAATAATTCCATAAAACCAGAGAGGGTTTTGGTTGATACTTTTTTATTGGAAGGTTTTTTAATCTCTTCTTTTTCTCTGCCCGACTTTTTGTCTAAGGTCTTTTTACCAAAAAATAACATATTAAAATTATAGCATAAGGTTTAAATAAAGGTAGATTTTTTGTTAATGTGGAGAGGGAGGGATTCGGTTTCTTACAGAAACTGTATACCTTTTGGATATTATATTCGTTCGTACCTCACTCTATAATATCTCAAAAGGATCTTGCAATGCTCCCAAAGGTTGCATCTCACCCAATTCTAATTATTTTAGTTCGCTTCGCTCCTAAAATAAAAAGAATTCGTAACCTCGCTCACTCGAATTTTCCTTCGCTTCGCTACGAAAAATATACTCGTTCGTTTCGAATCCCTCCCTCTCTTCAGAAAGTTTGAAATTAAAAATACCCCTCAATAATTTAATTGGAGGGATTCGGTCACAGGTTTCTAAGTAAAATTTTTCGCTCGTAAACTCGCTCAAATTTTACTAAGAACCTTCGACCCCAACTCGCCAGTATGAAAATTCGCTATCGCTCATTTTCTCTGGCTCCGTCCTTCGAATTCCTCCTCGCTAACGCAACCAAATAAAAAAATACCAGCCTATACTGGTATTTTTTCTTTGGTTGCGTAGATTATTATATTTGGGATTCGGTCCCCAGTTCTAAATTCAGATTTCCCCAGCACTTTTTGAAAAAGTGCTGGGTCATCTTCATTAAGAACTCGTGAACTCGCTCACTCGAATTTTCCTTCGCTTCGCTAAGAAAAATATACTCGTTCGTTTCGAATCCCTCCCTCTCTTTCGTAGGTTGCTAATTTCAAATACCTTAGTCGGTATTTGAAATTATCAATGCGGAGAGGGAGGGATTCGGCCACAGGTTTCTAAGTAAAATTTTTCGCTCGTAAACTCACTCAAATTTTACTAAGAACCTTCGACCCCGACTCGCCAGTATGAAAATTCGCTAACGCTCATTTTCTCTGGCTCCGTCTTTCGAATCCCTTCTCACTGACAAAACAATAATAAAAGACAGCAACTTAAGTTGCTGTCTTTTATTATTGTTGCGGAGAGGGGGGGATTCGAACCCTCGGTACCCGTTAAGGCACTCCAGTTTTCAAGACTGGTGCAATCGACCTCTCTGCCACCTCTCCTTATAAAGTGTAAAGTTTTATATCAATTACAGACATCATACTAACAAAATTCTGTTAAAAAATCTACCTTATTAAAGGTTTGCTAAATAAAAACCCCAGCAACTTACGGATAAGTGCTGGGGGTTGAACGTTTGAACATCAAACCTTGATGTCTAAAAGGGATCCGATTTCGCCGTGAATCCCACCAGGTTTTTTTTCTTCTTCAACCTTTTGAGGTTGAAGCTTTTCCTGCTCTGCAATTTTTTGCAGAATACCATTTCTGGTATTCACTGGAGCTGTTGGAACAACTCCATTTCCATTCCCAATTGGTGTAATTTTTTGATCCATACTCATCTTTTTTCTCCTTTTTTTAGATTTAAAAATTTTTACCTTCTTCACATATTATACAATATAGAAAACAATAAATCAAGCTTTTGTATTTACTACACTCCCTATTTGAGCAAGGCTTGAAACATAACCTCTTTGACTGCTTTTCTGTGCGTTTTTATAACCTAAACCATCTCGAAGGGTATTATAGTTATCTGTAACCACAGTTTTATACAAAGTCACATAAAAATAGTCATCAAAATAATTTAAGTTATATTTTAAAGGAACTCTTTCTGCGAGGGGTTTATCTGTAGGAAGATAGCACCAATCGAGAGCGACCCACTCTCCATTTTCCATCTTATAACCAACCCATGCATGCCCCCCTAATTGAGAAGCACCAGTTTTAACAGATCCTCCAAAAAATCTAACCTTATCAGGATTAATCCCTGCGTGAAGAAGTAAAGAACCTATTAACCAAGCTCCCCCATCACAATCTTCTTTCATACTGTTTATGGTCTCAGTTGGTTTAGCCCAATACTCTACCATGGCGTAATTAGCTAAATCTGAAATGTAATTAAGATTTTCTCTGATGTATTGCTCAATTTTGTAAGCTTTTTCATCATCTGACATTTTAGAATAATCGGACCCAAGAATTGTTTCCAAATAGGAAAAGACTTTTTTATTAGGATATTGAAAATATTCCTGATAATTAAGTCCGCTGTCTTGAGTAGGTTCAATTTTATTTAAATATTGAGCCCAAGCTAATTCTCTTTCTTTTTTGAAATTAAGCAAATTTTCCAGAAAATTATCAAATGGATTTGAGGCTTTTGTTGTTGTTGGAAAAAGTTCAGTGAATTGGCTTTTGCTAATATAAGCTAAATTACGCACCCTCTGTCTTGTATAACTCAAAACAGGAGGAGTTTTTATACTTCCTATAGGATTCATATCCCCTCCTGTTTTATGTGTACATATATTTAAACGAACTCTTTACAAATTACTATTTTCATTTTATATTAAAAACCCTTTAAAATCAAGAAAATTTTTATTAATAAACAAACATGATTGTTTTTATGTTAAAATATACCTATGGAAAAAGAAATTTCTTGGAAAGCTTTTGAATATGAATTCACACCTAGATCGGCTAATTGGTTTTGGACTGTCTGGATTTTGTCATTTTCTATTTTTTTCACTGCGTATCTTTTAGCTAATATATTATTTGGGATATTAGTTTTAATTATCGCTTTTAGTATCTCAATTTTTGCTAGTCGTAGACCTGATTTGATTATTATCACCCTAACTCCTAAAAAAATAATTATTGGGAAAAAAGAAATAGATTTAGAAAACTTTGAATCTTTTAATTTAAGCAAAAAAAATATAATTCTCAAATCGATTAAAAAGTTTAGTCCTTACACTATCATTCCTTTAGGAGCAGAAGTTGACAGGGAGGAAATAAAGGAGTATTTATTAGAGCAATTAATACAAGAAGATTTACAAGAACCTTTAGGTTTTAATCTTTTTTAAAAATTTCCGACGCAATAGGTCGGGATAAAATGTCCTCGTAGTTCAATGGATAGTCGCCTCATCGGCGACCCGCCAATGAGGCGGAAATAAAAAAATATTTAAATATACAACTTTAAGATATAATGTTTTAAATTGTCCCTATAGCTCAACGGATAGAGTACAGGTTTGCGGAACCTGCGATCAAGGTTCGATTCCTTGTGGGGACACAATATCAATATATGAACACCTTCTTTTATATAATTACAGCTTCTTTTTTAATAAGCCTAAGTGTTTGGGTAGCTGTTTTATTTTTATATTTTAAAAAAGAAACCTTAAAAAAAATTACAATATTTCTTGTTTCTTTATCAGCCGGTGCTTTAATCGGAGGTGTTTTTCTTCATCTATTACCCGAGGCTTCTGAAAAAATAGAATCTGGTACATTATATCTTATTGTTTTAATAGCTTTTATATTTTTCTTTTTAATGGAAAAGATATTACATTGGAGACATTGTCATGAAGAAAATTGTTCAGTCCATAGCTTTGGATATATGAATTTGATTGGTGATAGTTTCCATAATTTTATTGATGGAATAATAATTGCCAGCACTTTTATTATTGATATTAAATTAGGTATCACTACAACCATAGCTATTGCCTTACACGAAATACCACAAGAAATCGGTGATTTCGGAGTATTAATACACGCTGGTTTTGAAAAGAAAAAAGCTTTGATTATGAATTACGCTGTCGCCCTATTTGTTTTATTTGGGGCTTTAGTTGGGTATTTTCTTTCATCAATTTTAGAAAATATAGTTTTATACCTAGTCCCTTTTGCTGCAGGTGGATTTATTTATATTGCCGCCTCTGATTTAATTCCAGAAATAAGAAAAGAAGAAAATTTCAAAAAATCCATCGCTTCCTTTTTATTTTTTATCTTAGGAATAATATTAATGTTCTTAATTAAATTGATTAATTAATTAGGAAATAAAAAGACTCTCATACTGACTCACGTACATACGTGCGTATATAAATGAATATTTACGTTAATAAAAAAATTATAAATTAATAGTTTTTGTGTGGAGAAAGGGTGCTTTAAAAAAGTAAATGATTATTTATTTGTTGGTTTATTCATTAAACTTTTCCTCTTTTTTTAAATACTGAGCAATTCTTTTTCTATTATGGTTTTCCTTGTTTCCTTTAATACAGACTTCAATATAGAGAAATTCAAATTTACTTTCCTTATAAGAATAAATCAATCTTATGGTTCTTTTTCGAAGAGATTCACAATGAATTCTTACTTTTATAATCTTTATATCTTCACTTGAATGAATTATGGTAAAATTTTTTCCAATACCAGTCGGGCAGGTTAATAAAATAGGTTTAATGTCGTCAATATCATATTCTAAACTAGGATACTTTTTAGAAAGCTTTTTAGTTCTTTTTTAAAATCTGGAAGACTAGAAAAATCACTCATAATCTTATTCTTCCATTACAGATGTTTCATCCGGTCTATAAAAAACATGACGATAATTAAGAACCTCTCTTTCATTTGCTACTCTCCAAGGGGTATCAATATGAGATAATTCAGATAACTCCTTGGCCGTTTTTGAAGCTAATCGTACTAATTCATCATCTATATGTTTTAATTCAGAAGCATTCAAGAGAGAAACTTCCGGTTCAGAAGTAATCATATATTTTTTCTGATCGAAACCAAAAAATTTACTATTTACTTCAACGAGTTCTCCTTTATTTTTTAAATCACGAGAAATCTTAGCAAAAGACACAGGACTGGGACCATGGGTATTTTTAATATAAGTCGCCCCTATAAGATATTGTTGTGTTTTTTCATAATAGTCAAAATCAATAAAGTAAAGCAATTTATATAAGGCCGTTTGTCCGATATTTGGGCGATTCCCTACTTTAGATATTACATACAATAAAACTTGTTTAAATTTTTTTTCATTTTCTTTTGGAATATCTCTCACTTCAATATTGGAAGGAATAATCTTTTCTTGGGATTCTTTTTTTTCTAAATTATCTTTAGACATACCAAAAACACTAGATAAAATAGCTTTTTGTTGTTTATTGAGTTTTGTTTGTCCTTTCTCTAATTTGGTATAGGTCGGGCGAGAAATTCCAAGACTTTGGGCTACCTCTTGTTGAGAAAGTCCCAATAATTTTCGTTTATTTTTTATCCAAGTATCCATTTACATCATATTAACATAACGTAAACTACTTTACAACTTGACTGTGGATAATGTAAATGTGTAAATACCAAAAACTAATTTAGGATAGCATTCCTAAGAAGTTTTTGTTTAACAATTAGCTTTAACTAATTGTCTTTGCGAAGAGTGAAGTATAGCGAAATGATGAGGTAGTCCAGAAATTATTTAAAAAACTGTTCATAGAGTACCTGCCTGCCGATAGGCAGGTCAATACTCTATCTATACCTAGTTATTTAAAAAGGTGAATAAATCCTTTTCTTTGACCCCTTTTCTTCTTTTCTTATTATTAAAAGAAGAACACCAAGAATAAATAAAGGTTCCTCATTCATTTCCTATGTTTAGCTTTTTTAAATATACCTAATAAGATCTTCGCCACTCTTTAAACCTTCGGTATATACTTTCTTTAATATCTTTTCGTCCTTACAGAAAGTAGATAAAGGTGTATTATTTGTGACAGAAAATACATTTTTGTATTTATCAAACCTTTTTCTCAGCCATATTTTCTTAAAAAAACTCTTGAAATAGATATTGGATATACTTGGGTCATACATATTTCTTATTAGTGTGTAGATTATAAAAGGGCTACTAATATTGAAATAATCCCAAAATGAATAGCTGTGATTGTTTATTTTTATAATAATTTTATCCTTATTTTTTTGAATAATCTCTTCCTCTAAATCATCGGAAGGTATTGTATCACCATCAAAAAGTTTATTACTGTTTATGGCAATTGGATTTGAAGTAAGTGGAGTTAAAGATGCACTGGCAATAATCTTTTCGTATGCATGTGGGTTTTCTATTAACAAATATTGATGGATTTTTTTATTTATATTAAAAACTTTTACATAGAATGGGATTGGGGATTTAATTAACTTTTCAAAATCAATTTTATCTTCAGAATGCAGTACAATCTGTGTAAAATAATCAAAATCTACCGCATCATCTACTTTCTGCTTTGGGTTTTTTCTTCGTTTCAATATTTGAAAAAAATATTGTACAAAGTTATCTCTGATAAATTTATTATTATTGAATCTAGTCCAGAAGGTTTGACCCGCAAGCTGTGATTCTTTTGCTATGAAACGAGCTCCTGTACAAGCGCCAACCGATACGGCGTAAACTGAATAAATTCGTGAACATATCTTATCTTTTTCAAGAGATTTTAAAACTCCAGAGGAGAAAACACCAGCCATCCCACCACCACCAATTATTAGAATAATATCCTTTTTTTTCATATTAATTTTAAATTCTTTTTTAATTTCTGCACCTAATAACCAGTATGTTTTTATTCAAATAAAACTCTGACGTCTAGGATTCTGGCTAGGGATTCTATGTTTCCTGTTGTAGAAAAAGTAGGCGTGCCTAGATAACAATTATTTTCTAAAGAAATAGCAGCTCCGCCGGAATTACCTTTTTCTACTTTAGCTGAAGTAATAAAATAATCTCCATCAAAACCAGAAATAATTCCTTCTGTGGCGGTGACATTATTTTTATCACCAATACTGGGATAACCTAAAATTACCAAATTATCACCTAAATTAGGACCCTGCTTACAAACACTAGGAGAATCTAACAACAAATTATTAACAAAAAAATTATTTATTCCTAAATCAATAAAACCCCAATCAAAGTTGTTATTAATAACGGAAATTTTATTGGAAGTTATAGAAACATCTTCTTTGGGGAATTTTATTTCACAACTTTGGGCTAATTGGTCTAAACCATAAACAGTCCCTGAAACGATATGTTTATTGGTTAAAATCAAAGGGTCAGTGTTATCCCATTTAACTAACAAGCCAGAGCCACTGGTTTCTGCTAATAGAACAGCTGTTTCTGAATAAAAGTTACAATTAACGAAAACTACATATGAATCCCAATAATCCACTATTTTATTTAAATCTTTTTCTCCTTCTTGAGTTAATTTTTCTTCTAAATTAGAAATTTGTTGAGAAGAGATTTCCTTTTGTTTTTCTAATTCAATCTCTGAACTTTCCCTTTTGCTTTTTTCCTCTAATAAATCTATTTCTAACTTAGCTAATGATTCTTTATTTACTTCTTCTAAAATGGAAATTTTTGATTCTAAATTTTCTAACATACTCCCCTGTTCTGTTATCAAAGTATTTATTTCACTATCCTTAATATCTAATTTATAAAAAATAAAATAAATTACTCCTAATAACAGAATTAAAGTAATTAGATTTATTAATGTAATTTTTTCTTGAAAATTCTTTTTCATATTTATCAATATTATAACAAAAAATAACCGCACCCTCTATTGGGTGCGGTTATTTTTTTATTTATTTAGAAATGTTTTTTATTGAACGAGCTAATACTGACTTCTTTCGAGCAGCTGTGTTTTTCTTAACAACCCCTCTCTTAACAGCTTTATCAATTGCTTTATAAGCAATTGATAATTTATCCATAGCTCCCTTTTCATCTTTAGTAGATACTAATTTAGTAACAGTTTTCACTGCATCTTTCATAGTTCTTTTTCTTCGCAAGTTAAAAATTCTTTTTTTCTCAGAACCTCTAAGTGCTTTTTTTGCTGATTTGATTACTGGCATTTTATTAGTTATTTAGATTTTAGGTGTTAGGTGTTAGGAAAAATTTGCAAATCAAATTTTTTCTTCTTTAATAATTTTTCAATAACATTGTTATATTATACTAAATGTACTTAAAAAGCAATATAATTTAGTTAAACTACTAGACTGCTTCCCTCCTCATCCCTGCCTGCCCACGCCTGCCCACGCCTGCCGGCGCGCAGGGGCGCGCAGGGGCAGGCAGGGGCGGGCTGGCTGTTGTTTCGCTATACTCCACTCCTCGCAGAGACGGATTTTGCGTAGCAAAATCCGTTCTACACTCTACTTTCCACATTCCACATTCCAAATATGATATAATCATATTTATATGATTTCACAATTAACAGGGAAAATATCATTCCAAGAAGAAAATTTCATTATTTTAAATGTAAATGAGGTTGGTTATAAGATGTTTGTTAGTACAGAAACATTTGAAGCCTCAAGGAACAAAACAGAAACCTTAACTTTTTGGACTCATTTAGCGGTAAGAGAAACAGCTATGGATTTGTATGGTTTTTTAGAAAAAACAGAAATGGACTTTTTTGCTCTTCTTATCACTATTTCAGGGATTGGTCCTAAAACGGCCTTAGGAATTTTGAATGTAGCTTCGGTGGATACTTTAATTTCTGCTATTTCTTCAGGTGATACTAGTTATTTAACTAAAGTATCAGGAATTGGAGCAAAAAATGCCCAAAAAATTATTTTAGAACTTAAAAATAAAATATCAAAGATAGAAACAACTATTCCAAAAAATCTTCAAGGAGAAATGGATGTGATTGATGCACTGCAAGCTTTGGGCTATAACCCTAGAGAAGCCACAAACGCCCTAAAACAAGTAGACAGGTCAATTACAGATGTAGGAGCGAGAATTAAAGAAGCTATCAAGTTTTTAGGAAAATAACCTAGACTGCTTCGCAAGCTCATAGAGACGAAAAGCTTTGCTTTTCGTTACAAATTTTAATTATTAAATTAGAAATACCCAGCACAAAATTATGCTGGGTATTTTTTATTACCCTTATTTTTATTAATCAGGAAATGTTCTATTTCTTAAACATTCCCAAAGGTAAACAAAAAACGAAAGGAAAATCAAATTTAAAGAAAAGGACATTGTTAACAAGGGATATAATTTAAAAGAAGGAAACATCACTATTAAATAAACAATAAAAATAATAAATAAAAATCTAAATTTATTTAGGTTTATTGTTTTAATTTTTCTCTCTTCCCTGTATCTTTTTATCACCTTGGAAAAATAATAAAAGGAAAAAGAAAGGATGGAACAAAAAATCAAAACAAACCATTCAAAACGATTCAAAAAACCTGTTTTCATCATATAAAAAACAGAAAACGGTACTAAAAGAGCAAAAAGACTCTCCATTCCAATAAAAAACTTTTCACTTTTATCCATTTCAAATTCCTCCTGTTAAAATAAAGGTTGAAATACACTGTAATTAGTATAATTATATTTAAACAAAAAACAAGTTTCCATGAAAAAAGTAGGGGTGCTACCCCTACTTTTATTTTTATGCAGCTATAACAAAAAGTGAAGAAACTGCTTCGTACCTCGCAGAGAAAGAAAATATTCTTTTGTAAACTACTTAATACTTAACAAATAATACGGTATACTATTATCAATGTTAGATAATATACTTTTCCAAATCAAAAAAATAATTCCTAAAAGTCTTTTTAAATTAGGACAGCCGATTTATCATTACTCCTTGGCTCTTTTGGGAGCTTTAATTTATCGCTTCCCTTCTCGTAAAATCTTTGTTATTGGAATCACAGGCACCAAAGGAAAAACCTCTGTGGCGGAATTAGTGAATATTATTTTAGAAGAAGCTGGATATAAAACTGCTTTAGCTGGCACTCTTCGTTTTAAAATAGATAAAAAATCAAAACCAAATAAATTTAAAATGACTATGCCAGGAAGATTTTTTGTCCAAAGATTTATTCGGAAGGCTGTTGATTCAAAATGTGATTACTTAATTTTAGAAATGACCTCTGAGGGAACAAAACAATTCCGTCATAAATTTATTGCTTTAAATTCTTTAATTTTCACTAATCTGGCTCCTGAACATATAGAATCACATGGTTCCTATGAAAATTATTTAAAAGCTAAATTAAAGATCGCTGAGACTCTGGAAAAATCACCAAAAAATTACAAATCTCTTATTGTGAATATGGACGATGCTGAATCCGAAAAATTCTTAAATATAAATGTTAAAAATAAAATCACTTATTCTTTATCGGAAGCTAAAAATTTTGAATTTAAAAAAGACGGTTTAAGCTTTAGATATAAAAACACTGAAATTGAATCCCCTCTCCATGGAGAATTTAATATTTATAATATCCTCTCAAGTATAAAACTAGCAGAAACCCAAGATATAAATATAGAAACAATCAAAAAAGCTCTTAAAAAATTTAATTTGATTCGAGGAAGAGTAGAAAAAATCAACGAAGGTCAAGATTTTGATGTGATTGTTGATTATGCTCATACTCCTGATTCTCTAAAAAAACTTTACCAAGCTTTTCCCAACTCAAATAAAATCTGTGTTCTTGGGAATACTGGTGGAGGGCGTGATACTTGGAAAAGAAAAATTATGGGTTCTATTGCTGATAAATATTGTTCTCAGATTATCTTAACTAACGAAGACCCTTATGATGAAGACCCTCTCAAAATAATTAATGACGTGGCAACAGGAATCAAACAAATAGATTATGATATTATTGAAGACAGAAAAGAAGCTATTAAAAAAGCTATTTCTTTAGCTAAAACTGGTGACACTGTTTTAATTTCAGGAAAAGGAACCGATCCATATATAATGGGACCAAATAATAGTAAAATAGAGTGGGATGATGCTACAATATGCAGACAGGTTTTAAAAGACCTTTTAAAACCTGAATTGTAAATTATAAATGTAAAATTATAAACAAGAGACTGCTTCGTTAAGTGATTTTTAGACTTTCGACTTTGTAGACTTTATTAACTTTATAGACTAATTTATTATGGACGATACTGTAAAAAAAATACTTTGGATACTTGTAGGGTTAGGAATACTTTGGTTTATTACTGGAGGAGTTTCTCGTATGGAAAAAAATGGTCTATTCTTGACCCCTCCTACCCTAACAGAAAAATCTGAAGTTTATGGCGAAATCCCCTCTTTTTGGGATTTTCTAAAAAAACCTTCAGTTAACCTATCAACAACTCCTGAAGAAAAAATTCAATCAGAAATAAAAAAGGCCCAAGAAGAAGCTGAGCAAATAGAATATGATTTAGAAAAAATAAAAGAAGCAGAGAGAACATCTATTTATAAAGATAAAATTGAAATCAGCCGAAACTATGGTTCTCGCTCAGATGTTGACGAAGAATATATAAAATTAAGAGTAAATAATTTGAACGGGGAAAAAATTCAAATCTCTGATTGGAAATTAAGAAGTGCTGTGACAGGGGTAGAGGTTTATTTAGGAAACGCAACCAAAATACCTTATACATCACGAGAAAATTACAAACAAGCTATTTTTGTAGAAGGAGGTGAAGATATAATTGTAGTAACTGGGAGGTCACCAATCGGTTTTTCTTTTCAAGTAAATAAGTGTTCTGGTTATCTAGAGCAATTCCAAGATTTCCAACCAGGTTTAAGTAAAAACTGCCCAAGAGTGGAAGATGAAAACCTACCTGTGTCAGGACCTAATTCATTCAATGATGGTTGTTGGAATTTTATTGATTCTATTTCAAAATGTGAAACTCCTTTAGAGTATCCACTTGATTTACAATCAGAGTGCCGAAGCTATTTAGTGACTAATGTAAATCACAATGCTTGTTTAGATAATCATCGGAATGATTCTGACTTTTTCAAACCAGAGTGGAGACTATTCCTAGGAAAAAGTACTGAATTATGGAAAAAGGATAGAGAAATTATAGAATTAATTGATAGCGAAGGAAAAATAGTAGATTCTTATTCTTATTAATCTAGAATGTGGAAGGTCGGATGTAGAGAGTGGTTTTTCAATAAAAGATTTATAATCTAAAAACCAAACAAAAAAAGGCTTTACTAAATAAAGTCTTTTTTATTTTACTAGATATTTAAAATCCTAAATAAAGCAATTCCTGTTGTCACTGAGACATTCAGGGATTCTTTTTTTCCTTTCATAGGGATTTCTGCGATTTTGTCACACTTAGCAAGAAGCTGTTTTGAAACTCCCTTAACCTCATTCCCTACTATAAAAGCCATTCCTTTCCGCCTCCGCCGGCTGGCGGATGGTGGATGAATTTTTTTATAATCCACAGATTTTTCATTTTGTTCAATAGCAATTATTTCCACTCCTTCTTTTTTTAATTTATCAATTATTTTATTAGGTTGAGGAAAATATTCCCATTCAATATCCTTTTCTGCTCCTAGAGCTGTTTTTGCAATAGCGCCTACTTCCCGACCAAATTTATCAATAGGTTTTGGGGTGTAGCCACTTAAATATATTTTTGAAATACCACAAGCATCAGCAGTCCTAAAAATAGACCCAACATTTTGGGCACTTCTGATATTATGTAAAATTATATAAAACTTATTTTTCATCCCGTTAGAGATAATTTACAAAAAGTAAATAATCTTTATTTATTAGACAATAATATATTCCCGCCAAATCTCTAACGGGATTCATTTTTTTAGTATAATGTATCAGGTATTATGTATCAAGTATATTTGAAAAATTTATTTTTTAAACTTTCATACATAATACACAATACATAATACTTAATACATTTTTATTATGATATAATAAAAAACATGTTAAATACATTTCCAGATTTATTAACTTTTGCTTTTATGGCTCCTCTTATTTTAAGAGTAGTTGCTGGTTCATATTTTATTAAACAAGCTTGGATTGAATTAATTAAATATAAAAAAAGAAAAACCAATGCACCAAGACCTTTACGAATGCTAAGTGCTATAGGTGGAATTCTATTAATACTTGGTTTTTTAACACAAGTTACTTCTCTTTTCTTAATTCTGATTGTAATCTTTAATTTAATAGACAGAATAAGAATGAAAAAATTAGAAGAAAATAAACTAAATATTTATATTCTTTTGTTAGGGATTTTGTTATCTCTACTTCTATCTGGAGCAGGTTTTTTAGCCATTGATATGCCTTTGTAGTATATTTCATTGGACTTTTCTCATTTTTTTGGTATTATTTCTTTTGTGTTGATTTAATATTTCACAAACATATATCCGCTCGTAGCTCAGCCGGTAGAGCAGCAGCCTTTTAAGCTGACGGTCGCAGGTTCGATCCCTGCCGAGCGGACAATTTTAACTTTTTATATTAGCAAGTAGCTTAGTCGGTGGAGATTGAAGCGACATCTAGGAGCTTCAATGGCTTTTAAGCTGACGGTCGCAGGTTCGATCCCTGCCGAGCGGACAATTTTAAATACCCCAACTTGTTGGGGTATTTAAAATCGTCCGCTCGAAGAAAGCAAACTGCTTTGCTTTCGTCAAGGATCCGAACGGCGGAGTATGTTGCGAGTGTTAATGAGCAACTATGAGCCGTGTCCCGCGGCTCTTAGTAAAAATGAGTTGTAGCGTAGCGAAAACGAAATTTTTACTTAGAGACCGTCAGGACGAACCTGCCGGACGGACTTTAAAACATTAGACTTCCAAACGTTAGTTTGGGAGTCTAATGTTTTATCCGCTCGGCAGGGATCGAAACGAACGAAATATATTTCTTTAAACACCCCAACCCGCTTGGGTATTCAATTTTCTTTACAAAAAACAAAATTTACAGTATTATCAAACCCAGTAAAGTTAACTTAAAATATGAGGAGGATAAAATGAATAAAAGAAAAGTCAACCAACCCCTTGTTATTTTCAAGTCATTCTGTGGAGAAATCGTTAAAAATGTCACTGAAGGAGACAAAACCCTTAAAGGGATCACTCTTTTCACTTCAAAAAAGGGTTTAATGCTTCATGGGAAAACGGAAGAAGGTGATTTCAAAATTGATATTTCAACTCATGGTAGAGAACTTCTTATTCTTGGAAGATCTGACTTTCAATTTAAAACGATATTAAATTTAGCGACTGAAATCATGGGTAGAGAACCTGACCAAAGCTTCGCCGCCTCCTCACAAGGCGACCGTTATTATAAGTGGTTAATTTAAAACCACCTACAACCTAAAAAACTCTTAATTCCCTTAAAAGGATTAGGAGTTTTTCTTTTTTTAGGTTTAATAGTAAATTAATTAGGCTGTTTTTGCAAAACTCTCTGGATCGCTTTGTCGTTTCGCTGCGCTTCACTTCTCGCGAAGATGGACAGGGGCTCTGCGACCCAGCACTTTGTTAAATTATATGATGAAGTATAAAAAAATATAAATAGTAATTTCATAAATAAAATTAGTGTTTATATCAAAGTGCTGGGGAAGCAGTCTAAAAATTTTTAAAACAATTAAATTCTATATAATTTAAATATTTGACTTAATATCAAAAACGAGTGCTTAAATTTGGCGGAATCTCAATCTTTTTTATTCAAATAATCATTAACTAACTTTTCTCTCAATTCGTTTCTTAAACCATTATGGTTTTTTAATAATTTCTTCATATGAGAAAAAACACCTCCATCTAATGAGTTGGTTGTATTGGGAATATTTAGCTCTAAGTGTTT
>Ga0180007_10001771_pt1 | contig 27545 bp, 24 predicted proteins | sample MM_PC_MetaG_FD_121122 | JGI IMG/M metagenome (GOLD analysis project Ga0180007, IMG submission 121122) | Groundwater microbial communities from the Aspo Hard Rock Laboratory (HRL) deep subsurface site, Sweden - MM_PC_MetaG | ecosystem: Environmental > Aquatic > Deep subsurface > Groundwater... | reverse complement strand
GTGCTCTTCGTTTCCTTCAGTGAGCTACGCGAACGGGTGGTTAAAAAATAATTTTGGCCGGATGATGTTCCGTTTTCATAAGAGATCAGGCCTTTTTTGATGCAATATTCCTTAAATTTTCATGGTAAGACAGGCGGTTTGAATCTTTGTAGAACACGCCCAGTTTGAATCGTTCATGTTCGGCAATACGCATGGCCGATTCCATGTCCGTGACGTTGTGGATGCTTTGATCAATGTAAGAGTGATTTTCCTTGAGATTTTTCCAGGTAAAATTAAATTTGTCAAAGGTCACACAGGGTGTGGTGATATGAAGAAAACTAAAGCCCTTGTGGGTAATGGCTTCCTTGGCAAGATGTTTCAGACCTTCGGGGTCCCCTGCAAATCCCCTGGCCACAAAAGAGGCCCCATAGGCCAGGGCAAGTTTTATCGGGTTCAAGGGGGTATCCGGGTTACCACCCGGATGGGAACTGGTGGCCTGACCAAAAAGTGTGGTGGCGGAAGACTGGCCTTTGGTCAAACCGTAAATGGAATTATCAAAAAGAAACAGGGTAATGTCGATATTTTTCCGGGCAATATGGGGCAGATGCCCGCCCCCGATGCCCAGGGCATCGCCGTCTCCTGCCACGGCAAATACCGTCAGGTCCTCTCTGGCCAGTTTGACTCCGCTGGCAACGGGTATGGATCTGCCGTGAAGGGTATGAAAACCATAGACATTCATGAAAACCGGATAGCGTCCGGCACACCCGATGCCGCTGATGGCACAGATCTCCTCATTCTTGAGATTCAGTTCCAGACAGGCTTTGAGAATGGCATCGGTGATCCCGAAATAACCGCATCCAGGACACCAGGTTGGAAGTTCACCGGTTCTGTAACGCAAAAATCCGTTTTCCTTCACTGTATTTATTTGTTCGTCAAGGTACTGGCTGCCGGGTGTTATCATTTTATCTCCTTGATCTTTTTAAGTATATCTTCCGATGCCATGGGCAGGCCCGTGACCATGTTAAGGCGCATGACAGGCCGTGTGACAATGGGTGCGATCATGTTTGCAAACTGTCCCGAATAATTCATTTCCGGAACCAGAATGGTTTTAAAGCGGTCGCAGAAACGGACCAGAGCGTTGGCTGGAAAGGGAGACAAAACCATGCTGCTGAATGAGCCGACCTTAAGGCCCTTTTCACAGGCCAGGATCACAGCTTCTTCGGCGGCACCTGCCGATGAGCCCCAGGATACAACGCCGATATCACCCTGCCCTTCCCACCCGGTAATCCGGGGTTCTGGAATTTCCTTGAGGATTTCCCTGTGCTTCCTGAACCGTTTTTCAGTCATCAGGGTATGAGTTTTTGTATCATAGACAGGTTTTCCCCGTTCATCGTGCTCCAGACCTGTGGAGAAAAACATGCCGCCGGGTGTCCCCGGAATGGTCCGTGGAGAAATACCGTTTTCTGTGATCTGATAACGCTTGTAGTCTTTCAGTTCGTCTTTTCCCGGGGCGATGTTTGCATTCAGGTATCTGGGGTCGGGCGGTGGTGGCGGGTCCAGGTTCTTGATGCTGTTGGACAGGAAAAAATCAATCAGAAGAATCACCAGGGTCTGGTATTTTTCCGCGATGTACAAGGCCAGGACCGCTGCCTGGTAGCACTGGTCAACGCTGGTCGGGGCAATGACCACCCGGGGCGAATCCCCGCTCCCGCCGAACAGTGCGATATTCAAATCACTCTGTTCATGCTTGGTGGGCAATCCTGTGCTGGGCCCTCCCCTCTGGGAATTCACAATCACCGCCGGAACTTCCGCCATCACGGACAGGCCTGTGAATTCACTCATCAGGCAGAAACCCGGGCCCGAAGTACCGGTCATGGCTCGTTTACCGGCAAAACCCGCTCCCATAACATGCCCGATGGAGGATATCTCATCTTCTGTCTGAAGAAATACACCTCCCTTTTTGGGCAGCTCCTTGCTCAGGATTTCCATGATCTTGGTTGCAGGTGTGATGGGATATCCTGCATACAGATGAAGCCCTGCAGCCAGAGCTCCCCGGGCAACGGCTTCATTTCCGTTGATGATCAACTGGTCCCGTTTCACGTCAGAAGGGGACGAATCAAAAAGGTGGAAATCGATCTTCCGGACATTATCACGGGTCCAGTTGAACCCTTCCACAAAGGAATCCACATTATTATCGATCACCACTTGTTTTTTCTTCCCGTAACGGCGTTTCACCGACTGGATAAAGGCATCCTGGCTGATCCCGAACAGGGCTGCAAAGGCACCCAGGGCAACCATATTTCTCCCACGGGCATTACCCGCAGCCTTGATGGCCAACTCGTTTAAGGGGATGCCGTAAGGAATCATTCCCGGCTCCAGCCAACCGGCAATGCTTTTGTCTTCATCATGATATTTGGGGGGTTTGTTGTCATAAATCAGTACACCCTGCTCTTTGAGAACCGGCAACTGGGATATGGAATGGCTGTCATTCAAGGCAATGAGAACATCCGAATACTTGCCCGGGGTCAGGACCCGGGTCCTGCTAATCCTGGAATGGGCCACACATTTTCCAAACCCACGGATTTCAGCAGGATAGGAATCAAAGGACATGATGTCGTAACCTTCTTCACTCATAAACCGGGAGAGTATCTCACCGGCAGAAATGGTTCCTTCTCCGGCGCTTCCGCAGATTTCAACAACAATATCTATATCACTCATAGTGGATCGCTCCATGGTAAGGTATATGTAAATATAAACGGACTGTTTGCATACCGTTATTTATCCCTGAAAGGATTCGTCAGGTTTAGGTTCAAAAGGACTCCCACCAGGATGTGTTTATTTTTAGGCCCTCCACCTCCAAAATTTTCTGGGGTGCAGGGTTTATAACCTTGTGGGCACCCAGAAGGTTCTGGGCCGCCAGGGTTCCCTGGATTTTCGCATTGTTCCATCCGATGGAAAGCCAGTAGCTCTTCATGTCCGGATTGTAAATCTGTGCACAGTCTCCGGCCGCATAAACATCGTCGAAATTGGTTTTCAAATGATCATCCACAAGAATCCCACGGTCCGTATCAATACCACTGCCCAGAATAAATCGAATGTTTGGAATCATGCCCAGAAAAGAATAGACACTGTCAAAGGACTGGTTAAGACCTTTTTCAGTGACGATGTCAAAGGCCTCCCCGGATTTTTTCACAGATTTGATATGATCATCCGAAATAACGGTGACCCCTTTGTCACTGAGACTTTTCTTAACTTGCTGGGCCATGTCAGCTTCCAGGCTGAAGGGCCAGAAGGCTTCGGAATAAAGCAGGGTCGTGACCTCCTTGCCCATGTCTTTAAGCATACGGATAAATTTGAAACTTATAATATCTCCACCCAGGACAAGAAAGGTTTTATTTTTGTTGATCATGGGAATTTGGGCCAGGGCGTCGGAATAGGTTGAAAGAACGTTCAGGCATTTACTGAAGTTGGACACCGAAGGCAGGGCTCTGGGGCTTGCTCCTGTGGCGATGATCAGCTTGGTGTAGCTGACGGTTTCCATGTGCTTTAGATAAATGATTTTCTTATTGGGATCAATTTTATCCACCTGCTGGCCCAGGCGCAGACGAATATTCTTGTCCTTGTAAACACTGTAGGGCCTCACGGTGAGGTCCTCTTCCCTGGCTTTCCCCTTGATAAACTCAGTAAGTTTGTGCCGGTAATAATAAGTCATGGACTCGTTGGATACAATGGTGATCCGAGCATCCGGGTCACTGTCCCTCAGTGTGTCCGCTGCAAGATTCCCGGCCGGTCCGTTTCCGATGATGACATAGTGATCGTTTTTGGGCATGCTGTCTCCTTAAAGCTGATGGCGTCGTAAAAGGCACCATCATTCTTCGATGTTCAGCTCAATGCGTTCGGTTTTAGTCACGCTTATGCAGTCCATGGGGCAGACCTCGTAACACTGACCGCAACGGATACAACGTTCATTGTCAATGGCGATGGCCGATACATTATTCCAATTCCGGGTCTCGGTGTAATGGCCAAATGATCCATCCGGGTTCATGGATACATCCTGTATCATTTTGATGCAATCTCTGGGGGCCACGTCAATGCAGGCCGAGCAGTAAATGCAGGCCGTGGTATCGATTTCATATTTCAGACTGCACAGATAACACCGTTTGGATTCCTGGGCAGCCTGTTCTTCGTTGTAGCCTTTTTCAACCTCATTGGATCGCTGGGACACCCGTTGATCAAAATCCAAGGTATTCATGGGGGTCCGTTTGATAAAATCATAGGCCCGGTCCCTGTCCGTGTTATCCACGGATTCAAGGCGCACCACATGGATCTTTCGTTTCCGTCCGATTAAAAATTCATCCACATCCACGGCGCATTTACGTCCATTAGCAATGGCTGTGATCACATTGGAGGCTCCGCTGGCACAGTCTCCTGTCGCAAAAAGACCGGTAATCGATGTTGAGAAGCCACTCTCACGCGTCAATATCCTGGCCCCATTCTGCTCAATTTTTCCTGATATTTCCCCGGGAAAAGGCTGTTGACCAATGGCCACAATGACCGAGTCCGCAGGCAGGATAAACTCTGAGTTCTCAATGGGAACCGCATTACGGTATGGAGGATTGGGCGAGTATTCGAGTTTTGTTCTTAAAAATTCGATGCCCGTGACCTTGCCCTTTTCACCGATGATCCGTTTGGTATCCACCAGACTGTAGAAACGGATCTTTTCGAATTTCACCTCATGTTTTTCCTGGTCGTCGATGGGCATGTACTCTTCGGTTTTACGAATATTCACCTTGACTTCAGCTGCACCGAGCCGTACGGCAGACCGTGCGCAGTCCATGGCCGTAAATCCGTCACCGATGACCATGACGTTCTTGCCCACATAAGGTGTCTCACCGTTGTTGACCTGTTCCATGAAACGGACACCTGAATAAACATGTTCAAGATCTTCCCCTGGCGCTCCGAGACGATTGGGCATGGTGCATCCCGTGGCGATCACCACGGCATCGTAGTCCGATAGAAGGGAGTCAAGGCTCACATCCGTTCCCACCTTAACTCCGGTTTTCAACTCCACACCCAGACGAAGAATATTTTCTATTTCAAGCATCAAAACATTCCGGGGCAATCTAAAATCCGGAATACCATACATCAACATCCCCCCGGGTTTTTCAAATGCCTCATAAATCACGGCTTTGTGGCCAAGCACGGATAACTCATGGGCCGCACCCAGGCCTGCCGGTCCGGCACCGATCACAGCAACCTTCTTTCCCGACGGGGAATAAAGGCCTTCCAATATGCGGTGCATGGGGGATTTGAAATCCGCAGCCGACCGTTTCAAACTGCAGATGCTCACCGGTTTGCCCAGGTCAGGTTCCCCATGGCGACAGTACAGTTCACAGGGCCTACTGCATATTCGCCCCAGAACACCTGGCAGAATATTGGCCAGACGGTTCAGTTCATAGGCCCTGCCAAAGCGCTTTTCATGGATACAACGGATATAGCCCGGAATATTGGTATGGGCCGGGCAGGCATCCTGGCAGGGAATGCTTTTTTTGACCTGGCCGAAATCCCTGGGATCCGTGGAATAGATAATACTTTTCACGGACTCGGAGGCATAAGTCTTGTTCTTCCCCGTGGATACGATGAGATTTTTTTTGTATCTGTCTGTGTTTTTCACAATACACCTTGTTTTTCTTGTTGATGTTTAACAAAGATCCAGGGCTGAATCATGATGGCCTTCGTATGTACATGATCACATGATATCAGGCAGGCACCGAGGCCTGCCCCGTATATCCTGTTGTCATATATGAAACGGAAATACACATGCAGGGTCATAAATACATATGACCGGACGTTTAAAACGGCATACGTTCCCTGGGACGCCGCTCCGGAACCTTGATTTTGGAAATGTCGTCATCATTTTTTTTATCTTCGGACACATAAAGATGGCAATAACAGGTTCCGAATTCCTTCACGTCCGGCTCCCGATACTCACAGGGACAGATGATATCCTTATCTTCTTCGCGTTCACCTGAGGCCAGCCGGCAGGGACAGGCCAGATATCCGTATCGGTCTTTATTTTTTAACAGGCCATTTAAAATATCCATGGTCCGATCCATGGTCCTGTTGAAATAGTAACCTTTTTTTTCCTGCAGAGGTTTCAAGGCGTTGTAAAGTGCTTGGGCGTCCATTATATATTCAAAGCCTCCTCCAGCAGTTCCTCATTGAACCCAACCACAGTTCGGTCTCCTGCCACAGTGGTGGGAAAACTGCATTCAGGGTTGATTTTTTTTATTTCATCCAGAACCTTCATGCGTTCCTGTTTTTCCAGGAGATCAATGTCTATAAATGAAAAATCGACCCCCTTTTCACGGATGAATTTAATGGTATCCCTGCAATGGCCACAGGTACTCAATGAATATACAATGATTTTCCTATCTTCCATAACGACTCCACTCAGTATTCGAAGGTGAATAAAACGACCTGTTATCGTTTTTTGATCTTATCAATGGTTTCCTGCATTTTTGTGGCGCAGATATCCAAAAAGCCCCGTTCTTCCTTATCCAGATCAATATCCACAATCCGTTGAACACCCCGTTCACCAATTACTGCAGGCAAGGACATACAGATTCCCTTGTAGCCATATTCGCCCCGGGTGGTCACACTCACAGGGAAAAGCCCCTGTTTGTTTCGGATCACAGCTTCCACAACCTGGGCCGTGGCAGTTCCTGCTGCAAAAAAACCGCTGCGGGTCTTCAGGCGTTTCACAATGGCTGTCCCGCCTTCCTTGGTCCGTCTGATAATTTTCGCAGCCGTGTCGGCATCCATCTGCTTAATGGCCGGCAGTCCACCTGCGCTTGCATGTTTAATCAGGGGCACCATGTCGTCGTTGTGGGTCCCAATAACCATGCCGTCAGTGGCATGAACAGAGACTCTCAGGGACTCGGCCAGGAAATAACGGAATCGCATGCTGTCCAGGCAGCAGCCCAGCCCCACCACATTCATATCCGGCCAGGTGTCTTTCAAATACCAGGTCAAAACATCCACGGGATTGCTCACCACCAGAACAAATGCTTTGGGGCAGTATTTATCCACCGCTTCCCCGATTTCATGGATGACCGAAAGGTTGCTTTTCAAAAGGTCTTCACGTGACATGCCTTCTTTCCTTGGGGCACCGGCCGTGACCACCACCACATCAGCCTGCTTCATATCTTCAATGGAATTGGTGCCCACCACTTTGGAATCGCTGTCCCAGAAAGGTGCTGTCTGGTTGATGTCCATGGCCTGTCCAATGGCCACATCATCAATAATATCGTAGAGTGTGATCCGTCCCATATGCCTGCATTCCAGAACAGCAGCACACGATGAGCCCACATTCCCAGCTCCGTACATAAAAATTCTTGGTATGGTCATAATAATGCCCCCTCATAAACAATAATGGGTTCTTTTCGTGAAAAAGGTGACGATGGGAATAGCACGCACATCCCAACGGATCATGAAAGCAAAAATCAAACCACAAATAAAAAATGAAGAAGAATAGCTGATTCAGAAAAGTAGAAAAACCTCACAAGAAAGATTAGGTCATTATAAAAAAAAGCGCATTATAAATCAAGGAGATTGGAAAATTCTGTAATTTAAAAGATGTTGATAAATAACCGGGGGCATCATCATTTCTTATAGTAGCGTCTATACATGGCAACCGTATCCGGTGTTTTCCATATACGCTGAAGCAGATAGATGCCAAAATAATAAATTACCGTGAACATATTTTTGAATCCTTCTTTGTTCCATCGCCTTGACGATACCTGGGAACCTCCGAACAGGTACCCTGTCTGTCCCAGAGATGGGAGCCGCAAGCTGAACTCCACATCTTCCATGAGCGGTATGGCCGGGAAAAAATCTTTTTCAACCACGGGCCTGCGCCTGAAAAACTGCATCTGATCACCAAAGGGGATATTGAGAAATACGGCCCGAAAACCATTTAAAAATTCAATGATTTTCATTCTGAAAGATGTTTCATTAAATATGGTTCCCACAGCACCGCCCACCACTTGGGGATTCAAGGAAAGATATGTCAATATCGTTGTAAACGCATGCATTTCCGTGCGAGTATCAGCATGAACCACCACAACCACATCACCCTTTGCCTCTGAAACGCCTCTGTGAATCTGGCCGCCTCGTCCACCGCCCTTGTCCGGTGATTTATCATGAACGATCACCCGGGCTCCGGCGCCATGGGCCTCTTCAATGGTCCTGTCCGTGGAGCCCCCGTCCACCACAATCACCTCAAGCACAGCCACGTCATGCATGATCTGTTTCACACAATGGGCAATGCCATGTTCCTCATTGATCACCGGGACAATCACAGATACGTTTAACGCCTCAATTTTTTCCTGGCCCAAGGAAAATCGGAGCATAAAATAATAGGCTTCCACAAGGAGCACCAGTACAAAGGGCAACCACTCCGGAATCATGGCCCAGCCGGGAAGCAACCATTGCCCCGTCTGTGCTTCTACACCAAGGACCACATAGTAAAAACACAGGGTTAAGGATAGCAAAATAAAGGATTGTTTCTGCCGGATCACGGCAAAAGGGAGAACCCAACACAGATACCAGGCATGGACTGTGGGTGAAAACAAAATCAGGGAACCCAGGGCCCAGAGTATTCCCGGCACCGGATCTTTTTCCTTGTTTGCCATTCCACCAGCCCTGAACATTAGGATTCCCATGGCCAAAGCACCTGCAAAGGCCACTGCACAGATCATCCGAGACAATTCGGACCCTAAGCCAAAGGCCTGCAGCAGTGACAGCACAGGGCCATTAAAGGCATAATATTTTCCAAAGACCACCAGACCGTCAATAAGGCCTCCTGGTCCCTGGGCCAGAAAGGGCAGACAGGGAAGGATGATTGTGATCAAAAAAACCGGGAAAAAGCGAACGTTTTCTCGGGACAAAAAAAAGGGCACGACCACAATGGCAACAATTTTTGACTGCACGGCAAGACCAAGACAGACAAACATCAAAATCGGGGATTTCCCTTCGTGCAAACACAAGGACGCCAGCAGAAACACAGCCTGAAGTGCATCCCCATGGCCCTGACCCGCAAAGCTGACTAAAACAAGAGGGTTCAAGGCATAAACAAGGGCCCAGCGGCGGCTCTTGCCCCGTCCGGCAAGGTAAACCATCAGAAGATAAACCACACATACATCCAGCAGGGCCATGGCAATTTTTATGGCCATGGGGTTTTGCCAAAGTCTTGTTATCCATGAAAAAAAATACAAGAGCACAGGGGGATAGGCCGCAGAAATCTCCGGATGGTTAATGCCTTTGAAAAACGTAAATCCTTGGGCCAGAATAGAAAGTCCGGGATCGACTGGTGCATGGTGATAAGGACTGATCCCTTTTATAATGAGAAACCCTTCCCACAGGTAACGATTAACGTCATCAGAGGCAGGATGACCCAGCCATGCCGCCCGTGCCCCCAGTGAAAGGGCAAGGATCAGGGCACATTCTGTTTTGGCCTGGTGTATTCTGGGAAACAACAGGAAAAGGGCCAGGGCTGTTATCCAAATCAGACCATACACGAGAATAAACATTCCCGAAGGTATTACAAGGTTCCCGATACAAAGGGGGGCAAGGCCCGGGTTCCCGGACATGCCTCCTCGCAGGCAAAGACAGAGAAACACGAGAAACACTGCACCGAATACAGTATAATCATCGATCAAACGTCTATGTTCAGGATTCATTTGCAGCCAGAGAATGGAGCAGTGTCAAGATCCCGGTATAAAGATAGCCTGTTGCATAGATACCCAGAAAGGGCCCCACCAGATACTTACCATGGGCCATATACATGCAAAAGGAAAAGGCGCAGTAAAGCCCGAGCCCAAGCTCGAACAAGGCCGATACCGGCACCATGGTCCTATACTTTTTCTTCTGCTTATCCCCTTTTTTCGGGGTTCTGATGAACGCGCTTTTATGACCGATCAGGGCTTCGAACACCGCCCGTGAATTGGACAAAGCGATCCCGGTCCCGGTGATGATCAAAAAAGGGAGGTAGATGATCCTGGACAGCCAGTTTTTATACCCTGATCTCTGACTTACCAGGTACAGGGCACTGGGAGCACTCATGGAAAAAAACAAAAGAATCGCCAGAAAACCGAACATAACGGGTCCCGGCCCTGTATTCATAACAGTCATAACAGGTAAAGCTAAAATGGACAGAAGAAGCATCAGCGGATGGACCATGTAATGGGTCAGATGAAAAAAAGCCTCCATTTTTTTAAAAACAGACACCCTGGACCCAAAGATGGTGGGAAACAATTTCAGAGCTGTTTCCATGGAGCCTTTGGCCCATCTGAACTGCTGGCTCTTAAACGCCCTGATATCTTCAGGAATTTCAGCGGGGACAACCAGATCTGGCAGGTAAAGGGTCTCCCATCCCGCAAATTGAACCCTGTAGGACAAATCCATGTCTTCGGTCAATGTATCCCACTGCCAACCCCCTGCATCAGAAATGGCCTGTTTTCGAAAGATCCCGGCGGTTCCGTTGAAATTCATATAAAGTCCGGCCCCGTTTCTGGCCCCTTGTTCCACCATGAAATGGCCGTCAATGCCGATGGACTGAGCACGCGTCAACATTGAATGGTTTGTGTTTAGATGACCCCACCGTGCCTGGACCAACCCCAGGTTTTCCTGGACCAGGAAAAACGGCATGCTTTTTATTAGAAAATCATGGGGGGGGACAAAATCCGCATCAAAAATCGCCACAAAATCGCCCTTGGCACGGGTAAAGCCCTCAGCCAGGGCTCCTGCTTTGTAGCCAACTCGTTCCTTTCTTCTCAGGCAGACAATATCATGGCCCTTGTCCGAGTACTCCCGAACAAGTTGATCCACAAGATCGCGCGTTTCATCCGTGGAATCATCCAAAACCTGAATATCGTGCCGACCCAAAGGATATGTCATGGCGCAGACGGACCGTATGATCCTCTCTGCCACATTGTATTCATTGAATATGGGTATCTGGGTGGTCACCCGGGGGAGATCAGACGCTGCATGGTCATCATCAAAGACTCGACGTACGTTTTGACGCTTCTCAGCCGCTTTTTTTCCGTTCTTTGTAAAAAGATAAATCATGACATAGCAGTTCAGGCCGTAAATCATCAGCAAGAAAGCCGTTGTCATGTAAACAAAAATCAGGACATATCCCGCATATTCGGTGATCATCATCAACTCCCCAAAACCCTATAGGCCACTTAATAATCGTTCAGCGACCAATCATAATCAAGATAGTCCACAGAGAACTTCCCCTGATTAATGATTTCAAGTTCACTCCCTGTCAGGGTAAAAACCTTCCCGTACCTGATCAGAAAATCGTTCAAGGAGCCGTATTTATCTTTAAAATCCTGTTCATACCAGCTGAACAGTGATGATATCTCAAATCGGTTTTTTTCACGATCAAATCGGTTCCTGGACCTGTCCGACAAAAAATGAACCAGGGCTGATTCCAGCATATTATCCAGTTTATCATAGGCGTAGGCCTCATTGATCAGGGCCGGGCATCCAATGGAGGCACAGACCAGCGCCACATGGATCCTGGGCTCGTCAAAGACACCCTTTTGACGGATCAGATTGTGTTCAATGTCATCCAGTGATCTCTTTTTTTCAAGCAAGGGAACAAATTCAATTTTCCAGGGTTTTTTAAACCAGCCACCAATATCCCGGATTGATTTCACCGGATAATGTTCCACAATAAGCTTGATGGTAAAGGCATTGTAAGCATTGATCAAAAAGGCAAGGCGCTGGTCACGGGTCCAGGCATCGAACTCAGCCTGACTGACCGATGACAGGTTTGACAAATAGGTTTCAAATAAGGCTTCGTCTTTTTTAATCCCCTCATAATCAACCCGTGAACTTTGCTTAGTGTCTTTCATCATCACGTGTTTTTTCAAAAGAATGTCCCACACGCCATGATCATGATCAAAGGCCATGGCTGGTGATGACAAGCCCGTAAAAACAATTAAAACAACCATCAGTAGTATTCGCTTCATCGTAAACCTCAACAGGATTATTTATGTTTGATTGTGGTTTTTCCTTTGCAAGAAACCGAAGTTTAATCATGGGAACGTAGTAAATTACTGGGAAAAATTCAAGATGGAATATATCTCTAAAGCGGAAAGCGTCCGGAGATTGACATCTGAGCAGCCCAACCCTGTGTATCTATTGTGCCGTAAAAATCTTCCCTATCAGATGGACCGGAGGGCATCGGCCCATTCTACGGAGTCTTTGTACAAGCCAGGCAAACATCCGGCATCAAGGTTCAACTTCCTGCACTGTGCAGCCACATTATCCCAGTCCCCTTTTTCAAAACAAACAGATACCTTCAGAATATCTGCCAAAGGTCCCTTTTCACACACAAGGGCATCTTTGAGGGATTCGGACAGGGGGAGGTTTTCCATAATCCTCTCCATGGGCTGGTCCAGAATGGCATCGATCAAAGAAAAAAGTCCAAGGGTAAACAGATCCTGATTCATTCCAGGCTTAGCCATGCGATCCCCCACCAATTCACAGAAACGCCCTCGGACACAGGACGCGATGGCCAGCTCCGGGGTCCCGCTTGATGCAAGATTTGCCATGATGATGACGGAAATAAAACGCCTGAGTTCATTCTGGCCAAGATAAATCAGGGCATTTTTGATGGTGCTGATTTCCTGAATCCGCTTGAAAAATGCCGAGTTGATATATCGCAACAGTTTATAAGAGATCGAAACATCCCGGGTGATACGGGATGTAATGCGTTCAAAATCAATTTCCAGGTTATTGACTTCTTTCATGATTTCAAGAAGAGTCATTGATCCTGCCGGAACCTCACGGCCTTTGACAATTTCCGGTTTACAGAAGAAATAACCCTGAAACAGGGTAAAGCCCATGGCGATGGCGTCCCGGAATTCCTCCCATGTTTCGATTTTTTCGGCAAGCAGTGTAATTTTACGGGGCAAGTCTTTCACTTTTTCCCGAATTTCATCCATGGGGGCAGCCATAAAATCGACCTTCACAATATCCACCACATTTAAAAAGTCTTTCATGGCGGGTTCAAACACATAATCATCCAAAGCAAGCCGAAAGCCATTTTTCCGGAGGATGTGGCAGGCTGCAATAACATCCTCTTCCGGTTGGATTGTCTCTAGGATTTCCACAATGGTATCTTTGGATGGAAACATCAGGGGAATCAGGTCCACAATGAGTTTTCGGGTAAAATTGATGAAGACCGTCTTTCCTCCGGACAAGGAGTCAAGACCCATATTGAGAAATGAACTGGAAAGAACCGATGACGTTGCCGAGTCGCCATCAACCTGGGGCATGTAGTTCTCCATACTGTCCCGGAACAAAAGTTCATAGGCAAACACCTGCCTTTTTTTATCAAATATGGGCTGTCTTGCAACATAAATATTCATAGGTAAACCTGACCTTTGACGTTGGCTCTGGCGCGAAGAATGATCACCCAGTGCGTCCGTTTGTTGGGATTTAGTTCCTCCGGAATCGAAATCGCTATCGGGATCGAAATCCATTTGCTCAAATCCATAGATTGCGCAGTCTTCCGTAAACCCACGCAGGACGGTGGACACCGCTCAGATTGTGGGCTTTCCCGAAAAACCGGGCGACATAGCCGATTGAGCGACGATAGACATCAAGCGTTTCGTGTCCAAGTGTCATTTCATTTCATTTTCTTTTCGATTGCGATCCCGATTTCGATTTCGATTATCCCATCAATAGACTTCGCAGAAAATGGGTCGGGATAGGAAAGTATGATAATAATCATAACTCAACAACCGGTTGGTGTCAATCTTCTGTACAGGTATATGAGGTCTGGCAAGACACAATTGCATCATTATTATTTTGAGACACATTTGTCTTATGCGATACACATCACCATGACGTTATAAATTATTTTCTGGTCAAGCTCCAATTTTTGCGCTTTATGCATGTCCACTGCCCGTTTGAAACGTATCTTTAAAAAACGGCATACCTGTTGCATTATGTAATACGGCTCCTTTTCTTTAGGCCCATGGGCCAAGGAAAATAAACGTTCGGAGTATTCCAGGGCTCTTGTTGAACCTGTAATATTTCATATTGAGTTTTGGTCATTTTTCATGTATTGTGCACATTTCTTCCGAGGGGGAGAATTGTAATCTATTGAAAATATTATACTTATATACTATTTAATTTTTACAATCGGTATATAAAAATATAAAGACTATCAAAGAAGGTGTCATGAAAGCATGTGATCCAAATTTCGCACGTGAAATCATGGAGAAATCCAAGACAAGCTTAACCCGATGTTTCAGTTGCATGACCTGTTCAAGTGGATGCCAGTTCCAGCACATCATGGATGTCAAGCCCCACGCAATCATCCGCATGGTCCAGACAGGATTCAGAGAAGAAGCTCTTTCCGCATCTGGCCCATGGCTCTGCGTGGGCTGCAACACATGCAGCACAAACTGCCCCAACGCCATTGACATCCCTGCGGTCATGGATGCCATCCGCCAGACTGCCATCGTTGAAAAACGAAAAATACCCGAACCCAATGTGCTCAATTTCCACAATGCCGTCCTCAACTCCATCAAACGATACGGACGGACCCACAAGATTGAAATCATGATGCGTTACAAGCTGATTCAGCGGGATCTGTTCAGTGACATGGACATAGGTCTGCGCATGTTGGCCAAACGGAAGCTTGATTTAAGGGCATCCAAGGTCAAAGAACTCCCGGAAATCAAAAAACTATTTAACAAGGCAGGATAGATGAGCGCAAAAAAACCGGTTGAAGTTTCCTATTTTCCAGGATGTTCCATGAAAACGTCCGCAAAAGAGAACAACGAGTCACTCAAGGAGTTTTTCAATAAAATCGGCATAAAATTGGTTGAACTGACGGACTGGAGCTGCTGCGGAAGTTCCTCTGCCCACTGTGTCGACACGGACCTTGCCCTTGATCTGGCCAGTCGTAACCTGGCCATAGCACCGCCTGACAAGCCCCTTCTTGTGTCCTGCCCCAGCTGCACCCTAAGACTGAAACAGGCCCATTTACATATCTCGGAAGATGAGAATCTCCAGAAACGTTTCAAAGACAAATGGGGCAAATCCTTTAATCCTGACCTGAAGGTTATTCACTATTTTGAACTCTTGGAAGAAATGGATTTTTCCAAACTGGCCAAGGAAATCAAAAAACCCCTGACCGGTCTCAAATTTGTGCCCTATTACGGATGCATGCTGGCCCGCCCCCCGGAGATGAGGCATGCAAAGAACTATCACAACCTGCTTGAAAACATGCTGGCAGCTCTGGGTGCAACCCCCTTGGACTGGGGCAGCGGATCCCGTTGCTGCGGCACCTTTCTTTCCGTTGCAAAACCCGAAGCCATCACCCCCATTATCAATGAAATCATCCAGAACGGAATTAATACCGGAGCCGACTGCCTTATCACCGCCTGCTCCATGTGCCAGCTTAACCTTGAAATCCGGTGTGATCTGAAACACCAGATCCCGACACTTCATTTTTCTGAGGTTCTTTCCCTGGCCATGGGAACCAATAAATACAAGCGCTGGTTCCCCAGACATCTGGTGGACCCCACGCCTCTTTTGACAAGGCTGGGCTTGATTCCCTGATCTGTTGGGACAAGGGGGACGGACACCGCCCCCCTTGCCCCCATCAAAAACAACCTTTTTTCTTTTAATTCAGACCGTTAACTTATCGACAGCCCCATAATACGCCTTGACATTATAAGTTGGTGTGATAGGTATGTCCATTACTGATGACATAGCCATATGTCTACGTTCTACGAGTTCATCATTACTTATCAATGTTGATAAAGGGTCACTATGGCAACACCTTTGGAAAAAGCCCGGAAAAATCCGGATTCGATTAAAGCGAAAATACTGGGCATTGCACGTAAATTGTTCGGTCAGTATGGTTTCCAGGGCACAACCACACGCATGATCGCCAAAGAAGCGGGCATTGACATCTCCACCCTTCATTACCACTGGGGAGACAAGGGAGATCTCTTCGAAGCCGTTATCCACGATCTAAATTTTGAAACCCGGAACAAACTCATTGAAATCGAGAAAAAAATCAAAGGCAAGCCCCTGACCACGAGAATTGAAATCGCTCTGGATGATATGCTTGATTTTCTTTTCGAGAACCCTGAAATTTCAAATCACACCATCTTCAGATATTTCACCCAGACCACATCGGATCTGGACCTTGATATCGGCCTTGGCAGTGTTCCTGAATACATTTCGGACATCGCCTATTCCATGGGGCTTTCCAAAGATAGAAAAACAGTATCCAGTGATGCCCAGATGAAAGTGATTTTCATGATGAACGCCCTGCATAATTTCGTATCCGGCGAAACATTTTTCCGCTCCATGCTTAAAATCGACCGTGACGAATACCGAAAACTGGCCAAGCAAACCCTGAATTTCTACAACATTGCCCCTTATAAATAGGGACATGCAAACCATGCGTTCTCCATATTAATTTACTGTTCTATATCCCCTGATTTCAATAAATATTCCATGAGACACAATTATTGTCCCATATCAAATTCGGAGCCAAATAATATAAAACACCGTATCGGTGAATTGATGATTTATCAATTCACCGATACGGAATAAACAAAAGAAACCGATCAGGAGTTTTCTTGATCGGTTTTAAATTCCTTATCAATCACAAACACAACCATCATGAACTTCTTAAAACCTTCAGCACAGATCGCCATCCCCCCCCAGTCCTCATCTCCGATACCGTTTTGGATTTATCAAGAAATAGAATCTTTTGGCTATGTTAAATACACTTTTTATCAGACGGCTGGAGGTCTATCTTTAAACGAAATCAGGACACTGTTGAAACCGTTTCCATGGCCAACCTATTTGTCAAGCGAACCTAACAATTCTGCATAGTCAAAATAAAGCGGCCTTTGATCATTTCCTGTAAGGCCCACAGCCGCAAAGTGATCGGTATGGGTTAATACTCCAAGATAGTTCCATTTGCCGATCTCCGGGATCCCATTATATTCAACAATCTGGTCTGTTGAACCAAGGAACGGCCCTTTGTGTGTGATCGTTGAACCCATGCCGTCATTCTCCCAATAGGTCTTATCAATCATAATCAGTTCATTCTGGGTGTACTTCCCAATCATAGTCGCAAAGGGTTTTAGCAAAAAATTCATCGTCGAATTGGGCTGATAGTATCCAATCCCTGGCTTTCGAGAAGTATCAGAGGTGGCTTGAGAAAAATAGTAGATATCCGGTTGCGTGTTAACCCAGCTGTTGAATTCTTGTGCGCCCAGAGGGTTGAGATCCCAGGTGCCGATGTCATGGGTTTCGGTCCAGATTCCGCTATTGTTTACCCGGCTCAAGTAACTTCTGAATGACTCGCCTTTATTTCGCTGCAATCCCCACTGATCAAAACCGAAATCATAAAGTGATTCAAACTGGCCGGCTCCAACGATTGAGGCCATCACACCAACCATCTGTGATACAAATTCAGTCGGTATCATATACATCAGGCTGGTTCCGTTATGACTGGCCGAGATGGTTACAACGCCGCTGATCCAGGATTTCCCTCCGCTAAAAAAAGCGTTGGTATCTGACCCGGTTGCTGCCAATTCTTCTGCACTTCCCGCTTCCATCAGCTGTGCAAGGAGCCGAACCGTCTGTCCACCCATGCTGTGCCCTATAAGATGAATCTTTTTTACGTTTCCAGTGGCAGGATCAACGTCTCCCCAATGGGGGAAAAAACCGGGATAAGTTTTTCCGTAACGGGCGTGCCCTGCATTATCCGAATGGTCTTTGCCGTAATCCACCGTACCGCCCTTGATTTGAGCGTAGAGTTCGCAAGCACGGTCCCAATTGCTGCTAAATGGACCGATATTTGCTGTATAGGTTTCATACCCGTTGTTGTTCAGATCTTCTTCAATAGAATGGGAGCCACCGTAATAAGGCGATCCCATGATTTTGTCATTTCCCCCAAAACCAGGAACGAGAATAATCGGATAGGTGTTCTGCCTGGTGCCCTGAACCAAATCATCACATCCGGGAAGTAAAGATGTAATGATCACTATACAAACAAGTAGTGCCAATGAGCTTTTTTTCATTTTTTTTCCTTTTTTGTAAAATTCTTACCAAATCATCTTCGATTATATTTGATGAACTCGTAAAAAGTCGACGGATGGCTATGGAAAAAGGTCCATAGGCAAGGCATAGTGTTTGGCCGGGGTTATGGGCATACGTGGTGCGTATGTCGAACGTCCGGCTAAACACTATAACGCCGCATATGGGACTTTTTACGACGCCATCATATTTGGACTTTATGGAATTGGAGCGTATTGGGCCTGAGTAACTGCATCATCGTAATCTTCCTCAAGTAGAAATCCTGCTTTGAGTAATTTTTGGGCAGCTGCCGTATAATCCGTAACATAGTCCGCATGTGTAGGATAAAGAGCCGCCAGCGTTGCCTCATCAAAAAGTTCATCATAACCGCCCAGCAGGCAAACAAAAGATGACATGAAATTTGCCCCGACGTTGTAATAGTAGTATGTTGATATCGGCACATCCAACTCTGGAAGGCGAACACCGCCCAGTGCGTTGCCATATTTATCTCGTTTTATAACTCCATAGAAGTTAGTCTTGATCGGGTTACCCTTAGCCGGTGGGATTCCGTTGGAGACCCAATTATTTAGGGAATCCCATGCTGCATGCTCGATACGAAAATAAGGAAGAGTTGACACCAGGTGGCTCCCAGTGTAAGGATCCAATCGACCATTGATACATTCCATTTTTCCCAGCGAAGGCAAATCTCTTGTCGTGAGTGCCAGTTCATATGCTGCTCCATAAACATCGATGTGGGCAGCCCCAGCAATCTCCCATGTCCTGAGATACGCCGTATCTGCCTGCCTTGCCATGATAAAAGCTAACTCAACCAGATCTCCCTCTGCTATAACCTGGATTACAGGCGTCGTGTTGTCCCTGCGTATAAAAGCAATGGGATAAGGTCTTAAGATTCCATCTTTGAGGGGCGCCGTTAATGAAGAGCGACCGCGAAGAAGAAACCCGTCATAAGCCTTGGTCTGTGGTTGAAAGGCATTGACATAAGTCGACAGGCGCATGGCTGACTGGGAATCACCACCGGCAAGGATTTTAGTTGGCCTAAGCGAACCTAAAATCTCGGAAGAAAATTGATTAATCGCCTCGCTGACCTGGGTAAAAATATCATAGGACAAGCCATCTGTAGGTAACATAAGAGAACTGTATCGATCAGAGTCCCAATCTTTTAGAAAAGGAACTCCGGCTTGTCCATTCATAGCAGTTACACCTATATAGGCATATCCTTTACGCAGAAAATAGGTGTACGAATCTGACCAGTCAGGACTGACTTCTGTGCCTGTGGATTCATTAAGCCATTCGACTACCACAGTTCCGTTGAATTGATTGGGATCTTCTGGATAGCGGACGATGAGTCGTGTTGTGTAAGGGACGTTCGCCTTGCGGACCGAAACGCCCCATTTGCCATTATTCAACCATAAGCCTTTCTGTCTGTATGTATTTGCTGTTCCTGACATGAAGAATTCTTTCTCTATATATCCAAAGGCGTCCAGATCAAGTACTGGCGAACCTGGAAAATAAGACTGGGTAGGTACAGCGCCGTATGGGTAACCATATAAGCCTGACCCTGGAGGAACTTCAAAGACGTCCAAAGTGGAACAAAAAGCCTGATATGAAAAGCTTAACAGAATTGACAATACTAAAAATCCAAATACAAATTGACGTTTTTTCATTACATACCTCCTAATTGTTTCACGTGAGTTAATACGGCCAGATGCCAAGAAGATAGAACAGCGTTCCAAGGCTCGGATTACTGCCCAACACTGTCGCGATTTCTCCTGTCACAATGGTGTCAGTCACCTCGGTCGTGTCCATGCTGATCTGATACTGATCCAGGTCGGCGTCAAATGTGATATATTTCGAATCGCCTGATGTATTTGACCACTGCGTCCAGGTCGGCAACAAAGACTCGCTTGGATTGGGATCCCCTGTGTTCGCAAACGAACAGAGATAGGCCATCATGGCTTTTTCAAGAGCATCTTGTCCAACCTGATTGACATCCGTGAAGGAATAGCCCCAAAGATCGGAGAGGGAGCCAAACCAGAAGGGCAGGTCCTGGGTATGTGATGCACCAAATATTTTTCTGAAGTTTTCCAAAGCCGGATCACCGCCGCCAGCCCAAGTAAAGTAATAATTGTAAACTGGGGTGGCGGAATCATTGTCCGTGATCGCACTGGCGATTGCGGCTAATTCAGCCTGCCATTTCCGTGATTTCAACAATCCGGACTGTTCATATGCCACTTTGTCCTGATCTGTCGGAAGCACCTCATCTAAGGTCAATGTTCCATTCAAAACATCGTACACGTTTTCCCAGGTATAGGGTCCTGAGGGCACACCGGCATACGCTTTTAAAAGGCCGAAGTAGAGGGTCATTAAATCCTTATATTCGTATTGTGTTGATCCTAAAATCAGGGGCACCTTTTTGAAATTTCCCGCTTCAATCGAGTCGAGCCAGCTGCTTGTCGGCATGACAACTCCGTCCATAAAGGATGCTGGCATTGTGTTAATTCCAGCGCCGATAGTCGCCTGCAGAATTTTAGTCGCAGCCTTGCCTCGCAGGTAGTTCGTAATCTCTTCACTGGTCATGATGCCCCGATATGTCGCCGCAACACCCGCATCGTCACATGTACCGTCATCAACCAGCAACCAGTCGATGATTTCATTGGACTCTGTGTCACCAGCAACTGAAGTTCTCAGCGGCATGATGTTATTCAAAGCCGGACTTATCGCTACAGCTCTTTGAAAATTATTGGACTGAGGGGATATGATCAGATTCATGACGGCATGGGCACCGGCAGACTGGCCGGATATGGTTACCCTGTCGGCATCACCTCCAAAAGCAGTGATATTATTTTCTACCCAGGACAAAGCTTTCATCTGATCAAGCAAACCATAATTGCCCGATTGATCCAGAGTCGACCCGGATGCTCTGAGCGCCGGATTTGTCAGCCACCCAAGTGTCCCCAAGCGATACTGGATCACAACAACTACCATATTACCATTCTTGGCAAGGATACTTGCGTCATAAGCTTCAGCCGAACCAATTCTGTTTCCACCTCCGTGAATCCATACAACCACGGGAAGACGATCTTTTATATTTGTAACGGGACGATAGATATTCAGATACAAGCAGTTTTCGCTGCCGACAAAATCATCGGAAATGGGTTTCCAGAATTCATCCATCAATTGTTGCGTACACTCACTGCAAGGCGCCGTAGCATCTCGAATGCCCTTCCAGGGCGCCGGATCCACAGGTGCCTGCCACCGAAGAGATCCCACAGGCGGCTTGGCATAAGGGATTCCCTGCCATATCATGGTGTTATCGGATATATAACCACTGACATAGCCAAACTGTGTTTGGGCCTTTGTGGCGTTATCGGTTGAATCACTATTGTTGCAACCGAGAATTGATAGAGCATTTATTAAAATGAACGCCATCAAAGCTGTATTAAAATATGAACTGATATGTTGTTTTTGCATCCTGCCCCCTCCAACTTGAGATTTCAGATTCATCTGAAATTATAATGGGTTTTTTAAAACGTGATGAACTCGTAAAAAGTCGACGGATGACTATGGAAAAAGGTCCATAAGCAAGGCATAGTGTTTTGCCAGGCGGAAGGCATACACGAGCGTATGTCGAAGGTCTGTCCAAACACTACAACGCAGCATATGGGACTTTTACGACGCCATCAAACGTATTGCATTCGAACTGGATGGACACGTAAATTTGAACGTATTTTGTCTTATGCAACCTCCTTTCCTCCGATGCCTGGACATACACACAGCAGAAAGTTTTTCCCCGATATTTGGAAATATCTATGTTTATGCCAGAAAACACTGTTTATTAATTTTGCGCACAACAATTATTCCCAGCAGGTCTGTGTAAAAGCCAAACCCAGAGATTAAATAGTCGAATAAACGCAAGAATCTGCGCAATGTTGAGCACAAAGTATTTTAAACAAGTGTATAATGGATACTGAATTAGAGATGGCTTGTCATCATACGAAAGTGGTATTGGGGGGGTTTATTTTCTTAGTCTTCTAAAATGCCATGGAATTTTGCTTTATTAACGGCCTGGGTGCGTTTGGTGACTTGGAGTTTGCCATAGATATTGTAGTTATGTTTTTTAATTGTTCCTTCTGATATAAAAAGTTTAATGGCGATTTCCCGGTTTGACAGGCCTGCGGCAATCAATCGTAATACTTCGAGTTCGCGTTCACTCAACGACTCTACCAGCGATTCTACGTTTATTTTATTTGTGACATGGGCGCGCATGATTTGTTTGTTCATTCGAAAGGCATCCATCAGGCGTTGGATATCTGGGACGTGATGCCCTTGGGCGGTGACCTTCACCAAGAGATGTTCCATGGCATCGCCTTCTTCAATATATAAACGGACAAAGCCTTCGGGCGCAGACATGAGAATCGCTTTTTTGACGGCTTTCAATGCGGCATTTTGATCCTTTAAAGCGTCGTGAGCCATTGCTTGAAGAATGTAAATTTCAATGAGCCTCCCATCCAGTCTTTTTTGTTTTTCGATAACCATGCGGGATTCCAAATAGACCAATACATCCGCAATGCCCTTTTTCATACGGGATTTCAGGCCGAATCGGTGTTGTTTAATGATAAGACGGACCATCGCCATCTGAGAGGCGAAATACCATTCTTCATACTGAAAATGACCACCGTAAATCGGCGTTGTTTCCAATTCCAGGTTGCTTTCCAGAACACAGACTTCTGCTTTGTTTAAGGCTTCTGGTATAACGTCCTTATTCTCTGTTAAAACCTTGAGTTTCAACGCGACTGCCAGGAATTTCGCTCCGGATCGATATTTATCCATGAGTGCAATCTCATCGATTAACTGAAGAATCCCACAGATGCTTTCTTTTCGGGCCAGCTTTATCCGGATCAAGGTTGCATACCCTTTTATAAAAAATCCCCACTCCTTGGTCAGGCGCATGGATTCAATACTTTTTGTCAACACGTCTGTGGCTCTATCGATCTGATTTTGCTCAACCCAGATATGGGCCATAAATATATTAAGGCATCCCACGATGGGAGCGCCGATATCCGCCCGTTTAATAATGGCCTTACGGGCTGTTTCACAAATGTCCAGGGCATGTAATAAATGTCCCCTCCCGGCCACCAGCCAAGCCCTGAAATAAGCTGAACAGGCTATGGTATGGAAATTTGTGCTTCCCTTTTGGCTGGACTCACATTCCAACAACAACGTGTTTCCCGAATCATAATTTCCGGTTATGAAATACATCAGACCCAGATTAAGCAGCATGATACTCCTCAGTGCGCTGTCTTCTTCGCCTAAATTTTCCAGGGCCTGTTTTGAAAGGCTTATAATTTTTTGGGGATCTTCAGCCTTTTCCCTCGCCAGTATGGCTTTTAGTGCAGCGATAGAACTTATGCCATGTCTGTTTGTAAAATACTTGGAACGTGTGGCATCTCTTGTGGTTTGTTGCAATAATTCCTCTGCCTGGGCCAGACGTTCCTCTACCTTGTGAAATGTATCCTTCGATTTTTCGGGATAAATAGCCCATGCATGGGTAACACAGAGCAAGGCATGCTTTTTGATAACAGCTTCGGGAAGTGTTTCGATCCATCTGCAGACAGTGGCTCGTTTGCTGCGAAATAAATAGTCCTCGCCGAATTTCCCCACCAGATCAATGGCCATGTCGTTGGCTCCGGCTTTTAAGGCATGTTGAATGGCCTCGTCAGCGTTATGATGCGCCTCGAACCACCGGCTTGCGTTCAAGTGCAAGGCAGACAATGGGGCCGTCTCTGACTTCTCAAGTTGAGACAAGAGGAGTTCGGAGAATAGACGATGATATCGGTACCACTCTTTTTTTTCATCAAGGGCAATCAGAAATAAATTGGCATCATAGATCTGATTCAAAATTTCCGTACTGTCTTTCAGCCCGGTCACGGCTGCACACAACGGCCCGCAAAGACGATCGAGAATCGCCGTTTTATATAGAAAATGTCGAATGGGGTCGGGTTGATGCTGAAGAACTTCTTCCACAAAAAAATCTGAAAAATGGGCATTATCGCCACTGAAATTGGCAATGCATTCGGACGTGTTTTGACATCTTTTAAGCGATAGGGCCGCCATTTGAAGGCCGGCGATCCACCCTTCAGATCTTTTTTCAATGATGTTTATTTCGTTGTTGTTGACCCTCAGTTTCATGGTTTCATTGAAAAAAAGGGTTGCTTCGGCAGCATTGAACCTCAAATCATCACCGTTCAACTCATGTAATTGCCCCTGAAGACGCCAACGCCCAAGGTTAATGGGAAGCGATGCCCGGCTTGCGATGATCAGATGAATTTGCGGCGGTAAATGTTGCAGCAAGAAAGACAAGCCGTCATGAATTTTCTCATTGGTGATTTCATGATAGTCGTCTAATACAAAAACCAATTCCTGGGTATTATTCTCAAACTCATTGAGCAATGCCGTTAAAATGGCTTTCATCGGCGGAGATGGAGGCGTCTGAAGCATGAGGGAGACGGGGTGACCAATGTTAAGGGGTGTCGTTTGGATGGCAGCAAGGATGTATGCGCAAAAACTGGCCGGGTCATTGTCGCTATCGTCCAGGGATATCCAGGCCACCGGCAATTTTATTTTACGAACCCAATCACTCAGGATCGTTGTTTTACCGGAACCCGCAGGTGCCGTAATAACGGTTAATTTTACGGATTTCCCAATATCCATTTTTTTCAACAAACGTGGCCGGTGAACGAGATCAGCCCTTGATGGTGGAATGTTGAGCTTGGTTTTAATGATTTGAGGATCCATGCCGATATCACGTCTTTCCAGGGTCAGTTATTGCGAAATAATAATTTATCCCTCCATCTTGTCTCTCAAGAATCGAACTGCATCTTCCGAAGAATATGTCGAAATTGTAGAAAATTGCAACCTTAAACCATAAACACGAGGACATAGAGTACTCAAGATGAAATCCGGGGCTAACTGTTTCTATATTTTGAGTGTGTGTTTGAAAACATCTGTTCGGTTTTGTCTTGTTGCTTTCTTAAAATAAACAGTATAAATTCATATGGCTTTATAAAAACAACAATTTAAATTAAATAGGGTTTTCAAACCAAACGATGATCGACCAATTACATAATAACGAAAAAAAGAAGACCGCAGTCTTGTTCTCTGTTCAAACCCATGGCGTTTCCGATGAAGAAAACGAATCGTCTCTCCTCGAACTCAAGCGTTTAGTTAAAACCATGGGTCTCGACGTCGTCGCGACGATGACCCAACGCCGCCCAAAACCTGAGAAAGCTACCTTATTGGGCGCAGGGAGATTAAAAGAACTTGCCGGCTATACCGGCGGCACGGGTATTGTTGAAGGATTCAGCCGAAAATCGGAAGATAAGGGCGACGACCTGGACGACGATGAGCCAATGGATGATTTCCATGACTCTGACGAAGAGATATCAAGCGATGACCCAAAAGTAAAAGCCAATTTTGTCATCTATGATGGTGAAATTTCCACCAAGCAATTGCAAAACCTTGAGCAAGCCACCGGCGTCGAAGTTTTAGACAGAACCGGAGTGATCCTCGAAATATTCAGCCGCCATGCCAAAAGCAGGGAAGCCCTCATTCAGGTGGAGATCGCCAAGCTGGCTTATTTGGCACCCAGGATACGGGCATCACGTATTGGTGGTGACCGTCAAGGCGGAAGTCTTGGTTCTAAAGGTGCGGGAGAAACAGCTCACGAACTTGACAAACGCCGTATTCGAGACCGTATATCCGAGTTAAAGGAACGTCTTGTTGAAATTCACGATGAGCAGAACAGACGACGTAGCCGCAGAAAAGAAAATTTCCAGGTGTCTCTGGTCGGTTATACCAATGCCGGAAAGTCTTCTCTGATGCGAATGTTGACAGGCAGCGATGTCCTGGTCGAAGATAAATTGTTTGCAACGCTTGATACCCGTGTGAAAGCATTGCAACCAGAAACCTTCCCCCCAGTCCTCATCTCTGATACCGTTGGATTTATCAAGAAATTACCCCACGATTTAGTGGCCTCTTTCCAATCGACCCTTGATGAGGCCCTTGCCGCGTCTCTACTCTTGTTTACAGTCGATGCCTCGGATCCGGCGTTTCGATCTCAATTGGCTGTGACACAATCGGTCCTGAAAGAAATCGGTGGAGAAACCATTGCACACCGTCTAATCCTGAATAAAATAGATAAACTCACAACCGGAGAGCTGGAAGAGTTACAAGGTGAATTCCCCGATGGAATCTTTATGTCTGCACATAGCCCTGAGGATGTCGCACGTCTTAGAAATAACATTCTTCAATTTTTCGAATCAAATATGATCCAATCCACCATGGTGATCCCCTACCACAAAGGCCATTTTTTAGGGCAGTTAAGAACCAAAGCCGGTATCATAAATGAGTCATACAATGAAACAGGGACGGAAGTGACATTCAAGACATTCCCGGACACATTAACCTGGGTAAAAAAAATGATGGCGTCTTAAAAAAGCCTCTGCGTCCTTATGGTGTTTGGCTGGACACTCGACAAAGGGCAGGTATGTCTTCGCGTCCAGGCCGACTCCATATAAAATGCGAGGGCGTCCGAAATGTGAACGGATAAACGGACATGGATAAAGCATAATTTGCCTGTTTCCTGTCATCCTGCTGCATCTATCACAATTTAAAAAGCAAAGAGATCTGCTCCACCGGTGACGGGTATGGCTGTGCCTGTCATGTAACTCGACAGATCGGATGCCAGATATGAAACAAAAAAAGCCACCTCATCCGGGTACCCCATACGCTTTAAAGAGATTCGGTCTTTAATCCGTTCCAGCATTTTCGGATCATGCCTATTCACGGTTTCTGTTTGTAAAGATCTTCATCTCTTCGGCCTGCCGAATCAAGCTGTCCCTGAAATCCGGATGGGCGATGGCGATCAGCGCATCGGCCCGCTCCCAGTCAGATTTACCTTTCAGCATGGCGATGCCGTATTCAGTGACGACATGGTGAACCACGGTCCGTGGGAGTGTCACAATTGTTCCGGGATCAAAAAACGGTCGGATATTTGAATGGCGTGTTCCGTGTTTATCCATCCGGGTTGAATTCATGCAGACAAACGATTTACCGCCATGGGACTGGTAGGAACCAAAATGGAAATCAAACTGCCCCCCCGTCCCCGATATCTGACGAAATCCGGAGGACTCGGACGAGACCTGGCCAAACAAATCCACGTCAATGCATCCGTTGATAGACACGGCCTGGTCATTTAAAGCGATCCGTGACGGATGATTGGTATAGCTCACCGGATAACTGGCGAACAGGGGATTGTTATCCATAAAATCATACAGCCGCCGGCTTCCTATGGCAAAGGTATAGACCATTTTCCCTTTATCCAGCTTCTTTTTCAGGTTGGTCACCCG
>Ga0180007_10001770_pt1 | contig 27559 bp, 24 predicted proteins | sample MM_PC_MetaG_FD_121122 | JGI IMG/M metagenome (GOLD analysis project Ga0180007, IMG submission 121122) | Groundwater microbial communities from the Aspo Hard Rock Laboratory (HRL) deep subsurface site, Sweden - MM_PC_MetaG | ecosystem: Environmental > Aquatic > Deep subsurface > Groundwater... | reverse complement strand
CAATTGATCTTTTTGATAGAAATTCATAGAGGGCATCAACATTGTCTTTTTTTGAATCCAGAAGATGTCTTTTTTGGCTCAAATCATAATAATAGACAGAGAAGTCTTTAGCTCCAAATGAATTTTGATTAGATAGGTCGCCTACGAAAAAGAAGGATATTCCGTTGAATGCAATTGGTTCTTTGAAATTTAATAAAAGAGAACCGATGCTGCCTTTTTGAATTTTAACTCCAGCGAAGTTCTCTCTTTCTGAGGGTGGAGATGTTGCTCTTAATATGCTGGGAGTACTTGAGAGCTCATCAATATGTTTGCCTAAATTAATTTTTTCTTGGTCATCAAAATTATTAGAAGTATCTAAAGCGAAAAAACCAAATAAAAAAATAATCAAAAAAAACAATGCCAATAAAATGGAGTTATTTTTTTTGATTATTTTTTTAGTTAAATTACTTATCATTTTTAAATATGCCCATTAATAAATTGCCTACGGGAGGATTCATTTTTGATTCCAAGGAGCATATTTTTTGAGAAATACTTTTGAATGGAAAGATGAAGGATATCAAGTTGAAGGAAAAAATTTTTTCTTCCCGGAATCCATTATTAGTAAAAATAGCTCTTAGGTTTTTTTTATGATATTTAGCGAGGTGTTGTTCTCCATCTAAAATTGGTAAAGTTGATAGTTTATCCAATAGCCATTCTAAAAACATCCAGCTACTCTTATAATTCGGTGTTATTACTATTATTCTCCCTCCGGGTTTTAAAAAGTTTTTTAGCTTTTTAAGTAATTCTTTTGCTTCATTAAATTTTATATGCTCTATAACATCCATCATTATAATGACGTCAAATTGTCCCAAATCTGTGTGTTTATTTAAATCTCTGATGTCACTCATTCTAAGTTTGATATTTTTTATATCCTCTTCGCCTAGTTTTTTTTCTAAGAATTCCAAGGCTTCATCGTTATAGTCAATACCCACTATGCTCTTAACTTTATCATGGAAGCCTAGCTCAAAGTTTCCTGAGCCAGTTCCCAGGTCTAGAATTTCTAATTCAGAAGTCTCTCCTAATTCTTTAGATAGCATAGACAGCTTATTCCGATGCCAATTTGATTGTAAAAAGGATGCTTTATTTAAGGCATCGTATTGATAGCTAGGAGGTATTCCTATTTCTTTTTCGATAATCTTTTTTGTCATAATTCTTATGCGTCTTTATTGCCAGTCATTAAAATTTCCAAGTGCTTTTTGGCAATTTCGTCCCAGGAATATTTTTGGACGAATTTATTGGCAGCTTGGATTTTATCATTGGGCTTATTCTCTATAAAATCAATGACTTTTTCAGAAAAATCTTTCAAATCACCTTCCTCTATTTTTTTAGAATAGTTTTCAAATAAATTTTCATAAACTGAAAGATTCCAGGAAATGACAGGAGTGCCACACGCCATGGCTTCAGCGATAACTATTCCAAAGCCTTCTTCATGAGAGGGAAATAAAAAAACATCACTTTTTTTGATGATAGAAAAAGATTTATCATTTTCTAAAAACCCTAAAATATCTATGCTATTTTCCAGTCCTTTGTCTTTAATTTTACTTTTGAGTTCATTTTTAATTTCCTCTCCCCCACCACCTATTATTGCCAATTTAGCCTCAGGGATTTTTTTATTCACCTCACTCCAAATTTCAACTAAATCAAAAATTCCTTTAGCGGGATGGAGTCTGGCTAAAAAACTTCCTTGATATTTTTTAGTTTCAGATTTTATTTCAAGATTTCTAAAATAGTCTATGTCTATCCCAGGAGTGTTTAAAACTAGTTTTTCCTTTTTAAATCCTAATTTTACAAGCTCATCTTTAGTTTGAATGTTGATGACAATAATTTTATCAGCCTTTTTGGCAAAAAAGAAAGAAAATTTTTGTAAGTATTCGGCAAACCAATTTTTGATTTTGCTTCCGGGCCTTTTCTTCCAATCAGTATAAATATGAAAAATGCATTGAAACCATTTAGAGTTTGGGTGAAAAATTTTATAGAAAAAAGCTGGCAAAACATCGGGGAAAAAATCTGATCCTCCATAGAGAATCTGAAATTTTTTTTTGAAAATAATTTTCAGAGATAAAGTGGTTCTTAGGAAATAATTAACAATCAGAGGAAATTTATCAAAAAAGCGAGGTGATTGTTGAAAGTGAATCTTATCAACATCGCTCTCAATAACTTTTTTCCCATCATGGTTGGTGTAACACTCAATTTGAGAAAAATCTTTTCTGATTCTTTTTAAAATCTGGATGAGCATCCAATCTCCTCCGCTCATCCCTTTTCCATTATTCCAAAAAGCGTTGAGAAATATAACTATATTAGGCTTTGCTATTTTCATTAATTTCTTTTTTAACTCTTTCTAGGTCAGCATCTACCATCATTGTAACCAATTCTTCAAATTTAACTTTTGGTTTCCATCCGAGTTTCCTTCTGGCCTTACCCGATTTTCCCTGAAGAGTAAAAAGTTCAGCCGGTCTTTTAAATCGAGGATCCACTTTTATATATTTTTTCCAGTTTTTAATGCCAACATGAGCGAATGCAATATCTAGAAAATCTCTGATGGAATGAGTTTCTCCGGTAGAAATTATATAGTTGTCAGGTTCTTTTTGTTGAAGCATGCGCCACATAGCTTCAACATAGTCTCCAGCAAATCCCCAGTCTCTTTTGCTGTCGAGATTTCCTAATCTAATTTCCTTAGAAACTCCTAATTTTATTCTGGCTACGCCGTCGGAAATTTTTCTGGTTACAAATTCAATTCCTCTTATGGGTGATTCATGATTGAAAAGTATTCCATTGGCACAATACATCCCGTAACTTTCTTTGAAGTTTATAGCCATCCAATAAGCATAAAGCTTGCCGATAGCGTAGGGGCTTCTGGGATGAAAAGGTGTTTCTTCTGTTTGAATCCCTTTGTTGTGGCTATTGCCGAACATTTCACTGGTTGAAGCTTGATAAAATTTTGCATTGGGGGCAAAATTTTTGATAGCGTTTAAGAGGTACAAAACTCCCAATGCATTTATTTCGGTAGTAACTTTTGGTTGATCCCAAGAAGCTCCTACGAAAGATTGGGCGGCTAAATTATAAACCTCGTCTGGACGAATATTCTTTATAATATTGGTTAGAGAATTTTCATCCGTCATATCTCCGGAAACAAAGTTTATTTTATCTGTTATATTTAAATAATCTAGATTACTAAAATTTGGATTAGTGTATCTTCTTATGAGGCCATAAACTTTATATTTTTTTTTCAAAAGAAGTTCGGCAAGGTATGGTCCATCTTGACCAAGAATGCCAGTTATTAAAGCTCTTTTTTCTTTCATAAGCGTAATTAAAAAATTATTGTTTCCAATTATCTCTACTCATTTCTTTTTGATCAAAAATCCCCCAAATTTTACCCCAAGAATAAATAATCAACGTAACCCAACAAGCAGGAAGATGAAAAAACCAAGCGGAATCATTTTTTCTTAAATAGCCAATTGCAATTTGAAAAATTAATGGAAATACTAATAAAGTATACAATAAAAACTTTATTAATCCTAGAGAAGATTCTCCGCCGATTTCAAACTTATCCCAATCAAAAGCTCGAGATTTATTCTTTTGGTGAAATATATAATCTTTGATGCGTCTTTTTTGTTTTCGAATAAATTTAGGAAAATTGTCTTCACAAAAAGTGTGGATAATTCCCACTTTGACTTTAGAAATCACGACAAAACCTTTCTCGGCTATTTCTTTAGCAATAACATCAATGTCAAAAAGATAGTCACCGGTATTTATCTTCTGAAGGAAGTCTTGGCGAAAAATTGTTCCGTTAGCTCCAACTGTCGGAATCCCCCTCTTGTCTAACTTGATTTTCAAATATTCTCCCTCATCTTCTTCTTTATGAGGCACTTCAGTCCATTTCTCTGTCAGATAGTTCCAACGGTCATAATTTCCCAAAAACAAGCAAATCGGGTCATTCATGCCAATAAGAGCACTATAGCGTTCAATATATCCTCCTTCTTTTCTCCAGGTATATTTAATCGGTTCGCTGAGCATGATCTCTTGATCTTGAAAAGGAAGAATCATTTTTTCTAGCCAACCATTGTCTGGTAAGTAGTTGTCAGAGTCAAGAATAAGAATTAAATCATTTTGAGCCTCTTTCACTGCTACCGCCTTTCCTGCTTCAGCCGTTTTTAGTGGATTTTCAAAAACTTTTCCTTGATATTTTTTAATGATCTCTCTGGTTTTATCAATTGATCCTCCATCTCCAACTAAAAGTTCTATTTTTTCTTTAGGATAATCTTGAGTGGAAAGTCTTTTTAAACACTCTTCTAAAACACTCTCAGCGTTAAGAGTGGCCATACAAACACTGATTGTGGGTAGGTTCTTATTATTCATGAAATAATTTGTCATTCCGGACCTGATCCGGAATCTAGTGTAGAAATTTAATTAATGAATGGATCCCGGCTTCCGCCAGTTGGCGGATAAACTCCAGCCGGGATGACATCGGGGGATGAGATTGCCGCGTCACTTCGTTCCTCGCAATGACAGATAGAGTTGGACGAGATCCTTCGACAAGCTCAGGATGACAGACTTTTAATGACTGGATCCCGGCTCGGAGGCCGGGATGACCTTGGCTCCCCCTTAAAAAGAGGGAGAGGAACGAGGTTAGTCATATAAAAAACTGAAATCTTTTTGTTGATTAATTTTTTTCTTAATGTCAGATATACTTTGTCGTCCAATCTTAGAAATTCCCAAAGCTTTCATTCCGTTAACACTCATCATTTCAATAGCCGTTTTGGCAGGAATTAGGGTAGGATCATGATTTATCCCCTTTTGAATAAGGGCAGCAAACTTTCCGGCTTCAAATATATCCAATCGATTGGAACTGGCTGACCCATCAGTGCCCAAAGCCACATTAATGCCTTTTTCAATCATTTTAGCAATGGGTGCAATGCCAGAACCTAGCTTCAAATTGCTAAGCGGACAATGAATGACATTGGCTTTTCTTTTGGCAATTATATCAATATCCTCGTCAGTTAGAAACACGCAATGTGCCAGAAGAGTATTTTTGTCGAGAAGACCAAGCTTGTCTAAATATTGAGTAGGGGTCATTTTGTGTTTTTTCTGACAATCATCAAATTCTTTCTTAGTTTCAGCCAAATGAATATGCAAAAGAGCATTATATTTTCGGGCTAGTTTTTTAGCACGAATAAGGTTTTCTTCCGAAACGGTATAAATGGAATGAGGATTAACAGAAACTTTTATTAATTTATCGTTTTTATATTTTTTGATTAGCTCCTCGGTTTTTTTAAGTCCTTCATCAAAATTTTTGGCGCTAGGGGTTGGGAAATTAATGAGACCTTCTCCTAATACAGCTGGCATTTTCATTTCCTTGGCCGCTCGAGCTGCTTGTTCTGGAAAAAAATACATATCGGCGAAAAGAGCAATGCCATTGGATTTCATTTCTTTGATTGCACGCTTAGTATTTTGATAAACAAAACTAGGGGTCACTTTTTTAGCTTCTGAGGGCCAGATATATTTTTCAAGCCACTCTTGAAGAGGCAGATCTTCGGCCAGACCTTTAAAAGCAATCATGGCAGCGTGAGAATGAGCGTTAATGAGAGGAATTTTTAGTTTCATGGTTCTTTATTTAATGAATGGATCCCGGGTCTTTGCCTGCCGGTAGGCAAGAAGTCGAGGATGACATTTGGACGGGATTGCCGCGCTACGCTCGCAATGACAGGGCTGGAAGAGATTCTTCGACTGCGCGCGGGATGACATGATTTTGGACGAGATTGCTTCTCCCGCATGCGGGATGCAATGACAGGTTTTAATGAATGGATCCCCAGTCAAGTTGAGGATGACATTTTGGACTGAGATTGCCACGCTACGCTCGCAATGACATGGCTTAGTTATTTTCTAGCATTTCCTTAACTTCTTTCCACTGTCTTTTTTCTTGATCTTTCTGATAGTGTTCTGGGGTGACTAATTTTTTTATTTGAAAATCTTGTTCAATTTTGTAAATCATAGAATAGGATTTGATTGTCAGCCCTTCATTCATCAGGACGTCTCCTGTCAGATGAAAGAAAAGTCCCAACGCCAGAGAAAAAAGCAAAATTATTAGCTTCTTACTTTTGAGCAGAAAGCCTAGACTTAAGAGTATAATAACATATTCCCAGGCATGAAAAAAGAGATGAATTTGGTCGGTTTTTAGGAATTCATAGCCTTGCAAAAACCAGCTTAAATTGAAATTCCAATGGAAAGCCAGGAAATAGTCAATGAAGTGATCAATGTCAACCAGAAAGCCTCCTAGAATGCCTCCGCTGATGGCTAGAAGTAAATGGCGACGAAAAATAAGCCAGATGATGATTCCGGCCAAAAGAGCGAAGAATAGATGGATTGAGAGATGGAGAGGAAGAGGCATAAATTGGTAAATTAGTTAATGTGTATATTAGTAAATTAGTTTTTAAGTTTTAGCGTAGCGGTCGGACCGATTACTTACGAGATTCTTCGACTGTGCTCAGAATGACATTAACAGTCTTTCTTTTCTTTTCCAAAATCAGTGAGGTGACCCAGGAGTTTCATGGCCGCCATAAAAAGAAATTTGATGTCGGACCAAGAGCGAATGGAAATAATTTTTCGAATGATGAATTGAGGGCTGATGAAGGATTTATAGAGCCCCTGAACTAGTTCTTTGGCTTCGTTTGATGTGAGAGGTGATTTCATGACCATTTGTCTTTGGTCAAAATCTTCGTAATTGGTTGTTGTTAGCCAATTGTTTTCTTGGCATTCCTTATAGAGTGGAGTGCCGGGATATGGAATGACAATGGTTCCTTGAAGAGTGTCGACGTAGCCTTTCTTGAAAAGATGTTTGGCCAAATCAATCGTTTTTTGGGCTTGCTCTTTAGTTTCCCAAGGATAGCCGATCATAGCGGTGATGTGAGGTTCAAGTCCAGCTTCTTTGCAAATCTTGAGGCCCGGTTCAATTTCTTCCACTTTGAGATTTTTATTAATTCTGTCTAGCGTTTCTTGATTAGCTGACTCTAGTCCAAAAAGAATAAAACGAAAACCCGCTTGCTTCATTTTCTCCCATGTCTCTTTTCTTTTGATGCCAGTGATTCGCATATTGCAGCTCATGGTGACTTTTTTGTGGTATCCCCTTTCAATCATGCCGTCGCAGAATTCATCCAGCCATTTTCCAACTGGCAAAGATCCCGAATCTTCCATAATTTCTTTCACTCCCAGATCAATCAAATGTCCCACTTCATCCAGAGCGTTCTTAGCACTTCGAGTGCGAAAATTTTTGCCCGGGAAAAAAGTGGTCCAAGAGCAGAAGGTGCATTTTCCCCACCAACAATCTCGTCCGCTCATCATATAGGCGCCAGGAGTATATTTGAAATTTCCATTTTTGTAGGCATAGTTTTTCCAATTGGTGAGATCGCGGTCAATCATAGGAAGGTCGTCCAAATTATGGTGAGAAAGATCTGAGGGGCCAGAATTTACAACATTTCCTTGGGCGTCTCTGAAATAGAATCCGCCTTCAAGGGGTTCATTTTCTTCTAAATGAGAAGCTAAATTCAAAAGCATAAAATCATAGTCACCAGAGGCAATCACAAAGTCCACCTTGGAATTATTCAAAGATTCTTCAGGAAGAGCGGTCACGTGATCTCCCATAAGAACAATTTTTGGTTCCCACTTGCCTCCTCCCCTTTCCAGGGGGAGGATTGAGGAGGGGTTTTGAGAGGCTATTTCTTTGAGCTCGTCAATAATTTTCCAATGCATCTTGACCACTGGGGTCTTGGTTTCAAAAGCAATGATATCAGGTTTCTTGGCCAGGATCCTTTTGAGCCATTCTTCAAAACTCAACTGTTCAGCAATAGCATCGTCCCAAAAGACTTCATGCCCTTTAGACTGAAGAAGGCTGGCGGCATAGGCGGGAATAACTGGATAAATAAAAGTAGGGGCGGCAAACCATTGAAATTGCCGGTTTTGAGTGAGAAGGGCAATGCCCTTTTTAGATTTTAGAGGTGGATAGGAAATGGAAATTAGCATAGATTATTTTTTAGCGTAGCGGATCGACCGACTACTGCGTAGTGGTCGGACCGACTACTTAAGATACGTTGATTTATACCTGAATATTATATTAGTAAATCAGTGCATTTGTAAATTGAGAAAAATCAATAAACAAATATACCGATATACTAATTTACCAAATTAGCGACCCAGTTTACTTTTTAATTCTTTAGTGAAAATATAGCCCTGGATAAAACGGAGGCCATACCAAATATGAAATAAAATGAGATATGGAACTGAGGCTAGGCTGATTAGCAGACTTTTGGTGCGGTTCCAAATCACAATGGTTGAGAGAATAATCGCCATAAGATAGGCATAGATTCCAGCTAGATAGAGTTTTGAGAACATTGGCCCAAGGAGAAATGAAAAAGCTCCCAGAACCAGAAAAATGACCCAAAGAGAGGGAATAAAATACATCAACTTTTTCGAAGTTTCAGGAAATATTCGAGCAAAGTAGCCACGATGAAGCCCATAGCCTCCGGTTTGCTTGAGATGTCTTTTGAGGCCTTCTCGACGATGATGATTGACAATCATTTCTGGAACATAGAGAATTTTTTTCTTTAATTTCTTGATAATATCCAAACAAAGCTTGGTGTCTTCTCCTGGCCAGTAGGCATTGTCAAATCCACCACAGGCCAAGAAATCTTCTTTTTTGACAATCAAGTTGACGGTTGGCCAGTCGTCGACTTCACAAACCTGGCCTCTTGGACAATAGCGTTTGAGACCTGCTCCAGAAAGCGGAGACAAGAACATGGCGCCAGAAACTTTTTGCCAAAACGAATTATTTTTGGGAGTGACTTGAGGACCTCCGACAGCAGAAACATTTTCTTTTTGCAGTTGCCTCTGGGCCAGATCTAGCCAGTTTTTTTCTGGATAGGCATCGTCGTCAATAAAAGCCAGATATTTTCCTCGGGAAGCTTTTACTCCCGCGTCTCTTTTGATGGCCGGGCTGACATTTCCGGCTGGAATGACTTGGCCAGAAAAACTGAAAACCAACTCCTCAAGATCAGGAGTTTTTTCATTGGCGACAATAATAAGTTCAAAATTTTGATTATCTAGTTCCTCCAGCTTTTGAGCAGTTTCTTTGATGTAGTCATTGATGACAGTCAGAGGAATAATTATAGAAAAATCAATTTTTTTCTGATTCTCTTCCATTTTCTTCAAAATTTATTTTTTCTCTGATGAGATAGAGCGGTCGGTTGATTACTTCGTCGTGAATTCGAGCAATATAAAGAGCAATGAGGCCCAAGCAGACAAGCACAATTCCAATCAGAAGGGTGTTAGCCACAATCACAAAAGCAATGGAGGTGATGACTAAGAAGCCAAAAATTTTAGCTAGAATCATAACAAAAAACATCAAGGAACTGATGAGGGTGATGGCAAGTCCCATATAACCAGCAATTCGAAGAGGTAAAAGAGAAAAAGCGGTCAGGCTGTTGATGGCTAAGCCGATTAGTTTCTGATAGGAATAGGTGGCCATCCCCTCTTTTCGTTCAGGAGCGGTGAATTCAACCCGAGTTCTCTTGAATCCAATCCAGTCAATGATGCCACGAAAAATGCGACCTCTTTCAGAAAAATTTCTGAAAATATCAATAATTTTTTTATCCATTAGGCGAAAATCAGTGGAATGCGGTTCAGTTTTAACAGAAGAAATTTTACTAAACAGCCACCAGTATAGCTTGGAAGTAATTTTTTTAGTGAGACTGGCTCCTTTGTTTTCATTGCGAACTGTATAGACCACTTCAAAACCTTGCTTCCACTTTCTGAGGAGTTCCGGAATTATTTCTGGTGGATGTTGCAAATCGGCGTCCATGGTGATGACGGCATTTCCAGCAGAATGTTGACAACCAGCAGTCAGAGCCACTTCTTTGCCAAAGTTTCTGGCAAAATCAATCACTTTGACTCTGGAATTTTCTCGAGCTAGTTTTTCCAGAGCCAAAATTGAGCCGTCGCGACTGCCATCATTAACAAAAATAATTTCACTAGGATATTCAAGTGTGTCAAGGACTTTTTGAAGTTCCGAAAAAAGCAAAGGAATGTTTTTTTCTTCGTTATAAATTGGAATAATAATAGAAATAAGTTTAGACATTTTTTTCTTGATCTTTTTTTATCACAAAAAACATTCCCCAAATAATAGCCAAGATTTGAAACAATATACCTATTTTCAGTATATCATAGATATTTTTTCCTAGAAATAAAAGGGCTAGAGCCATAATGAGAGAGATGGCGAGTAATCCATACATCGGTTTAGTTTTTTGAATAGAGAGAAGGTATTGAGTGATGAGATTCACAAAAGAATAAAGAGAAACTAAAATAGCAAACCAGACGAGAAAATGACTGACGGCAAAATATTTATTGCCGAAAAGCAAAAAGAGAACTAGTTTGGGGAAAAGATAATAGATAAGAGTGGCTGTCCCAGAAACCAAAAAAATGACAAAAGTAGCCAAGCGGAAAGTTTTTTGAGAGTTTATTTTTTTGTGACTCTCTTCTGAGGCCATAGAAAAAAGAACGGTGGCAATCACTCCGGTGGCAAAGAAGATTATTTTAGAAACGATGGTGAGAGCGCCATAGTGTCCAGCTGATAAATCATCGAGGTTATGTTTGGCTAGAATCATATCCACATTGCCCAGAATATTGATGGCCAGGGCGCCGAAAAAAGTTGGCAGAGCATATTTTTTTATGGAAGAAAAGTTGATGATTGTTTCTTGACTTTCTTTGGAATCATTTTTGAACTTGAAAATGAATTTGAGAGACAAAAGAGCGGCTATGTAGGAAGCTAGGGCTCCCAGTAAAAAACTGCCAATGGCGCCGTTTAGTGCAAAGCCGATTTTGATTAAGATGATGGCAAAGAAAAGTTTGGAAGCTGTGCCAATAATCCCAATAAGGCTGGCTCTTTTAAACTTTTGCCAACCGTTGATAAGACCGGTGACGACAGCAGAAAAAAAAGAAAAAAACATCATTATCCAAATGAAATAGAAAGGTAGAAGACTATCAATATTCATGAAACGAGCTATAAAAGGAGTGAAAAGAAGAGCCAGAATAAAAAGTGGAGTGCCAAATTTGAAAACTTTTTTGTTGAGATATTGGAAAAGCAAATAGCTTTCCTGAGGATTTTGATTGGCTTTGGAGTGAGAGGCATAGCGAGTGGCGATGAAAGTGAGGGTCATAGCCGGAACAGAAATGATGTTGATAAGAGAAACTAGGGATTCTATTTCTCCATAAATTTCCACACTGACCATCCTTCCCACGGCCAGATGAAAAATGTAGTTCAAGATATTAGCCAACATAGTGCCACCGAAAAGAATGACACTATTTAGAACAAAAGGATTGTTTTTTATTTTTTGAAGCATAGGTATGGTAAATCGGTATATCGGTTAATTAGTTTATTGGTGGTATATTTTAATAAAATAAAAAAACTAACATACAGATAGACAGATTAACTAATCTACTTAAGCAAAGCTTGATCTTTTTTACTCAATTATTATAGCTAATTTAGGAATTAATGGGAAATTAGACTCTTGACTAAAAATGAAAATTGTGTATAATAAGTAGTTGTTAAGGGAGTAGCTCTCAATGGGGAGCTAGGAGTAAACATCGAGGAGAGGGGTATTAAATGGCCTACGGGAAGAAAGTATTTCCATCTAAGTATCAAGCTAAAAGATTTGCTGAGGGTAATCAAGTTAGGGTGATCATTCCTGAATCTCGCCGAGGAACTTTGGCACGATTTTCCTTTATGGGCGATGCGCTTCATTTTTTCCAACAAGAAATACTTAGAGAAACTGGACAGAAAATAATTGTATCTAAGGATGTCGGCATCAAAATAACTGAAAAATGTTTTTTTGTTCGACGAACGAATATAAAAAGAAATTAGAATAAAATGGCAGTGGTCCCCCTCGCGGGACCCTGCCAGAAAGATTTTTCAGCCAGAAGGGCTGTTTTTTGTTTTTCGTCAAAATTTTAATTTTGCTAGGAAAAACAAACCCCTCCTCAATTTCAGTGTAAAACCGAGAAAAAGAAAAAGCTAAGCCGTGAGGCGATTAGCTCAAGCAGATTAATTAGTCTGAAGAACTCAATAAAAATTGGGGCAGGGTTGTTTTTGACTAAATAATTATTTATTTTGAGATTGCCGCGGCTGCGCCTCGCAATGACAGATTTTCGTTTTTAATTTATATCTAAATACTTTGAAAGGTAGACAGGATTATTTTTAAATTAAAAAAAATTGGGGAGGGGTTACTAGTTTTTCGGATTAACCACTTTAATGACTGGATCCCGGGTCTTCGCCCGGGATGACATTTTAAACGAGATTGTTTCTCCCGCATGCGGGATCGCAATGATATAAAAGACGAGATTCTTCGACTGCGCTCAGAATGACAACAATTTTTAATTTATGTAAAGTATTACGTAATACTTTACGTACCTAATAAAAAACCCGCCGAAGCGGGTTTGTTTTTATTGATAAAGCTCTTTGTGTTCTTGATACCATTTCACAACCTCTTTCATGCCATCTTCAATTTTAGTTTGCGGATTGTATCCCAACATTTCTTTGGCCTTAGAAATATCGGCATAAGTTATTTCGACATCTCCCGGCTGCATAGGCATTTGTTTGATGTTGGCTTTTTTGCCCAGATATTTTTCTACTAAAGAAATGAAATAGTTCAGCTCAATAGTTTGGGAGTTGCCTAGATTGAAAATTTCGTAACCGAATATTTTGTCTAGAGCGGAAACCGAACCATCAATAATGTCGTCAATATAGGTGTAGTCTCTTCTGGAAGTTCCATCGCCAAATTTTTTTAGTTCTTCTCCTCGATCAATCCATTTGGTGAAAAGGATAGGAATCATATCTGGTCGGCCAGAGGGTCCATAGACAGTGAAAGGACGAACGATGTTAATATTAAGCTTATAGAGATGATGATAGGTATAGGCAATAATTTCAATGGATCTTTTGGTGGCAGCGTATGGTGAAATAGGATTATCTACATTATCTTTTTCTGAAAAGGGAACTTTTGTGCTATTGCCATAAACAGAAGAAGAACTGAAAAGGACAAAATTTTCAATCTTAAAATCCTTGGCTAGTTCTAAAAGATTTAAAGTGCCACGAATATTAGTTTCTTCATAGAGAAAAGGATCTTCTATGCTGGCTCGCACTCCGGCCCTAGCAGCTGGATGATAGATGCGATTTGGTTTTTCTGTTTCAAATATTTTTTTTAGAAAATCAAAATCAGAAATATCTCCTCGATAAAGTTTATAGTTGGGATTTTCAAGAAAAGGTTTGACGTTGAGTTCTTTAATTTTGGGAGAATAGTAGTCATTAAAGTTATCAACGCAAACAACACTGTCCCCTCTCCCCAGTAGTTTTTTAGTGGCATGAGATCCTATAAAACCTGCTCCGCCAGTAACTAATATTTTCATATTCTTTAATTATGTCATTGCGAGGAGTTCTTGGCGACGAAGCAATCTCGAGATTGCCACGCTACGCTCGCAATGACAGTTACTAGATTTATTTTTATTATTTACTTTGCAATTTTATTTTTAAGAAAATCATAGTATTTTTCATTGTGGCTATTTTTAGTAGAAAAATCTTTCAGTACTTTTTCTCGAGCTTTTTCTCCCATTGTGATTCTTAAATTTTTGTCTTCAATGAGGCGAGAAATTTTTTCTACCCATTCTTCTTCAGTTTCAGCTAAAAAGCCATTTAAGCCGTCGGTTATGGATTCGGAGAAGGTTTGATTTCTGACAGCAATAGTAGGAATCTTGACTATGCCTGGCTCAGAAAATCTGATTTCTGATTTAGCTTCACAAAAAGGATTGTTTGGCTCTAAGGGCGACAAATTAATGTCAATCTTATAAAGATTTTCAAAATATTGTTTACGAGGAACGAAGGGGAAATTTTTAATGCGATTTTTGAAAGGAAGCAAAGACTCATCTAAGTCTAGGGGGCCAGCTATATAGAGAACAAGAGAGGGGTATTTAGTTAGAAGTTTTATGATCGCTTCTGAAATAGTAGCAAAGTCTTTATTATGACTCAAAGTGCCACTAAAATAGCCCAATCGAATTTCTTCAAGATCTTCTGTTTCTTTTGGCTCTTTGATTATATTCTCAACCCATTTTAAGTCCTCCAAAGAAAGCTTATTAGTTGAAATAAAAACTTTCTTACTTTTTTCTTCTAGTTTTTTAGCTAGAAAGGTGGTAGAGGTGACAGCATATTTTACTTCGGGATCATTGATAATTTCAGCGCCTATGCCATTTTCATAAATCTTTTTTTCTACCGAGGTCATCTTTTTGTAATAATCCATAAGATGCAAAAAACTGGGATTATAGACCAGATCATCGGTTTCAAAAATAATTTCCCCCTGGTTTTTTTTAATTTCCTGAATAAAGCTAGTTAATTTTTCATTAACAAAAGTTCGATGAAAAATAAAAAGTTTAAATTTTTTAGCTAGACTAAGAAGAAAGGGGTTACTTTGATTGGTGATGGAAGCTTTGATGCCATGTAAATTGAGCTCTTCAGCTTGATGATAGGTGCGGTAACGGGCGCTGTCCCCCACTCCTTGAGTGATATAGAGAACGTCACCAGTTTTAACAAGGAAAGATTTTAGAAAAATCATAAAATATCCAGCTATGACCTTTGAGCCAAGGCGCCAGCCATTTCTTTTTAGTATGTTGCGAATTTTTCCTAATTTTGATAAGAATAAATCCATCTATCTATTCTTCAAATTTAAAAGTTAAATCTTTATTAAGAATTCCACTTTGTTCAAATTCTCCATATTTGGTTTTTACTTTAACTTTAATTGGAGCATCAGCAATGCCAGATTGTTTTTGCACGAGTAAACGATAATTTTCTTGGGGAAACTCTTCTGGCAACTCATATTTGATTTCCACGTTAGTTTCTCTTCCAATTAAAACATGTAAAATAAATCCTAGAGAAGTTCGGTCGAATTCTTCCTGAATATTTGGATAGCTAACCATTTTTCTTTCAAGGAGAGTGGCTCCCTTGGGGGCATAAACTCGAAGATAGGAATGATAATCACTGGTTCTCCAGTCTCCATAGGGAGCAGTATTTTTATAGAGAATATTGACATAGACCTGAGGTTTTTCTTGAGTCAAGTCAATTTCATAATTATATTCTCTTTGAATATAATGGTCAGTTTTCAGGGCTCCCATATTAGCGTCAACAGTCATAAAATAGTCCCCTGACCAATCAGTGGCCACTTTGCCGCCCCAATAAACACTTTCAACTAATGATTGCAAATTGGCGTCGGTAAAATTAAGCATAATATTCTTTCTTTGCATTTCTTTATGGGCTAAATCAGCTAGCTTGGAAATATTACTTAAGTTCATCAATTTGTCCACTAAGGTGGTGGTAAGAGTTTTCATGATAGCTTTTCTGTTTTGAGTGTCGAGTTCCGGATCCATTATATAGGCTTTTTCTACTATTTCTTCTAGCTTAGAAACAGCATTTTCTGAGTTTAAAGTTACATTATATCCGGGAATAGAAATAGGGCCAGTAACAACTAAAACATCATTTAAAACGGAAGCATTAACAGCAATTACTCCGTCGAAATTAGAATTTCCTCCAGCTAGGCGATAAAAATATTTAGCCTTTTCGACATTAGTAGGAAAATCAGGAGAAAAATTGGAGTCACGAAACTTCCATTTTTTGATTTGCATCATTCTAGTCAATGGGTAAGGAGGAGTAATTTTTGCAGTAATTCTTTGGTCTAGCAAATTAGCATCTTCAAAATAAGAGGAAATAACGGCGCCATCTTTAATTTTGAAAACAGCATATTGTCCCAAGAATCCTCCTCCAGGGCGAAGTTCCATGTTGTTTTGAAGAAGAAAAAGAAAGCTTCTAGTTTGACCATCTTTTTTGGTAAATTCTTGAACCAAAGTGTTGAGGGCATCAATTTCTTTTTGAGTGTCTTGAGAGCTAATAACGAATTTAGATATTTTGTTAAATATATTGAGAGAAGAAATGGCTAGTTCGGTTTTGTTATTTTTGACATAAAAAAACAAACCAGTTCCGCCTACAAGTAGGGCGACGATAATAATAATAGTTATTTTTTTTCTAGAAAAAAAAGACTTTTTTCTTTGTGGTTGTTTGTTATCGTAGGAGCTTCTTATTTCCATATTGATTTTTTAATTTTTTTTGCCCAGTTAGATTGCTCTTGGCGCGCATTGCGAAGAAACATAATTTAACTGAGTTAGTTATTAATTAATTGATTATATATTTTTTCTAATTTTTGTCCAGAATTATCCCAACTAAAATCTAAGGCTCTTCTTTTATTAAGGGCTCCCTTGATTTTTCTCTCTTCTGGATGATCGGCTAAATAGAAAATAGCTTCAGCAATTTCTTCCCCAGTGGATTGTTTGTAATAGTAACCTCCTTCATTTAGATATTCCCGGTTGTTGGGTTTATCTAGACAAACGATAGGAAGGCCGGCACTCATGTAGTTTAACATTTTTCCACTAGCTTGTTTAGCTGTTGAATCCTTAGGATCAATGGCAATATCTCCTGCCAAAATAAATTGAGGTAATTCAAAAAAATTAACCGGAACGGTTAAGCGAATATTTTCTTGAGATAAATTATTTTCATGCATAAACTTTTCTATATGTTCAGCTGGATAGCCTCCAATTAGGAAAAATATATCATTTTTCTTTTTTAGTACTATTCTCATGGCTTCAAAGAGATAATTTATGCCTTTATTAGGAACCAGGCCTCCAGTGTAAACGACAATCGTCTTATCAAGCGGAAGCTCCATTTCTTTTCTGATTTCTTGAGGGGTCTTATTTATTGAGAAACTATCAACATCCGTTCCGTCTAGTAGGGTTTCAACTTGGTCTTCTCTGACGAGCTGAAGTTCCTTGGTCATTTCCCATGAGCTGGTTACGGCGAAATCTCCCATTTTATTAATAAGCTTTTCTATTAGTGAAAAAACAGATTTTAGACCCTTTTTTAAATAGCCATGAGAAACCATTTCTTGAGTGAGACTGCCATGAAAATCAGCTACTAGCCTTATACGTCTCCAAAAAAAGATTGTTTTCACGATAAATCCGATCAACACTCCCTCATGAAGATGTCCATGAATAATGTCTGGTTTCTGAGTGCGGGTAAGAAAAAAAACTTTTCTAATCAACATTAAATCAAGGATTATCTTTTGCCAATCGGGTCCGGCTTCAAGTTTCTTATACCAAAAAATGAGACGTAGAATTCTTCGTACGTCTATTTTAGTTTTAATTTCTTTGTGAATATCCTTGCCTACATGATAGGTAGCAATAGTGATTTTATGACCTAGTTTTTCAAGGGCCAAGGCTTCTTCGAGAATTCTGATGTGAGTGCCCCGATCAGAGAAAAAAGGAGTGGGAGCTACAACTAGTATTTTCATCCTATTTGTTGCTCAGAAGCTATTTAGAAAAAATCTAAACAATTCCCGAGATATTTTTGGGAGAAAAGGTTTATAAGATTATTTTAATCCGAAAATCGCCGTTTGGCAAAGGCAGTTAAATTAGCTATAATTTTTATATGAAACTAGGCCTTAATCTGTTAGAAGAAATATTTCCCAAACCATTAAGTTTTTTTGATGCTTTGGCTTTTTGGTTTTTAGGACTACTGATAACTTCTTTATTGCTGACTCTTTTGGGAATATTTTATTACTGGTTAGTTGTTATTTTGGGAATATTTTCTTTTGGTTTTATTTTAATCTGGTCTTTAAAAAATAAGCTTATAATTTTCAAAAAAGACGTGATCATTCTTTTGGGGATCTCTTTGCTTTGGCTTGGCTTCTTGGCTTATTTTTCCTCCCCTACTGTTTTTAGTGGTAGAGATCAAGGCTCTTTTGCAGAAGCGGCTATTGATTTATCTAGAAATCATAAATTGGAAACATCTTTTCAAGCCGAAAAAGACTTTTTTAATATTTATGGTCAAGGCAAAGCGCTTAATTTTCCTGGATTCTATTATACGCATGAAGGTGAATTGATCACTCAATTTCCCTTGGGATACATTGCTTATTTAGCTGTCTTTTTTTCTTTGTTTGGTTTGTTTGGTTTTTTTGTTGCGAATGCTCTAGCTTTCCTGCTGTTTATTTTTAGCTTTTATTTTATTGCTAAAAAGATTATCCAAGGCAATTATTATTTTTGGCCGATTGTTTTGGTTTTCTCGTCTTTCGCTTTTAGTTGGTTTTTTAAATTTAGCTTAGGAGAAAATTTAGCCCTAGGTCTGCTTTGGTTTGCTATTTGGCAAGCTATTAAGTTTTGGGAACAAAAAGACAAAAAAAGTTTATTTTTACTTATTATATCTTTAGGATATATGTTTTTTATTCGTCCAGAAACAATTCTGCTTGCTTTAGCGGTCATAATTATTTTTTGGGTTCGCGAAAAGAAAGGATTAAATTTATTCCGTCAAGTCAATTTAGTTTCCTGGATCGGGTTGAGCGTTATGACAGTTCTTTTTATTCTGAGCCTTTTTGTTAATCAAGAATTTTATAGAGTGACTCTCAAAAGTTTTCACTCAGAAGGATTGGGTCTTCCTGGTCTTGGTATTTGGCAAGAGATCGGGCACACTTTTAATGTTTTTTCTATTTATTCATTAACTATTTTTTTAGCCTTTTCTTTTTTAGGAATAGTTTTTCTTTTAAAGAAGAAGAACTATTTGAAATTAATTCCGTTTTTTGTTATTTTGCCAACCTGTTTATATCTCATTGATCCAGGGATTTCCAATGATCATCCTTGGATGCTACGGAGATTTCTTTATTCTATTATCCCAGTTATTTTTTTGTATGCTATTGTTTTTTTGGATAGTTTTTTTCAAAAAAAGAAAACTTTTGTTTTTTTTGCTACTCTTTTAACAATTTATAATTTGATGGTCAGTTTGCCCTATTTGACTTTTGTCCCTCAAGGAGGCCTTTTAGCTGAAACAAAAAAACTGAGTCAAAATTTTTCTGATCAAGATTTGATTTTAGTTGATCGTTTGGCAACGGGTGATCCATATGAGATGATGGCGGGGCCCCTTCGCTCTGTTTTTCAAAAGCAAGCAGTTTATTTTTTCAATGTCAATGATTTAAATAAAATAAATCTAGATCATTATCAAAAAGTATATTTTATAATTTCTGATGAAAACCTCGATTTTTATGCTGAGAGTGGCCTGATAGCAAAGCTAACTCCCAAACAGGATTATTATCTGGAAAAAGAAGTCCTAATTGTTCAAGAAAGTAAATGGCAACTCAATCTTCCTACTAGGCAAAAAATAGCGGTTTTTGGCAAGCTTTATGAATATCAAAGTAATTTATGAATGAAAAATCAATAAAAATTTATAAAATTTTGAGAGCTGTTTTATATGGAGGTGCCTTTCTGGCGGCTATTTTTTTGACTCTTTCGATAGTTTTTCCTAAAAGCAATTTCAGTTTCAATTTCAAAAATCCTCGAGCAGCTAAAAATACCCTAACTAGGCCCCAAAATGAAAGCGGAGTTTCTTTGGAAAACGGTAAGCTCGATAATCAGGAAATGATGATTTTTAATGCTGGAGACACTGGCTATTTTTCTCAAGCTAAGGTTCAATTTGATCTTGATAAGGCCACTGCTTCCCTGACTCAAGTTCAAATTGAAATGAAAAAATCTTTTCAAGCTTTCCTTTACCCCTTAGGAAAAACCATAGGATGGCCGTCAGGGTCATTGCTAAAATCCGCAAGTAATTATTATTTTGTTTCTGGAGAAGAACTGAGAAAATTTGAAAGTCTGAGTCTAGCTAGACGAATGGGATTTTCCGAAGAAAGTTTTCAAGAAGTAGTAGCAGATGATTTAAAATATAATTCTCTGGGTAAAAATATAACCAGCCTATTAGGCTATCCCTCCGGAACAGTCTTTCAAATCGGAACAGATTATTATTTATTAGAAGGAGGAAATTTAAATAAGTTTATCAGTCAGACTGCTTATCAAAGCTATAATCTTAAAAATCAAGCAATTACAACTAGCGAGGTGATTTTTCAACTCTATCCTTTAGCTGAAAAGCAGCTAGGTTTTGCTAGTGGATCACTTCTTTCTTATGGAACCTCAGCTTTTATTGTTAATAACGACCTCATTTTACCAATCGGAGATGCGCTCATTTTTGAAGCAAAAGGATTTAAATGGGATGATTTAATTAAAATTGGGGGGGATGAACTTTCTTTTTATGAAAAAGGAAAAATATTTGAACTAGACTCTCCTCATCCAGAAAGAACAGTTTTTTTAACTGAGGAATCTAATCAATATTATCTAATTTTCGGCGCCGAAAAACATCTACTGCCAACAAAAGAGATTGCTATTGCTTGGATGAAAAATACTCCAGTTTTGGTTTCTGAAAACAGTCTAGAAAAAATAAGTCAATGTCAATTAAAGAAACGCTGGGGTTTTAGGGATAAAGTCTATACCTGCATTTTGGATATTGCTGATCTTAACTCTCTTTTGGGGACGGATTATCAATTTTCGATTAAATCTAAGGAAGCCGTTGATTTTTCTTTAGTTCAAGTTACTTTAGAACGAAACAAAAATAAGGCTAACTTTAAAATTTTCTTAGCTGATTTAATAGGCAAAATAAAAAGACATTATGTCCAATAAAATGAAATCAAAATTTTTTGAAAATCTTTTCGCAAGTAATTTTTGTTCGATTTTTTTGGCTTTGCTCTATGATTTTATTTCAGTAATCTTGATTTTTTTTGGAGCCACTCTTCTTTCCGAAGCTTTGATTCCTGGTGTAGTGACCGCCCGACTTGGCTGGCGCTATCTAGCCATCTTTCTAATGCTAACAATTGGAGCAATCTATTTTTTAAATCAAAAAACAAAATCTATTCAAGAAGAGAAATCGTTAATGTTAAATAAAAAAAATAGACCATACTTCTATGGCTTAATTGCTTTAGCTTTTCTGGGAGGATTTTGGCGAGGTAGCTGGAGTAGTTTTTTTATGGCCCTCCTGGCTTTTTTGATTGTTTGGCAATTTTTAAAAATTCAAAAAGAAAAAGAAAACTAGAAACAGATGCAATCAAGAGTTTCCTCGGCACATTTTTTCCAAGAAAAATTATTTATGTTTTTGAGACCTTTTTGTATCAGGTCTTTTTTGATTTCCGGATGGTTTTCTATTTCTAAGATAGCTTTTGCTATTTCTTCTGCGTTGCGAACATCTACGAATTTCGCTCCCTCTCCTGCTACTTCTGGCAAGGAAGAGTTGTTAGCGGTTATGACAGGAATTTCTAGGGCCTGGGCCTCTAGAATTGGTAGGCCAAAACCTTCATAGAGTGAAGGAAAAAGAAAGATACTGGCCCCCTGATAGAAATAGTATAATTCTTTGAAGCTAATTCTTCCTGGCAAAAGAATATCTTTCTTATAACTGCTTTGATTTATTTTTTTTAATATTTTTTCAAATAGCCAAGCCTTCTCTCCTACCAGCACTAATTTTAAATCTGGCTTGGTTGGTTTTATTTTTTCAAAAGCTTCAATAAGTCGGACAAGATTCTTTCTTGGTTGCAAGGCGCCGACATATAATAAGTAACTAGCAAATTGTAACCCGTAACTAGTAAGAAATTTTTCTAATTTATCTTTGGAAGATTCTTTATAAAATAAACTGGCGTCAAAGCCATGATGAATCACTTTTATTTTTTCCGAATTGATTTCAGGATAAAATTTTAAAATATCTTCTTTGGTAGACTGAGAAACTGCTATGATTTTGTTAGCTCGATGAATAGCATGAGAAGTGAAAAAATTTAATTTTCGCAAGTCTTTCTTGGGAAAAGATTCCGGAAAGTATTTGAAAGCTAGGTCGTGAATAGTAACCACTGTTTTCAGTTTTTTTCTTCGAAAAATCGGTAAGGATTGCATTGGCATCCAAAGAATATCTGGTTGACTTTTCCAAATTTCCCAAGAAAAACGTGTTTGAGTCCAAAGACAAGGAAAATTTTTTTGAACGATTTTATAATTAGAAAAATCCGGAGGAGTTAGTTCCGGATTAAATTTTGTTCGATGATAGATCGAAAATTTGTTTTTTCTGTCAAGCTGACCAAAATTTTTTAAAAGATTGAGAATGTAGACACGAGTTCCATCAATTCTTTCTGCATCCAGATCGGCCGCTTGAATGGCTATGTTCATGCTAGGTAAAATATTTATTTTATTTCCTCTATAAATTTAATGAGGTCATCTCGCAGATCTTCTCTATCAAAAGCGTAGGCTAAGGTGGAAGTTAGATAGTTGAGAGGATCTCCGGTGGTTAGCCATTTGCCATTTTGTACTTCTTTTGCCATAAAAATCCCACCGTTTTTTACGTAATTTCTTATAGCATCAGTTATCCAAAGTTCATTGCCTTTGCCAAGCGCGGTTTTTTGAAGAACTTCTATAATTTCCTTATTGAGAATCATTCTTCCAAAGTCAGCTAGTCGAGAAGGAGCCTCTTCTATAGATGGTTTTTCAATGATATCTTCTATTTGCATAGTACCTTCTTTGAGTTTTACTATTCCATAACGATTGACTACCTCTTCTGGAACTTCTTGAACTCCAATCATCGGGTGACCATTTTTTTCAAAATCTTCTATCATTTGCTTGGTAAAAGAAATTTCAGATTTAACTAAATCATCTCCCCAAACAAAAACAAAAGGTTCATCTTTGACAAGGCTGGCGGCGGAAAGAACGGGTGTGCCATTGCCATAGGGACCTTTTTGGCGAACATAAATGAAGTTGGCCATATCAGAAATCTTCTTGATTTCTTCTAATTGTTCTATTTTTCCGTTTTTTTCCAGATCGTTTTCTAGCGCCCAACTGTGATCAAAGTGATCTTCCAGGGGTTTTTTATCCCACTTAGTAACTAAAATTATGTCTTCAATGCCGGCTTCCACTAGCTCTTCGACTACTAACTGAATGATAGGCTTGTCAACAATAGGAAGCATTTCTTTAGGCATTGATTTAGTGGCAGGAAGAAGTCTGGTTCCGGATCCGGCTACAGCCACGATGGCCTTTTTGATTTTTAGCATAGATTTAAAATTAATTTAATTTTTTCTTAGCAATTATTTGCAATTCCTCGTTGAATTTCTGAATAGCTTCGTCGATTAGAGGATCAAATTTTTTGTACAGTTCTTTTTCTTTGACAACATTATTAGCTTCAAGCAGGGAATCAAAGGTTCCAGCATCCAGCCAGGCTCCTTTAATTTTTTCTACTTGTAATTCTCCTATTTCTAGGTATTTATTGTTTAAATCAGTTATCTCTATTTCTCCTCTACTTGAGGGTGTGAGACTTTTTGCAATTTCTATAACCCGATTATCATAAGTGTATATTCCAGGAACACAATAATTACTTTTGGGGTTTTGAGGTTTTTCTTCAATAGAAATGGCCTTGCCTGTTTCGTCAAATTCAACTATTCCATATCTAGTTGGATCATCGGGAACCTCTTTGGCAAAAATCATGCCTCCTTTTTTAAAATTTTTAATTTGTTCGTAGATGTTATCTTCTAATATGTTGTCTCCCAAAATCATAGTAACGTTATCATCGTCAATGAAATTTTCTCCAACAATAAAAGCATCAGCTAAACCACGAGGAGTTTTTTGAACTTTAAATTCGAGATGAATCCCTTGTTTTTCAAAAATTGATCCCAAGAGATTGAGATATTGACCACTGTGTTCCGGAGCAACAATAATAAGAATTTCTTTAATCCCCGCTTTGATAAGAATATTTAAGGGATAAAAAATCATCTGTCGATCATAGACCGGAAGAAGTTGCTTGGAAGTGGTGGCGGTGAGAGGAAAAAGCCTGGTGGCTGTTCCGCCAGAAAGTATAATGCCTTTCATATATATTTTTTTACTAATTACTAATTAAATACTAATATGCGAATGTACGATATTTTTTTATCAATCCCCACCCCCTAGCCCCCTCCCCTTTCTAAGGGGAGGGGTGGGGAGGGGTTGGATTTGTATATTTGTACAGATTCTTAATTAATAAATGGGAAATTTTTTGCAAAGCGCTTTCACTTCTTGGTGAATTTTTTTAATTTTGGCTTTGTTATTTTTGTTTTCAATAGCTTCGTTCATCCAGGCGGCAATTTTAATTACTTCTTTTTCTTTCATTCCGCGAGTAGTGATAGCCGGAACACCAATCCTTACTCCGCTAGGATCCATTGGGCCTCTTGGATCATCGGGAATCATGTTTTTATTTAAGGTTATTCCTATTTCATCCAAAACTTTTTCTGCTTCTTTCCCTGTCACTCCTTTGGAGGAAAATACATCTACTAGAATCATGTGATTATCTGTTCCTCCAAACATAATTTTATAGCCATGTTTTCGCATTTCCTTTTCTAGGGCCTTGGCATTTTTGAGAATTTGAAGAGTGTATTTTTTGAAAGATGGTTTGAGGGCTTCTTGAAAGGCAATAGCTTTGGCAGCAATATTATTTTCATGAGGTCCGCCTTGAAAGCCGGGAAAAGCGGCTTTATCGATAGCGGTGGCATATTTGCTTTTACAAAGAATCATTCCTCCTCGAGGACCACGCAGAGTTTTATGAGTAGTTGAAGTTACAATATCAAAATATGGAATGGGATTAGGGATAGCTTTGCCCGCAATCAGCCCTGCTATGTGAGCAATGTCAATCATGGTGATGGCTCCCACTTTTTTAGCAATGGTAGCAAACTTTTTGTAGTCTAGTTGTCTAGAATAGGCGGAAAAACCGGCCAGAATCATTTTGGGTTTTTCTTTGAGCGCCATTTGCTCGAGTTTTTTATAATCTATTTTCCCATCTTTTTCTGTTTTATAGCGAACAAATTTATAGATTTGAGCCGCCAAAGTGACAGGATGACCATGAGTCAGATGTCCTCCATGAGAAAGATCCATGCCCAAAACTTTGTCTCCTGGTTTAAGAACAGCCATATAAGCAATCATGTTGGCAGGAGCTCCAGAAAGGGGTTGCACATTGGCATGATCAGCGCCGAAAAGCTTCTTAACTCTTTCAATAGCTAAACTTTCTACGATATCCGTATACTTTTGTCCGCCGTAATATCTTTTTCCCGGGTATCCCTCACTGTATTTGTTAGTTAAAACTGAGCCCAGAGCTTCTAGAACGGCTTGAGATACATAGTTTTCACTAGCAATGAGTTCCATCCCCTCTTGTTGTCTTTTGAGCTCACCCTGGATGGCAGAATAAATTTTCGGATCTTGTTTTTTGATATTTTTCATATTATTACCTACCCGCAATGCTTCGCATAACGAGGCGGGCGGGCTAATTTAGAGATTAAATACAAATTTACAAATAATCTTATAGTTTTTTATATAGCTAAATCATATTTTTTAAAATTTAAAATTTGTATATCGGTGTGGATTAGTATTTGGTAGTTTCTAGATATTCTTTTAAGGCTTCTTTGTAACTTCTCATGGGATTGATTTTGGTGTTGAGAAGGACACTGTAGTAGGGTCGTTTAGCTGGTCGAGGAAAATCAGACCCTTCAACCGGAACAACTTTAGTTTTAATTCCAGTTTGTTTATAGAGTTCTAAGACGGCTTCATACCAAGTACAAGCATCAGAATTAACTACATGATAAATTCCAAATGGCTTTTTAGCCTCAATTATTTCCTTAGTTTTTTTAGCCAGATCGGGAGCATAGGTAAAGCAACTTGTTTCTTCATCAACCGCCTTAACTGTCTTTTCGTCAGCTGACGGATTTTTTCCTAATTCTAACATAACGTCAAAAAAACTTCTTTTAGCCCCATCAGATTTAGCGGGTTTTCCAAAAAGTTTTGAAAGCCTAATGATATAGAGTTTAGTGGTATTTTTTTGAACTTCTTTTTCTCCTAGGAGCTTGGTTTTGCCATATTTAGAAATTGGGTCTGGTTCATCAGCTTCTTTGAAACCGATTTCTGGTACAAAATCTTCGTGCAAACCACAAGAAGCGCAATGATGAGTACAACCAGTGGGTTCGGGAATTTCTGGCTCTCCAGAGAAAACGTAGTCGCTGGAATAGTGCACTAGAGTTGCTCCAATTTTTTTAGCAACCTTGGCTAGATAGCCTGGAGCTAGACCATTAATTTTCTTGGCTAATTTATATCCTTCTTCTTCCTCGCATTTATCTACGGCGTTATAAGCAGCTGAATTAATGATGATGTTAGGCTTAAGAGTTGAAATTTTTTCATCCACTTCTTTTTGAGAAGCGATGTCTAAATCTTCTCTGTCCCAAGCGGTCACTTCGAAATCTTTTTCAAAAGTTTTAACTAGCTCTTGCCCCAGCATTCCATGAGAACCGATGATGAGAACTTTATTGCTATTATTTTTCATATTGCTTTTGATAATATTCTTGATATTCTCCTGATTTTATATTTTCTTATAATTTTCAACAAATCCCTTTCCAACAAGTGGTTTCCACCACTGTTCATTGTCTATATACCATTTTACTATTTCATCCATTTCTTCTTCGAAGTTGGTTTTTGGTTGCCAGCCCAAGTTCTCTTTTATTTTTGTGAGATCTAGTAGATATCTTTTATCATGTCCAGGTCTATCTTCAACATAAGTCTTTAATGATAATGGCTTTCCTAATCTTTTTAAAACCGCATCAGCAATTTCCTCGATGCTTTTCTCAACTCCGCTACCAATATTATAGGCTTCTCCTGGTTTTCCTTTGCGTACAATTAAGTCTATGGCTTCACAATGATCTTTTGTGTGTAGCCATTCTCGTTTGTTTTGACTACTTTTGAAAAGGGGTATTTCATGATTTTGATAGGCTTCGGTTATAAATCTTGGTATAACTTTTTCTGGGAATTGGTATGGTCCAAAGTTATTAGCACAGTGACTTATTGTCACAGGTAATTTAAATGTGTGAAAATAAGCCATCACCTCATGATTAGCTCCAGCTTTTGATGCGTTGTAGGGTGTTTTTGGAAGATAGGGATCACTTTCCTTGAAAGCCCTATTTTCATCAAGGTCAAGGTCTCCAAAAACTTCACAAGTTGAAATATGGTGAAAGCGATCAATTCCAGCATCTTTGGCTGCTTCAAGTAGCATTTGGGTTCCCAAGACATTGGTTTTAACAAAAATATCAGGTTCAATCATCGCTCGACCATTATGTGATTCAGCAGCAAAGTTCACAATTACATTAATCTCTTCGTCTTTAAGAATTTTTTTATTATTTTCTAGATCTCCTATGTCCCCTTTAATAAATTTATAATTAGACTTAGTCTCTATATCTTTCAAATTTTCTAAATTACCCGCATAAGTTAACGCATCCAAATTAATTATTTGATCTTCTGGATATTTCTCTAGCAAGTAATGAATGAAGTTAGACCCAATAAATCCCGCTCCTCCAGTAACTAAAATGTTCATAATATTTTTTTAAAATGGATTATTTTTTAAAAACTCTTCTAGGGTTGGATTTTTTTGATCTTTTTCGCTGAGAATCGGATTAGTTATCGGCCAGTTAATTTTTAGAGTTGCATCGTTCCAAATAATTCCACTTTCGTTTTCTGGAGCGTAAAACTCATCAACCTTATACATAAATTCTGTGTT